>OGCU01000862.1_pt1 | contig 12112 bp, 2 predicted proteins | sample 1570251 | NCBI WGS metagenome assembly OGCU01 (sample SAMEA2582182, study PRJEB24529) | metagenome | biome: Human gut stool | place: China | collected 2011
TTGTTTGAGGGCCTTGATGTACCCTGGCCCCCGACTAGGGCACACAATCCTTATGCAAAACGACGCCATCTGAAAGGATGGCGTTGTTTTTTTGCGTTTATATATTGTTTTCTATACGTATATGACTCTATAATATGACTCTATAATTGTGCAAATATAAACAATTATAAAATAATAGACAGCTTATATTAACTACCCATTTTTGCTCATTTATGAAGAAACGCTTGTTTACGATGTTCATGGCTTCATCTAATTTAGAATGTTTATATATGTAAGATGAAGATGATCTTGTATAAGATATTCAAATATAATGTAAATATAAACTGGAGCAACCCGTTTTATACTCTTATATATATAATGTATTATATTATATATAATATATCTATAAAGAAAAGCCTTATTTTATGCGTATGTGTAGATATTTCCTCATATCTAGAAAATTCGGTTTATCTTGTTTAGAAATATAAAATTTATTTTAATTATTTCAGGAATTTCTATTTACAATTAGTTTATAAATTGTTATTATATTAATATCTTAATGAATAGTATGTGAACGTGTGTCATAAACCATTCATGAAACAAAAAATGTATGAATAAGGCATTTAGTGTTTTCTTTATAAGAGAGAAAGGGGTTCATAGTTTCTATGAATAAGGTTTTTAAGGTCGTTTATAGCAAATCTAAAGGCTGCTATGTAGTAGTACCTGAAACTGCTAAAAATAATAACGGCAAGAAAAAAGTATTAGCTAGCGTATTAGCTGGCTTGGCTGTAGCTGGTGCTATGGGTGGTATTGCGCCTTTAGAAGCACAAGCAGGTTATGATACTGGTAATAGTCATGTTAATATTTGGGCTGATACGGCTCCAGATGGTAGCAATGGCAAAAATGATGCAGGTCAAAACTCTATCGTTGTAGGGTATCAAAATAAAACAGACCACACAGCCGGTAATGATGGCAAGGTAGCGATTGGTGCTAAAAACTCAGCAACTGGCAATTCCGCTATGGCGATGGGTAACCGAAACGTTGCAAACGGTGGTGCAGCTACAGCTATCGGTGCTGGTAATGAATCGACTGCAGCTACAACACTTACGGTAGGTAATAAAAATAATGCGAATGCAGAAAATGCTATCGCTATTGGTGCGTACAATAATCAAAATTGGACACATGGTTCTTGGCAAACAACACCTAAACCAGCTGGTGCTTATTCATTAGCAATTGGTAACTTTAATGATGCTTTAGGTAGTCGTGCTACTGCAGTAGGTGCTTTCAATACAGCTAAAGGCGAATGGGCTACGGCTATTGGTGCGTCTACAGTAGCAAGCGGTAATGGTGACGTAGCAATCGGTGATACATCTAAAACGAATGCAACCGGTGTTGGTCATGCCGTAGCTGTAGGCTGGCATGCTGAAACTGGTGCTGCTAATGCAGTGGCTGTAGGTCCTAGCGCATTAGCTAGTGGTAAAAATTCCGTATCTGTTGGTACCAATAATAACTCTCGTGTGCAAGACACAGTTACCATGGGTCAAGACAATGATGCGAAAACAATGGGCGGTATCGCCATTGGTAAAAACAACATGGTGGACTCCACAAATGGTGGAACAAACTTTGCAGAAACTGCAGATGAAAACTCCCAAATCGCTATCGGTCGTGACAATACAGCGACTCATTTAGATACAATTGCTATTGGTCGTGAAACGCATGCTACTGGATCTGGCGCAACTGTAATCGGTGCACGTGCTGAAGCATCTGGTAACAACTCTATTGCTATCGGTCAAAGTGGTAAAAATTCCCCTAGAGTTATCGCTTCTGGTGAAAATACAATTGCCGTAGGTATGCAATCTCAAGCTGCAGGTGCATCTGGCATCGCAATTGGTGCTGCTTCTAACTCTACTGGTGACTATGCAGTTGCTATGGGTCGTCTTTCCAGAGCAAGTGCAAAAAATGCGACTGCTTTAGGTAACGAAGCAAGAGCAACATTTGAAACAGGTGTTGCACTTGGTTCTAACTCTATTACTACATCTGATAAAGGCGTTGTAGGTTATAATCCATCTGATTTACATAACCGTAAATACACTAACTTACAAGGTAATGTACAAACTGCAACAAATGCTGCTGTATCCATCGGTGCTGATGAAAACATGACTCGTCAATTGACAGGTCTTGCTGCTGGTACTAAAGACACTGATGCTGTTAACGTAGCTCAATTGAAAAACGTTGGCGTTGCTGTAACTGGTAACACTGGTTCTAGCGACTTCTTGACTGACGGCGGTAAATTGAACGTTCGTGGTGAAGGTCGTGTATCTGTAGCAGCTAGCGATGATGGTGCTAAGGATTCCAAATTAACTTTGAAATTCGATGACACTAACTTGGTAAAAGGTGGTAGAAATGTAACTGTTGATACATCTGTGAAAGACGGTAAAACTACTTACACAATCAATGCTGCTGATACTGCTGCTAAATATGACTTCTTAACAAATGCTACAGCAAACGGTGGTAAAGTTGACGGTGAAGCAACAGCTACAAAAGTTCAAAGTGGTACAACTGTTAACTACGCAGCTGGCAAGAACTTAACAGTTAAACAAGATATTGAAACATCTCTTGGCCAACAAACATATACATACTCCTTAAACAAGGATCTTAAAGAAATTACATCCATCACTAACAATGGTGGCCCTACAATGCACTTTGGTGATAACAATATCAGTATCACTGGTGGCAACCTTGATCTTGGTGGTAATAACATTACTAACCTTAAATCTGGTGGCGATGTAATTAATAATGCTGCAAACATTGGTGACGTTACACGTATCTCCAAAGCTAACGATTTACACATTGCACCTACAGCAGGTACTAACAATAATGTAGCTGAATACACTGTAGACGGTAACAAAAAGGTTACATTAACATACCAAGATGGTAATGGTAAAACTGTAAATGGCCCTAAAGCAGTTATCGACTTGAGTGGTTTGAAAACTGGTGATATGAGCTCCTTCAACGTTAAATCTTCTGCTACAGAAGGTAAGGTTGCACAAGGTTCCGCTGGCGTTCAAGAAATCAAAGACGGCAAAACTGTTGAAATGCAAGCCGGCAAAAACATGACCATCAAACAAACCAACAAAGATGGTAATGCACAAGTTGAATTTGCATTAAATAAAAATGTTGATTTGACTCCAGATGGTTCTTTAAAAATCGGTGATACAAACATTACAGATAATGGTTTGACTATCAATGGTGGCCCTTCCATTACAAAAACTGGTATTAACGCTGGCGATTTGAATATTACAAATGTAAAAGCTGGTGTAAACGATAATGATGCTGTTAACGTTAGCCAATTGAAGCAAGTTCGTGCTGACGAACGTCATATCAAACCAGGTGAATACGCAGTTGATAACAACGGCAAAGTAACAATGACATACCTTGATGGTAACAACAAAGACGTTCCTAATGAAACTGCTGTTATCACAGGTATTGCTAAACAAGATCTTTCCAATATCAACAAGGGTGGCGAAACAGTCATCCAAAATCTTGCTAAAAAATCCATCGATATGGAAAATGGTAAGAATACAAAGGTTAGCAACCGTGAAATCAATGGCGTTAAAACTTTCAAAGTAGACGTTGAAGGTGATTTAAACGATATTACATCCATCACTAATAAAGGTGGCGACGGCAAAGTTGCATTTGGTGGTAACCAAACTGTAAACGTTGCAGGCGATCACAACATTAACTTGAATGCTAAAGTTGGTGACATCACTGGTTTAACTAACGTAACTTTGGATGCCCCTGACTTCGCTAAAAAAGGTCGTGCTGCTACTGAAGAACAATTGAACATTGTTAATAACAAGTTTAATAACACAGTTGGTTTGACTGGTAACACAGGCGCTACTGATCTTCAAAAATTGAACAAACAAGGCGGCTTGAGCTTTGGTGTAGTTGGTGCTAACAATGGCAAATACATCACAACAACTGCAGCTGGTAGCAATGTAGTAGCTGACTTATCCGACAGCGCTAAAAATAAATTGAACAGCACTGTTGTAGTAGAAGGTAAAAATGCTGCGAAAGTAACAAGCAATGTAATTCAAAATGCAGATGGCAGCACAAAAACTGTATATACAGTAGATGTTAACAACGTAAAACCTACTGCAGCTTCTACTGAAAAAGTACAAGCTAAAGCAGATGTAGCTGGTTCTAGCGACAAAAACATCGCTAAAGTTGCACCTAAAGCTGGTGAAAACTTCGGTGATGCAGGCGCAACTTACGAAGTAAACGTATCCCGTAACGACGTAAAAGACGCAGCTCGTGAAGCAGTAACTGTAAATACTACAAACACAACTAACAACCCTATCACTGTTACACCTGTACAAGATGAAGCAAATCATAACACTACATACCAAGTAACATTCGATGGCAACAAAGCTGCTAAACAAATTCCTTTGACTTACAAAGCGAATGGCACAAACGAACAAAAAGTTACATTGGATAAAGGTTTGAACTTCACAAACGGTAGAAACACAACAGCTTCCGTAGATGCTGAAGGCGTTGTTAAATACGATGTGAATAAAGACTTAGTTAATATCAATTCCATTTCCAATACTACAAATGGTCCAAAAATGGAATTCGGTCCTAACTCCATCAACATCACTAATGGCCCTATCAACATGGGTGACCAAAACATTACTAACCTTAAATCTGGTGGCGATGTAGTGAATAACGCTGCTAACATTGGCGACGTAACTCGTATTTCTAAAGCTAACGACTTGCACATTGCTCCAACATCTTCTAACCGTCAAGGTGAAACTACTACATCTTACGCTTACGATGCAGCAAGCAAATCCGTAACATTGAAATATAACGATGGTAACGGTGCTAACCAAGCTGGTACAGTAGCAAAAATCGACTTGTCCGGCTTAGCTGATCAAATCAAAGACGGTTACTCCTTCTCCACTGATGCTAAAGGCAATGTAGTTGGTAACCACGCTGTTACAGCTGTTGGCAATGGTAAAACTGTTTCCTATGCTGCAGGCGATAACTTAACTGTAAAACAAGATATCAATGCTGCAACTGGTGAACATACTTATACATATGCATTGTCCAACAATGTTGATTTGACTCCAAATGGTTCCTTGAAAATTGGTGACACTATTGTTAATAATGGTGGCTTAACAATTAAAAATGGTCCATCCGTTACTAAAACTGGTATCAACGCTGGTAACTTGAACATTACTAATGTGAAAGCAGGCGTAAACGATACTGATGCAGTTAACGTTAAACAGTTGAAAGACTCCCGTACAGTAGTTACATCTAACGATAAATCCGTAACAGTTAATAAAACTGAAAACGGTAACCAAGTTACTTATGACTTGCATGTAGCTCCAGGTGCTGCACAATCCGTATGGAATGTGAAATCCACTGGTAATACAACTGCTGACTCCGAAGCAGCTGCAAAAACTATCACTGATGGTAAAACAGTTGAAATGGCAGCAGGTAAAAACTTGACTGTTAAACAAACTAGCAACAACGACGGTGCTAAAGTTGAATTCGACTTGGCTAACGATATCAAGATTGGTAATGATGGCAAAGACGGTAAAGATGGCGTTAATGGTAAAATTGGCGTAAATGGTAAAGATGGTTCTTCCGTTGTGATCAACGGTAAAGACGGCTCCATCGGCCTCAATGGTAAAGACGGTAAAGACGGTCTTTCTATGAAAGCTGAAAAAGGCCAACCTGGTGTAAACGGCAAAGATGGTATCACTCGTATCGTATACGAAGATAAAAACAACAACAAACACGAAGTTGCTACTTTGGATGATGGTTTGAAATTCACTGGTAACAACACTGATACAGTGAACAACCATAAATTGAATAGCCTTGTAAAAGTTCAAGGTGAAGGCGTAGATAAAACAACTTCTGCATCCTTCAAGAGCGCAGCTGGTAACATCAACGTAAAAGCAGATGGTACTGATACTCTCGAAGTTCAATTGAACAAAGATTTGAAAAACATCAACACAATTAAGAATGATGGTAATGCTACTTTCACAATTGGCGGTAACGAATTCAAATTCGATGGCGGCAACGTGAACATGGGTGGCAACAACATCACTAACCTTAAATCTGGTGGCGATGTAATCAATAACGCTGCTAACATTGGTGACGTTAAACGTATCTCCAAAGCTAACGACATTCATATCAAAGACAAAACATACACAGTGAACGCTGATAAAACAGTTACATTGGAATATGTTGATGGCAATGATAATGCAGTGAACAAAACAGCTAAGATCGACTTGAGCAACTTGCCTACAGGCGACAAAGCTGCTGTTGAAAGCGTAGTTAAAAAATCTGCTGCTGCAGGCGACACTAACATCGCTGATATCACTGTAGCTGACGGCAAACAAACTGGTGATGCAAATGCTAAATACGAAGTAAATGTTTCCCGTAATGCTGTTAAAGATGCAGCTCGTGAAGCAGTGACTGTAAACAATGCAAACAATAGCAATAATCCAATCACTGTTACACCTGTACAAGACGAAGCAAACCACAACACAACTTACCAAGTAACATTCGATGGCGATAAAGCTGCTAAACAAATTCCTTTGACATACAAAGCGAACGGCTCTAACGACCAAAAAGTTACATTGGATAAAGGTTTGAACTTCACTAATGGTTCCAACACAACAGCTTCCGTAGCTGCTGATGGCGTAGTTAAATACGATCTTAACAATAACGTAAACTTAACTCCATCTGGTTCCTTAACTATTGGTGATACTGTTGTTAATAACGGTGGCTTAACTATTTCCGGTGGCCCATCTGTTCTTAAAACTGGTATCAACGCTGGTAACTTGAACATTACTAATGTGAAAGCAGGCGTAAACGATACTGATGCAGTTAACGTTAAACAGTTGAAAGACTCCCGTACAGTAGTTACATCTAACGATAAATCCGTAACAGTTAATAAAACTGAAAACGGTAACCAAGTTACTTATGACTTGCATGTAGCTCCAGGTGCTGCACAATCCGTATGGAATGTGAAATCCACTGGTAATACAACTGCTGACTCCGAAGCAGCTGCAAAAACTATCACTGATGGTAAAACAGTTGAAATGGCAGCAGGTAAAAACTTGACTGTTAAACAAACTAGCAACAACGACGGTGCTAAAGTTGAATTCGACTTGGCTAACGATATCAAGATTGGTAATGATGGCAAAGACGGTAAAGATGGCGTTAATGGTAAAATTGGCGTAAATGGTAAAGATGGTTCTTCCGTTGTGATCAACGGTAAAGACGGCTCCATCGGCCTCAATGGTAAAGACGGTAAAGACGGTCTTTCTATGAAAGCTGAAAAAGGCCAACCTGGTGTAAACGGCAAAGATGGTATCACTCGTATCGTATACGAAGATAAAAACAACAACAAACACGAAGTTGCTACTTTGGATGATGGTTTGAAATTCACTGGTAACAACACTGATACAGTGAACAACCATAAATTGAATAGCCTTGTAAAAGTTCAAGGTGAAGGCGTAGATAAAACAACTTCTGCATCCTTCAAGAGCGCAGCTGGTAACATCAACGTAAAAGCAGATGGTACTGATACTCTCGAAGTTCAATTGAACAAAGATTTGAAAAACATCAACACAATTAAGAATGATGGTAATGCTACTTTCACAATTGGCGGTAACGAATTCAAATTCGATGGCGGCAACGTGAACATGGGTGGCAACAACATCACTAACCTTAAATCTGGCGGCGATGTAATCGATAACGCAGCTAACATTGGCGACGTAACTCGTATTTCTAAAGCTAACGACTTACACATTGCACCAACTAAATCTGATCGTGCAGGTGAAACTACTACATCTTACTCCTATGATGCAGCAGACAAATCCGTTACATTGAAATACAACGATGGCAATGGTGCTAACCAAGCTGGTACAATCGCGAAAATCGACTTGTCTGGTTTGGCAGATCAAATCAAAGATGGCTACTCCTTCTCCACAGATGCGAAAGGTAATGTAGTTGGTAACCACGCTGTAACAGCTGTAGGCAACGGTAAAACTGTATCCTACGCAGCAGGCGATAATTTGACAATTACTCAAAATATCGATAATGCAACTGGTGAACAAACTTATACATATGCATTGTCTAATGACATCAAAGTTGGTAACGACGGTAAAGATGGTAAAGACGGTGTTGACGGTAAAATCGGCGTAAACGGTAAAGATGGTTCCGCTGTTGTAATCAACGGTAAAGATGGTTCCATCGGCCTCAATGGTAAAGACGGCAAAGACGGTCTTACTATTAAAGGTGCTAACGGTCAAGACGGCGTTGACGGTAAAAACGGCAAAGACGGCATGACTCGTATCGTATACGAAGACAAAAACAACAACAAACACGAAGTGGCTACTACTGATGACGGCATGAAATATGCTGGCGACGATGCACAAGGTGCAGATAAATCTAAAGTAATCGCTAAGAAATTGAACCAAACATTGGATATCACTGGCGGTGCGGACAGCACTAAATTGACTGAAAACAACATCGGCGTGAACAACGTAGATGGCAAATTGAAAGTTCAATTGGCTCAAAACATCAACTTGACTCCAGCAGGTTCCTTAACAATTGGCGATACTAAGATCACTGACGGTGGTTTAGTAATCAACAATGGTCCATCCATCACAAAAGGTGGCATCAATGCTGGTGACTTGAACATCACTAATGTGAAAGCTGGCGTAAATGACACTGACGCAGTTAACGTAAAACAATTGAAATCCGCTAAGACAGAAGTTAAAGCTGGTGACAACGTAACAGTTGATAAAACAATTGGTGCTGATGGTCAAAACATTTACACAGTAAATGCAAAAGCAACTAACCTTGGCGATGCTGAACTTAACTACACAGCTAACGGCGGTGCTAAACAAAAAGTTAAATTGTCTGAAGGCTTGAACTTCGTTGACGGTAACTACACTAAAGCTTCCGTTGATGCAAACGGTGTTGTTAAATACGACGTAACACTTGGTAAAGTGAAAGACGGCGTTGACGGCAAACCAGGCGTAGATGGTGAAAATGGTATCGCAACAGTTAAAACTGTAGTTGATACAATCAACAACTCCGGTTGGAAAGCTAATGCAACAGGTAATGTGGTAGGTACATCCACTGCAACTATCGTTAAACCTGGTAGCACAGTAAATTACGGTGCAGGTAAAAACTTGAACGTAAAACAAACTGTGAACGGCGAAGAACAAACTTACGAATTTGCATTGGATAAAGATTTGAAAGAGCTTAACAGCGTTCAAACTAACACAATCCACTTAGGTAGCCCAACATCTCATACAACTATTAACTACAATGCAGGTAATGATCGTATCGAGTACACAACTAAGAACGGCACTAAACAAGTAGCTAACTTAGATGATATTTGGACTATCCAAGCAAATGGTACAGACGTTAAACCTGTAGGTGGCAAAGTTAATGTTGTAGGCGGCGACCACATCAAAGTTTCTACTGATGCAGCTGGTAAGATGACAATTAGTGCTGACGGCGTTGGTACTATGAACGGCTTCAATGTTAAATCTACTGGTAATACTACTAACGATTCCGATAAAACAGCTAAAAACATCACTGATGGTAAAACTGTAGAATTCTCTGGTGGTAAGAACCTCACTGTTAAACAAACTAACACTGCTGACGGTGCAAAAGTAGAATTCGCATTGAACAACAACATCGACTTGACTCCAAACGGTTCCGTAACAATTGGTGACACAGTAGTTAACAACGATGGTTTGACTATCACTGGTGGTCCTACTATCACTAAGAACAATGTTGATATGGGTGGACAACAAATTCACAACGTGAAATCTGGTGGCGATGTAGATTCCAATGGCGCTAACATCGGCGACATCAAACGTATCTCCAAAGCTAACGATACTCGTATCAAAGACGGTACATACACAGTAGATAACAACGGTACTGTTGAATTGACTTATGTTGATGGTGCTGGCAACCAAGTGAAAGATGCCTCTGGTAATGCTATTACAGCTAAAATCACAGGTCTTACAACACTTGATTCCACACGTGTAAATGTGGCAGTTGATAAAACTGGTTCTGGTAAAGTAGTTGGTGCTACGACTCCTGTAAAAGTTACAAAAGGTACAGAGTTTGTAGCTGGTGATAACCTCATCGTTGAACGTAAGGCACGTACAGGCAATGATTTAGACAACTCTGTTGTTTACTCCTTGAATAGCAACTTGACTGGTATTAACTCCATCTCTAATACATCTACTGGTCCTAAAATGACATTCGGTGGTAACTCCATCAATGTAACAAATGGCGATCTTAACATGGGTGGTAATAAAATTACTAACCTTGGTAAAGGTACAGCTACAACTGATGCTGCAACTGTAGGTCAATTGACTAAGGTAACATCTAACAACCATTCTGTTGTAATTAATAAAACTACAGATGCTAATGGTGCTCCAGTTTACGACTTGGCAGTAACAGGCACTCCAGGTGTTCCTGCAGCTGACCCTCGTGTAGATATGCTCGGTGAAGAAATCGGTCGTGTAGGTGCTCAAGGCGCAGCTCTCTCCGCATTGAAACCTATCCAATACGATCCATTAGAACCAACTCAAATCATGGCTGGTTATGGTAACTACCGTGGTAACTCCGCTATTGCAATGGGCGTAGCTCATTACAAAAACGAGTCCACAATGATGCATGCAGGCTTAGCTTGGGCAGGTGGTTCCCGTCACATGATGGCAAACGCTGGTGTAACTTGGAAAGTTGGCAACCGTGATAGCGAAGCTGCTGTAGCAGATCGTTACCGCAAAGGCCCTATCAGCTCTGCTTATGCAATGCAACAAGAAATGGCTTCCGTTAAAGCACAAAACGCTGGATTAAAAACAGAAGTATCTGATTTGAAAGCTGAAAACGAACAAATGAAAGCTCAAATTGCTGCTATGATGGCAAAATTAGGTATGTAATCATTTGTGAGTGTAAGAACTGAATGAACAAAGGAAGGTATGCGCTACCTAGCGTAGCGCTTACCTCTCCCTATTGTTTATGAAAATAATGCTTTTAAATATGAACGTGAAACGCGTGAGAGATACTTTCACCATAATCTAACGATAGAAAAGAGGAATATAGAATGAAAAAATCTACATTACTTGCTTGTGCAGCGGCTCTTGTTATTTCTACAGGCGTTGTAGGTGCACAATCCGCTCCAACATATGACGATAATTTGATCTTACCTAATCCTGTATCTGCTCCAGCATTGGGCAATGTAGTATTGGTACCTGTGGCTAGCCCACAAACAGTGTCTGCTGTTCATGACTATGTAAAAGCTTGGCAAAATGCAGAAATCAATATCGCAAAAGCTAAAGTAAAATACGAAAACCATGAACGTATGACTAAAGCTGAAAAAATCTGGTTACATTCCTATGATAAACATAACTACGCTGACTACTTCCGTACACACTCTATCGGTCGTGTACATGGTCAAGAAGTGTTCTTGAACTGGAATGGTGAAAACCGTAATAAAAACGAATACGAATATTTCGAAATGCCTAAATACAATGAAAAAGATGGCTTCACTAACAGCTATGGTTACAATGTATTGCGCGGCATGGTAGATCAAATCAACGAAATCGTTCAAAAACAAAAAGAAGTTGGCGGTCCTATGACTGACAACGAAGCTCAAGCATTGGAAGATGCTATTTTGGACGTAATGGCTAAAGAACAAGAACATGTATCTAACGAAGAACTTCGTCACTACATGAACGAAACAATCTGGTTCGCTGCTAAACAAACTGTTAAAAATAAAGCTAGTGAAGAACCTAAAATGGAAGATGAACACACTGTAGATCTTCGCGAAGCAATCAATCGTCCAGCTAACCAAGAAACTAAAAAAGTAGACTTGCGTGCTGCGATTCAATAATAAGGTTTGTAAATTTAACTATAAATCATTAATACACTGAGAGCTCGGCATAAACGATATACAATGAATTAGGAAGATGATGTGTGACGCACAGTGTATATAATGAACAATTACATATGGCCCTCATACGGCGATTGTTTGAGGGCCTTGATGTACCCTGGCCCCCGACTAGGGCACACAATCCTTATG
>OGCU01000867.1_pt1 | contig 12074 bp, 10 predicted proteins | sample 1570251 | NCBI WGS metagenome assembly OGCU01 (sample SAMEA2582182, study PRJEB24529) | metagenome | biome: Human gut stool | place: China | collected 2011
AAGCACCTTTGCTTTTTCCATTCGCAGATTCACCAGGAATTCCTGTGGGGAACATCCAAACGTCTTCTTGAAGCTACTTGCAAGGTAACTTCTGTTTACACCAATATAATCTGCCAGTTCATTGATTTTTAGGCGTTCATTATAGTGATAGGTGATATACTCCATCGCATGTTGTGCATACAGCGCACCAGAATAATGATGAACCGTATTGGCTCCCCTTGCCGTTTGCTGATAATCACCGATCAATTCTGCGAGAACAAGTCGAAGGAAAGCATTTCGCCTTAATTCATTGGCATAGGTCAATTGGTGGGCTTCCAGCATCTGACTGATGTACGTCCACACCTTCTCTACACAGTTAATCTTACGAACCGGATTTTTCAGGCTAAAACCTGCACTACTGACATATTCCTCCGCATTAATTCCGATAAATCCGACCCACATATAACACCATGGTTCTTCCCAATCCGCTTCATACCACGCTTCCACTCCGGGAGGCAAGAAGAATGCATCGCCAGCTTTCAATTGGTATACCTTTTTATTGATTTCCAGGGTACCCTTTCCCTTCTGAATCACGTGCAATACACTGGACGCTCTTTGATTCGGACCGAACCTGTGGGCTGGGTTACAAGATTCCCACCCGCAGTACGTCAGGCACAGTTCAAGTGAACCTTCCTGCATATCCCCGAGACATTTATATGTTGCTGAATTCGTAAATTCTATTGTATGATTCAATGCATCTTCTCCTTTACACAAACAGAAGTTATTTTTCAGCCTCCTTGAGTACATAAATCAACGACGCGAAATCTCCTCCTTTTTTATTTAAACGCTCTCTGTCCAAAGGTATTCCGACATACATGAGTTCATCACCATACGCCTGATATATGGTTTCTTCACATTGTACATCATAGAGTCTTTCTTTGTCCAACCCTTGAAGCTTTAAACGCAGCCAAGACGCATTTACTTTATTCAACTTTTGATAAAATCCGGCAATCGCTTGTTTTTTGTCCTGTGAAACTACCATCCATGCTGTATCATTTCCCTCAAACGGGCTGCGTAATCTGTAGAAATCGCCATCCATTTGAATCAATTCTCTGTTCTCCTTCATGAATTCAATCTGTTCTTTGACCATCTCCATCTCTCTATCACTTAACAAATTGAGATCCAATTCATACCCGAATGTGCCAAAATATGCAACATTTGCTCTTGTTGAAAGCGGAGTAACTCTGTTAAGCTGATGATTCGGCACTGCGGATACATGGGTCCCCATACTTACAATTGGATATACATAGGAAGTTCCATACTGAATTTTTGTTCTTTCATTGCCATCTGTGTCATCACTTGTCCATGTCTGTGGAGCAAAGTACAACATCGCCGGGTCAAATCTTGCACCTCCACTTGCGCAGGATTCAAAGAGAATTTCCGGAAATTCTGTTGTAAGCCTTGTATATAAATCATACACTCCAAGGATATATTTATGCATGACTTCCCCTTGCGAAGAAGCATCCAATCCTCTGCTATACGGTTCTGTCATATACCGATTCATATCCCATTTGATGTAAGAGATTGAAGACTCCCGGATGATTTTGGAAACCATCGCGTAAATGTAATCCACTACCTCCTTTCTGGAGAAATCTAATACATGCTGATGTCTGGAATGCGATTCAAACCGCTCCGGAACCCCTATGATCCAATCAGGATGTGCCCGATACAAGTCACTGTCTTTATTTACCATCTCAAGCTCTACCCAAAGACCAAATTTTAACCCCATTTCTTCCACTTTGTGAGAGAGTCCTGAGATACCATCCGGCAGTTTTTCCAGATTCACATACCAGTCACCTAACCCTCTGTAATCATCATTTCGGGTACCAAACCATCCATCATCCAAAACAAAAAGCTCTACCCCTGCTTCTTTTGCCTTTGCCGCAATATTTAGTATTTTCTCTTCATTGAAATCAAAATAGGTAGCTTCCCAGTTATTTAGAAGAATCGGTCGCGCCTGATCTCTCCACATCCCTCGCATCAACCGTTTCCGGTACAATTTGTGATACGTCTGGCTCATCTTGTTTAATCCCTGACTGCTGTAGACCATAACAACTTCCGGTGTCTGAAACTCTTCCCCTGCGCTCAATTCCCAGTGGAATCCTTCTGGATGAATTCCCATCATAACTCTGGTTATATCAAAAGTTGAAACCTCTGTTTGCGCCAGAAAATTTCCACTGTAAACAAGACTGAACCCATATACATCTCCCTGCTCTTCTGTTGTGTGAGGCCGCTTCAGCGCAAGGAACGGATTGTGCTCTGCACTACTACATGTCCCGGTCAGACTCTGTACCGCCTGAATTCCCATTTCCAACTTCCTGTTTTTCACATAACGCTCTCTGGCCCAAGCGCCGGAAAGATGCACCATTTCATAGTCCATATCCGGAAATTCTACACTTGCACTCATCGCACGTTCCAGTACGATTTTCTGATTTCCTTTCTGAACAATCCTGCTATTTCTTGTAAGAACGGGCATCTCTGCAAATACTGTATAAGAAAGCACCAGATCGGTATCCATAAGAGAATCATGAAGCAGAATCTCTAATGTCTGTGCCTCCTCGTCGTTTTCAGTATAAACAGCCGGTAACGGTGTAAGGTTTTTTTTGCCACCATAGATTTCATGTGACCGATAGGTGAAATTTACAATTCTGCTTCCATTTTCTTGTCTTACCGACAATGCGGGACTTCTGTAATCCCCTGTCCCATATACCGGATATTCCTGCTTTGTGTAATGCATAGACAGCGTTCCCGGTTCCGGTATGCAAATCGACATATGCGAACGTATACATTCTTCGTGAAGATAAGTAAAATCTTCTTTATCCCGAACCGCCTTTCCATAGTACAGGTTCTCCAGTTGACCATTCTCCATAATATGGATAATATAACTCACTTCTTTGTTGAAAATGTGAAATGTTTTTGTTTTTTCATGATACTTTATCGCCATAATTCTCTCCTTGTTTAAAAAAAGGCTGACGTAATCACTGTTACGCCAGCCAAAAATGTCTACGGTTATAATTTACCACCGCTGGTAGCAATTCCTTCAATAAATTGTTTCTGGAAAATCACATAAATGATAATCATCGGTACACATGCAATCAAAGACGCTGCCATCAGTTCCGGGAACTTCGCTACATACTGTCCCTGCATCTTTGCCAGTGCAGAGGAAAGAACTAACATGTCTTTGTCTGTATTAACAATCATCGGCCACATCAGGTCTTTGAATGCAAAAACTGCTGTAAAAATTCCAAGTGCCACCATGCCAGATCTCGTCAGCGGTGCCATGATATAAAGAAAGGTTTGACCGATGTTACATCCATCCAGTCTAGCCGCTTCTTCCAGATCATTTGGCAACCCCATATATCCCTGACGCAAAAGGAACGTTCCAAATGCTGTTACCATACCTGGGAATACCAATGCAAAAATGGTATTCAGCATCCCCATTTTACTAATCATCAGATACTGCGGAATAATGAAAATTTGCACTGGAACCATCATCTGAAACAATACCAATGAGAAACAAAAGTTCCTTCCTTTAAAGTGAAGCCTTGCAAATGCATACCCTGCCATCGTTGCCGTCAAAACCGCACATAAAACACGGAAGAGGATTAACAGAAATGTGTTTTTATACAGCATCAGGAAGTTCATATTATTCAAAACTGCTGCGAACGCCTCTGTTCTCCATAACTTTGGAAAAATTACAAAAGGATTAATTGCGGTGGCTTCTGTGACCGATTTAAAAGATGTCAGTATCATCCATAAAAAGGGGACCATCATCGTAATCGATATAAGAACCAATGCAATGTGTATTACAATTGTAGATATTTTTCTTTTTGTTTCCATACTAGCCATTCTGCCCCCCCTAATTATAGAATACCCATTTTTTCTGTCCAATCATCTGGAATACGGTAAGAATCATCGTAAGAACAAGAAGGAGAACAACAATCGTTGCGCCATATCCCATATTCTTATTAATGAATGCGTATTTATAGAATAAATATACCAGTGACTGTGTCTTTTCAAGTGCCGGATTCGTCTTATCTATTACCATGTAAATCAAGTCGAATACCTGAAGGGAACTAATTACGCGGGTTACCAGCACAAAGAAAATTGTCGGGGACAATAAAGGAATTGTGATGTAAAAAAAGCTTTTCACTCCTGTTGCCCCGTCAATTTCTACCGCCTCATAATAATCATGGGGAATCTCCTGCAGCCCGGAAAGAAATAGTACCATGTTGTATCCAAGTATTGACCAGACACCAATCACTGCAATCGAAAATACCGCGATCCTCGGATCAGAAATCCATTTTACATGAATATGGAACAGATTATTAATCAATCCAAAATCTGAGTTGAATAACCATCGCCATACCATAGCCACTGCTGCCGGAGCCGCAACCATCGGAAGGAATATGATGGTTCTATATACAGAACGTCCTCTCATCTTTCTGTTCAGAAGAACTGCCAGAACCAGTGCGATAGCAATGGAAAACGGAACTTCCACAATCGCATATTTTAATGTATTAATCAGAGCCTGCCATACTTCTTTATCTCCGAATACCTTCACATAATTATCCAATCCAACAAAAATATTTCCTCTTCCAAAGTCCCCTGTTTTGAAGAAACTTTGGTAAATTGTCTGAAAAATAGGAATGAGATTCAAAATAATCAACCCTACCATCGTTGGCAAAATAAACAGCCAGCCCCATAGAAATTCACTGCGCTCTCTGCTTGATCCCATAAGTTTTCTCTTTTTATCCATGCAAACCACTACTTCCTTTAATACAGGCAGATTCAAAAGAATCTGCCTGACAAATTGAAACGTTTTAATTTTTATTGTGCTTCTTCCTCTAGCTTATTGTTCATCTGATCTGCCATCTCTTTGCACACATCTGCCATACTCTTTTGGCCTGTGTAAACACTCTTTAACAACTCACTGTCCTCATTCTCCCAAGTTACGGTAGATCTTGAATATGGCCTGATTTCCATATCATCCATCATGTTCAAATAAGCCTGTAAATTGAAGTCTGCTGAATTTTTCCATGCGTCAGATGTTCCCTTGTATGCGGACATCGTAACACCAAGTTCTGCCTGTTTTTCCTGTGCCTCTTTGGAACCCAAATATTCAATTAACTTCCATGCATTTTCCGTATTTTTGCCGTTGGCTGATGCAGCCCATCCAAGCCCATTGTATACGGAAGCTCTTCTTCCTGTTGTTGCATTTTTCGGAAGTTCTACAACATCACAGTTCTCAGCCGTGTACTCATTAGACTTATAGGCTGGAAGCATCCAGGAACCTTGGCATACCATCGCAACTTTACCCGACTGGAACAAAACATCCTCACTGTTTTCAGACATCGTCTCCAGAGAAGGCATCACACCATCCTGAATCCAACCTTCTAATGTTTCCATTGCTTCAATTGTCTTCGGATCATCCCAGCCTGATTTTGTCCTGTCATCATTAATGATATACCCGCCGTTATCGAAAACCATATTGTAATAACCAGCCTGATTGGTGTCATTTCTCATTGCAAGCCCATACTGACTTCCATCTTCTTTTGTCAGCTTCTTTGCCGCTTCTGTCACATCGTCCCATGTCCAGTCTGCAGTAGGATATGCAAGCCCTGCTTCATCAAACATCGTCTTATTGTACCACAGAGCGATTGTATCCACGTCCTTTGGCACTGCGTAATATTTATCTTTATATGTGTACAATCCCCAAATATCCTCTGGATAATTTTCAGGATCAATGGTATCACTTTCCGCAATTTTATCTGTTAAGTCTAGAAGCATACCGTTAGACATGTATCTTTCACTTTCGTTCGAGTGCATCCAAAATACATCTGGAAGAGAGCCGCCCTGTGCACCTGCTTCCAGCATGGTCCAATACTCGTCCCATTTTACCACAGTAAGCTTTGTTTTAATTCCTGTCTCTTCTGTGAAATCTGCGAGAATCTCTTTGATTCCAGGCTCCTGATAAGAATCCCAGATAGAAACAGAGAGTTCTCCGCTGTCTGATTTTTCCTTGTTGTCATCTGTACTTTCACTGTTTCGGTTTCCTCCGCATGCTGCCAGTGAAAGTGCCATAGCCCCTGCCAACACCATAGCCAACGCCTTCTTAAATTTCATATTTTTCCTCCCTTATTTTTTTGTCAGATTACTTGATTTAGCATCTGTTTCATATGTTGTTTTTTATTATAATTTCACATGGAATAATGTTAAATGGAGATTTGTCTGCATTATATGGAAAAATGTTATTTTTATGTATTTTTTCTTGTTTCCATAACATTCTTTTTAATTTTTCAGCATTTTACCAATTACAATACCCTTTTTTTTGAATTACAAGATAATTTTTCAAAATCACCCCAACATTTTTCTATATTTCTTTTGCTTTTCTTCGTTCAGAACAAAACCTTTTGCAATCTGTACAAATCGATGTTAGAATACCTAATAGAATTGATGCTCATAAAAACGAGAAAGTCGAGGAAACCTATATGAATCTATTGAATGAAAACAACGTAGTCCATATCTTTTTAAATAAAATCGGCGATATTGTAATTGCGAATCTGCTCTTCCTTCTGTGCTGTATTCCCATCATTACTATCGGTCCCTCCCTTACTGCACTGTATCATTGTATGCTCCGTTCAATCAAGGGAAATGACTATGGAACAATCCGCACCTTCTTCCACGCCTTGAAGGAAAACTTTGTGCAGTCTTTGATTGTCTGGCTTAGCATGATTGCCGCAGCCTTTATCTTAATCACGAACATTGGATTTTTGTGGTCCTCCCCATCCATCACAGGACAACTCCTACTCTGCGCATCATTTGGAGTGGCTGTACTACTGCTCATTCTGGCGCTTTACATATTCCCTGTGATTGCAGTATTTTCTAACACTACCAGACAGCTTGTCAAAAATGCGTTTGCTTTCGCCTTTATGCACATTCCATCTACTTTAGCGATTGTGACAATTTCAACGCTCCCTATGATTATGACTTATTTAGACTTAAAACTTTTGCCACTTTATGCCTATTGCTGGTTCTTTTTTGGATTTGGTTTAACCGCCTACATCAATTCCCTTTTGTTTTACAGAATGTTCAGGCCTTACTTGTAAAAGAGTAGCGCAGCCTTGCAAAGCTTGGGCGGGATTGTCTAACTAAACGACATTATACAGAAAGCCGCCCCTTTCTTATTGGAAGCCTCTGTATAACATCCTTGAATCCTCAGACCTGAATGCTATGGTGGTCAATGCCCGCCATATGAAGGCTGTCCCCTCACGCCTGGCATCCATCCCGGAACCCATAACGCTGGATCCAATCACAGATATCCCGGATAATGGGCAGAGGAGTTCCCCGCCGGATCACAATAGTATTCTGGTAATGGAAGGGCGGATTTAAGCTGGAGCAGGCCAGGCCTGTTCCGCGCACCAGGCTTTTTGGGATCAGGGCGGCGCATTCCCCCATTTTGGCTAAAGCAATGGCGGAACGCAGGTCCTCCGGTTCGGCGTAGATGGGCATCAGCTGCTGGGCGTTCCCGCAGGCTTCGTCGGCCAGCTGACGCAGATGGGTGTCCGGTGCCGGGAGAGCCAGAGGGAGGGGAGCGCCTTCCAGGGCGGGGAGGAAGGCAGTGACCAGCTCATCCTCCTGCAAGGGGATGTATTTTAAAAATTTGTTTCGTTGCCGGGAGGCGAACAGGGCCAAGTCGATTTCGTTGTTTTCCAGCAGGTTGCGGACTTGCCCTAGCTTCGGGGTGACTGCGGTGACTTCCACATCCGGGTAAGAACGTTTCAGCCAAGGCAGGATCCGCTCATAGTATAAAGGCTGAAACAGCCTGCAGACACCGATGTGGATGTGGTGGATTTTTGCTTGGCTCAGATCCTTTAAGGCTTCTTGCGCATCCCCCTTGATTTTCAAAATGGAGCGGGCTCCGTTGATATAGATTTTCCCGGCATCAGTGAGCTGCATCTCTCCCTTGTGCCGGGTAAAGAGCGGCGGCAGTCCCTCGGCCTCCAGCTTGGAGAGCTGCTGACTGAGGGCGGACTGGGTGAGGAACAGTCGGTCCGCCGCCCGGGATAAGTTTTTTTCTTCTGCAATGGTAAGTATGTATTCTAATTGTCTGGTGTCCATCCATCTTCCTCTTCGAATTCTTTTACCAGCTCCATAGTAAGCTCATTAAAGTCCACTCCCCATGGGTTGACGGAAAACATCTGCGCTTTTGCGATCAGGTAAGCGAAATAGCGCTGGGGCCGGGTGAGCCGCTCATTTTTTCGGTAAATCGTTCCGATGGCGCAGGTCAGGGGCGGATTTAATGAAAAATACACGCGGTGCTGGTTCGGCCTGCAGTAAGCATCCGGCAAAAACCCCACCCCTACTCCACCCTGGATCATCTGGTCGATCAGAAGAACGTTATTGCTTTCGTATACAATGGTAGGTTTCATGCCGACTTCCGACAGTCGGCCCAGGACAACCTTCCGGTTAGTGGTGTCCGGCCCCCACATGACAAAAGGCGTATCCTGAAAACGTTCCACATTGATCTGGGCCTTGGGTGCCGTGGGCGGGCTTGCTAAGGAAGCCAGAGGGTGGAAATCGGGGACACAGAGATAAAGCTCGTCAATGCTGTTCTGCATGACATTGTAAGTAATCATATCCTCTTTCGTGACGGATCCTAGTACAAGGTCTGTCTCGTGGTTGTCCAGGGCCTGCAGAAGAGAAACCAGGTAGCCTTCTTTTATATCAATATAAATATTCGGATAGCGGCGATAGAATTGGGCGAAGGCCTTGCTGAATACAGTGCTCCCCCGGTGCGGGGTAACGCCGACCGTAAAACGGTCTGTGTACTGGCTGCTTAAAGAAAGCATGGACTGATAGGTCCGGTTCTTTACCTGGATTATTTCCCGACAGGCTTCCAGATAGATCTGTCCAGCCGGGGTCGGGACAAATTCTTTTTTTTGCCGGGTGAAAAGTGTCTGTTTTAAATTCCGTTCCGTATTGCTTAAAAAGGAAGATAATGTGGGCTGGGAGATCCCTAGGCTGGCCGCTGCCGCAGACAGGTTCTTTTTTTCTGCAATCGCCACAATGTATTCGCAGGCTTTTGTATTCATCACACACCTCATCATAAGTTTGTAATGGATCAGTTCTTTTGTAGTTACATAAATTTTACTAATAGTATACATAGCTTTTTAATCCTTGTAAAATGGTTTTTTGCCTAATATAATAAAAATATATTAGAAAGTAATTGTGCAATTCGCGGATTACTTTCGAAAATTCTGCGCAGGGTTAGGAACGGTAACTGTTAAAAATACTAATAGTTCCATTAGGAAAATGTTGAGAACTATAAGAGAAATTAATGAAACCCAATACCAAAGAGAGGGAGAATTACTATGAAAAAGAGACATGTATTTGCGGCAATAATGACAGCGGCAATGGCAGTCAGCGCTTTATCCGGCTGTGCGGCGGCAAACAGCGCCCCCACAACTGCAGCGGCGAAGGAAGCAGCAGCTCCGGCAGAATCCAAAGCAGATGCGGCTCCGGCGGCAGAGGCTGGTTCCGGCACATGGCCCAACGGCGCTGTCCAGCTTTTGGTTCCGTCCAAGGCAGGCGGTGTAACGGATATTTATACCAGAAATATCCAAAATTATCTTCAGTCCGCCACCAATGGCAATTTCGCTACTGTAAACTATGATAATGAGACCGTAGGCTACGAGAATCTGCGTTCTGCAAAGGCGGACGGCAGCACCCTGCTGTTCCAGCACAGTACCATGATCTGCAAATACCTGACGGGAGCCATTGATTACAATCCCCAGGATAGCTTCCGGGTGGTAGGCGTTGCGGCTAACATGGGCAGTCAGGCAATAATCTGCGGGCCGGATGCTCCCTACAATACCTGGGCGGAATTTATTGAGTACGCGAAAGCAAATCCGGGACAGGTTACCACCGCGATTTCCACAAACGGTACCACCCATTTTATTTTCGGTCAGGTTCAGCAGAACTGCGCAGTTGAGTTAAATATGGTAGAATGTTCTTCCGAAGCAGATAAGCTGACGAACGTGGCGGGCGGCATTATTGATGTGGCAAACTGCTCTCTGGGCAATGCGAAGGAGTACGAGACGGCGGGCAAACTGAAAGTTCTGGGGGTCCTTGGCTCCGGCCAGCCGGAAGCGAATTATCCGGAATGGGAGCCGATTACGGATGTAATCTGGGAGTCCTATATTTACACCTTTGCACCGGCTGAGATGGATGATGCCACAGCGGAGGCTGTCAATACAGCGCTGAAGGGGATCCCGGAAAATGCTGCCTACTGTGAGGCTGTGGAGAAGATTGGCGGAACAGCCATGTACCTGACCGTGAAAGAGGCCCAAAAGCATTTCGATGATACCATGGCATCCTTAAGTGAGGTGGCTGCGGGTCTTGGCATCAATATCCGATGAGTTGGCAACCAATCAAGGGATTTCCCTTTGCGCATAATAGAAGGCGGCGGCCGGGGCTTGCCCCTGACCGCCCTTTGTCCGTCTTTTCGGGCAATTAAGATGTCTCTTGCGGAAGTATTACAAGCATAAAATATCATGGAGGATGAGCTTATGAAGAACAAGGATCGGATCGGCGGTATTATCTTTGCCATTTTTGGGGCGCTGGTAACCAGCATGGCTTCAGGCATTCGTATGCCTGCAAATTTGAGCGAGCCGGGGCCAAGATTGTTTCCCTGCATCGCGGGCGTGGGCATGCTGATTTGCGGACTGGGGATGGCGGTTACCGCAAAGAGCAGCGGCGATGAGGCGCCTTTTTTGGAAAAGGCAGGCTGGAAGCGGCTTGGGATTGTGGCTCTTACCTTGGTTTTGTATTATTTTGGTCTGGAATATATCGGTTTTTTGATTATGACTCCCATTTTCGCCTTTGCCGTAATTATGATTCTATCCAGCGGGAAGAAAATTAACAGGATTCTGGCGGTGATTGTGGCAGTCCTGACCACCGTTATCCTGTATCTGCTGTTCCAGAAGGTATTCGTGATCCTGCTTCCGGCGGGAAAGCTGATTTCATTCACATTATAAAGGAGGATTTCCATGTTTTTTACACAGATGATAGCATTGTTTAATCCCCTGATGATTTTGATTATGCTGGTCTGCACCATTGTGGGCATTGTATTCGGGGCAATTCCGGGGCTGTCGGGCGGGCTGGCGGTATCCCTGCTTCTGCCGCTGACCTTCGGCATGGACGATCTGCTGTCCTTTGCCATGATGATTGCGGTGTGGGTAGGAGGAATTTCCGGCGGCTTTATTTCCGCAACGCTGGTGGGCATCCCAGGCGCTCCGGCTTCCATCGCTACTTGTTTTGACGCATATCCCATGAGCCAGCGGGGCGAAACGGCGCGTGCCTTGGGTATCGGCACCTGGCATCCTTTGCAGGTACGTTTTTGTCCTGTATCGTGGCCACATTCTTAAGCCCGTTTATTGCGGATTTCGCCATGAAGCTGGGGCCGTGGGAATATTTCTCCCTGTGCTTCTGCGCAATCACGCTGGTTGCCGCCTTGTCAAAGGGTTCTATTTTCAAAGGGCTGTTCGCAGCCTTTCTGGGTCTGTTTTTGTGCTGCGTGGGTGTAGCGCCTCTGGACGGCGCGTATCGCTTTACCTTTGGAAATATTTATCTGGGCGGCGGTTTGGATATGGTGGCTTTGATGCTGGGCGTTTACGCTATCAAGCAGGTTGCCTGCGATTATGCGAAGGGTCAGCAGGAGCTGCCGGATGTGAATGTGGGCAAAATTTCCGGCTTTGGCGTCAAAATTACGGATATTACACAAAATATCGGTATTATCCTGAAATCCTTTTTTATCGGCCTGTGGATCGGTTTCCTGCCAGGGATGGGCAGCGGGCTTTCGAATATGGTGGCCTATGCGCAGGCCCAGTCTGGCAGCAAGCATCCGGAAACCTTCGGGAAGGGCGAGCCGGGCGGCATCTGGGCATCGGAGTGTTCAAATAACGCCTCTGTGGGGGGCGCATTGATTCCGATGATTGCTCTGGGCATTCCAGGAGACGCGGTTACGGCGCTGC
>OGCU01000868.1_pt1 | contig 12066 bp, 8 predicted proteins | sample 1570251 | NCBI WGS metagenome assembly OGCU01 (sample SAMEA2582182, study PRJEB24529) | metagenome | biome: Human gut stool | place: China | collected 2011
ACGCTGAAAGTACTTGGGGGGCAGCCCCCTGGGAGGATAGGAAGTTGCCAATCTTAAAAAAGTGCTTCTTTAGCTCAGTTGGTAGAGCGCACGACTGTTAATCGTGTTGTCGCTGGTTCGAGCCCAGCAAGAAGCGCCATTTTTTTATTTTTTGGAAAATGAAAGAACTACATCAGTAGAAAATATTTGACATGAAGATTTAAATAGTGTATACTGTGTTTGAATGATGTATAAATTGAAAGAAATTCTAGTATTTAATATTTAAAGGTCTTTACATAGGTACCTTATATTAGTTGGATTGAATGGAGATTTATTACATGAAATCAAAATTTTTTATGGAGGTATCAAATGAAAGGTACAGTTAAATGGTTCAACCAAGAGAAAGGATTCGGATTCATCACTGGTGAAGATGGAAAGGATGTATTCGCACACTTCTCTCAAATTCAAAAGGACGGATTCAAAACTCTTAACGAGGGAGAAGAAGTAACTTTTGATGTAACTGAGGGAGCAAAAGGACCTCAAGCTACAAACATCGTAGTAGCAAAGTAATTTTAAGGAGTCAATGACTCCTTTTTTTTTACAAAAAAATAATAGCAATTTAAAAAATATATTTTTCATTTTGCATTCTTTATGATAAAATTATTTCATAAAAATCGAAATAAAGGGGGAAAAATGGAGATATTAAATTCATTAATAAATTTTTTTAATGATATTTTATGGGGTTACGTTCTTATTGTAATGTTATTATTTGTAGGAACATACTTTACACTAAAAACAAAATTTGTTCAAATAAGATATTTTGGACAAATGATAAAAATTTTAGGTGATAGCGTTGGTCATAAAGGTGGAGTTTCATCATTTAAAGCATTTTGTATAAGTACTGCTTCTAGAGTTGGAACTGGAAATTTGGCTGGAGTTGCGATAGCGATAGCTTCAGGAGGGCCAGGTGCTATATTTTGGATGTGGCTAATAGCCATTATAGGTGGAGCATCTAGTTTTGTAGAAAGTACTTTGGCACAAATTTATAAAGTGAAAGATGGAGAAGCTTTTAGAGGTGGACCAGCTTATTATATGGAGAAAGCTCTTAATAAAAGATGGATGGGTGTTGCATTTTCAATATTAATATCAATAACTTTTGGACTAATATTTAACTCAGTTCAATCAAATACAATATCTTTAGCTTTTCATGAAGCTTTTAAATTGGATAGAACAATAATAGGTATTGTATTAGCTATTGGAACAGGAGCTATAATCTTTGGTGGAGTTCAAAGGAGAGCGAACTTTAGTGCTGCAGTAGTACCTGTTATGGCGATTCTTTACATACTAGTTTCATTGTATGTAATTGTAAGCAATATAAGTATGGTTCCAGAAATATTTAGAGATATAATTGAAAATGCTTTTGGTATTAGACAGGCAGTTGGTGGAGGAATAGGAGCTGCTATTATGACTGGAGTAAAAAGAGGTTTATTTTCTAATGAAGCAGGTATGGGATCAGCACCAAATGCAGCGGCAGCAGCAGAAACCTCTCACCCTGTAAAGCAAGGATTTGTACAAACTTTAGGAGTATTTACAGATACAATTTTGATTTGTTCATGTACAGCTTTTATGGTTTTAATATCAGGAGCACATAAGACTGAAGGATTAACAGGAATTCAATTAACTCAAAATGCCTTAAGTTCTCAAGTTGGAGGATGGGGAAATGTTTTCATCGCATTATGCATATTATTATTTGCTTTTAGCTCAATAATTGGAAATTATTATTATGGAGAAACGAATATAGAATTTTTAACTCCAAATAAAACTTGGTTAAACTTATATAGAGTTGGAGTTATAGGAATGGTAATGTTTGGTTCTATTGGAGAGTTAGCACTTGTTTGGAATATGGCTGATTTATTTATGGGATTTATGGCAATAATGAACTTGGTAGTGATTGCAGTACTTTATAAAGTGGCAATTGCAGCTCTTAAAGATTATATTGCTCAAAAGAAAAAAGGATTAAATCCACAGTTTAAAGCTTCATCTGTTCCAGAATTAAAAAATGCTGAATGCTGGGAAGATTAAATAAATTAATAAAACTCACAAGGATAGTATCTTGTGAGTTTTTTTTAATTTAATTTTTTATAGTAATATTAAAAGTAAAAAAATTATTATTGGAGTTAGAATTATTATTTAATGAAATTAGTCATTATTTTTTCTTCATATTCTGGTTTTTGTATATTCATTTTTTTCCCAGCTTCTATACATTTTAACAACCATGCCATATTTTCTCCAAGAGTACGCATTATTTGCAGTCCTTCTTTGTCCTGCATTACATCTTCCGGAGTAAATCCATGTACCTGATTCCAGTAATTAGATGAAACGATAGGCATATTGCTGATTGTAAAATATTTATTCAGCTGATCAAATGTAGCTGTAGAACCTGCACGACGACATGAAACTATAGAAGCTCCTAATTTTCCAGCCATCTTATCTCCTGCTGAAAAGAATAATCTGTCTAAAAATGCAGTTAAACTTCCATTGGCACTGGCATAATATACAGGTGAACCAATAATTAATCCATCTATTTCATCTAGTCTTTCTGCTATTTCATTTACTTTGTCATTCCATATGCATCTTCCTGTTTCAAAACATTTAGAACATGCTATACAGCCAGCAATAGGTTTTTTGCCTAGATAGATCATTTCTGTTTTTATTTCATGATTGTTAAGAACTTTTTCTACTTCTCTCAATGCAGTATAAGTACAACCTTTTTCATTTGGACTTCCATTTAATAACATTACTTTCATTTTAATTTCTCCTTTAATTAATTAATTTTAATATAGTGTTAAAATTGAAATACATTAATATTACTTAATTAACTATTCCATTTATTAATAATTTTTTGAAATAATTCCTTTTTTTCTTTTACCAAATATATTTTGATTTTCCTTTATTGACATATTATAATCCTAATATATATGAATATGAAGCAAAAGAATAAAATAAATATAGTGTAAGATAATTAAATGTAAAAATAGTGAGGTAAATATGAAAATATATGATTTGACACATAAAATAGAAAATAATATGCCAGCATATTCTAAGGAAGAAAAACCTGATATAAAAGAGCTTTTTTCTTATAAAAAAGATGGAGTAAATATAACTAACTTAGGTCTTACTTCACATATTGGAACTCATCTGGATACTCCTTTTCATATATTAGAAAATGGAAAAAATATTTGCGACTTTCCCATTGAAACTTTTTTTGGAAAAGGATTATGTATTTCTTTTAAGAATTTAGATAATTTTGATTTTAGTTCAATAGCAAATATTGATTACTTATTAATTTATACTGGGTGGGATAAATATTGGAATGAAGAAAAATATTTCAAAAATTATCCAATCATTTCAAAAGAAGTAGCTAAAAAAATAGCAGCTTCTCCTTTAAAAGGAATTGGAATAGACTGTATTTCACCAGATGGATATGATTCAAAAGAATTAGAAAATCATAATATACTTTTAAAAAGAAATAAGATAATTGTGGAAAACTTATGTGAATTAGAAAAACTTTTAGGGAAAGAATTTTATTTTTCATGTATGCCATTAAAAATAGGTATAGATGGCTGTCCTGTGAGAGCTGTTGCAATAGAAATGTGAAAGAGATTGTTACAAATTAGTAATTTGTGTTGCGCTCAAAATCTTAATTGTCTAAGATTTTGGGTGCATTTTTTTATATTTATTTTTTCCTTCCTTTTTAATTCAAAACTTTTAAATTTCAACATTTCATAAGGAAACAGATTAATTTATTTTTTTGAGGAACTATTTTCTTTTCCAAAACTTAATTTTTACATAAACTCTATAATTTAAATTATATATTTATGTGATTAAGGTGATTTAGAATTTGTATATTTAAAAAAAAGAAGATTACAAGAAGTTTAATAACTTGAAAAAATATATAATATAATATTTCCCTACATGAAACAATTAAAAAATGATAAAATGATAATATTTAAAATATACATTTGACTACAGATTATAAAAAATATTCTTTTGGAAAAATGAGCTAGTAAAAAAGTATGAAATGAATTTATATAGAAATATAGGTATAAATAAAAAATTAAATTAAAAATAATGAACATTGAAAGAATAAGCATTGAAAATTTTACTGGGAGAGATTTTATGAAAATCAAGGGGATATGTTTTTGGCTTTTTCTGATGATTAGTTATTATAGTTATGCTGATCAGCAAGAATTGATTAGAGAAGAAAGAAGAAAACAAGCAGAAGAAATGAGAAAATTAGAAAAAAGCGAACTTAAAGATAAAGTCAAATTAAATGATATTGAAGAAGATGTCCAAGCCATGGGGAGTGAAATAAGGAATATTGTTATTGAAGGAAATACAATATTAAAAAAATCTGAAATTGATTCTTTAAATGAAAAATATATAGGTAAAAAAGGTGGAAAAAATATACTAAATTTAATGAAAGAACTTGAAAATTTGTATCTTGAAGAAGGGTATATTTCAGTTAGAGTAAAAATAGATATGGAAAAATCAAGTATTCAAGATGGGGAAATATTTTTAAAGGTAATAGAGGGACATGTGGAAAAAATTGTATTTAAGGGAGAAGAAGGTCAGAAAAAATTAAAGCTTTTTACTTCTTTTCCTGTTTCTAAAGGAAAAATATTAAATATAAATGATCTTGATCAAGGAATAGATAATCTTAATTCAGTTTCCTCCAATAATGCAAGGGTGGATATTGTAGCAGGAAATGAGCTTGGTGGAAGCATAGTAGAAATAGATAATCAGAAAAGAAAAAAAATATCTGGAGCTGTAAATTACAATGATTTAGGACAAAGCTCCACTGGTAAGGATAGAATAAAATTTTCTCTTATTTTTGAAGATATTGCAGATATAAATGATACTTTTGTAAGTACTTATCAGCGAAAACTTGGAAGAAACAGAAAATATAAGGATAATGAAAACTTTTCTTTTTATTACAGGGTCCCAGTAAAATATTGGGAATTTTCAGTATCAAAAGATCAGTCTGAATACCTTACTACAATAAAATCATTTGCTCACACCTATGAAACGACAGGAGTTTCAAGAAATATGAATTATTCTGCAAGAAGAATAATAAATAGAAACAGTAATGGGAAAACTTCCATAGGAATGACTTTAACAAATAAAGAAACTAAAAATTATTTTGACGGAATAAAGCTGATAACAAGTTCAAGAAAACTTTCTGTATTAAAAATAGATGTCAATCATAATAGAAGATTTTTTAACGGAATACTTTATGGAAATTTTACTTATCATGAGGGGATAAAAAGATTTGGTGCAGAAAGTGATGAAGAAAAAGGAGCAGATTCTCCAAAAGCACAATTTCAAAAATATACTGTTGATTTGAGCTGGTATAAACCATTTATGATAAAGGAGCAGAGATTTTCATACAGAGTTTCTTTTAGTGGACAGTATTCAGATGATATACTCTATTCTTCAGAAAAATTAGGAATAGGTGATGATACTACTGTAAGAGGGTTTAAAGAAAATTCAATAATGGGTGATAAAGGTTTCTATATAAGAAATGAGATTGGGTATAGTTATAAATCCTTAGAACCATTTATAGCATATGATTATGGAAGAGTGAAAGATGTTTACAAAGATGATTATTATGAGAAAAATGGAAGTGAAATGAGTGGAGCAACAATAGGACTGAGAATGTATTTGAAGAATTTTGATATGAGCTTTTCGTATTCGAAGCCTTTAACAGCTCCAGCTTACATAAAGAAAAATACACATGAGATATATTTTAGTATGAGTACAAGATTTTAAACATTTCTAGGGGGAAAATTAGAATGGAGATATTAAAAAATAAATTGCTGAAAAGATTGATAATCTATACTTACATCTTTTTTAGTATCTTTACACAGCAAGTGATTGCATCTGCAAAAGTAGTTGATCAAAATAGAAATCAGCAAGTAAATGTTGAGAAAGCACCAAATGGAGTTCCAATAGTAAATATAAATGCACCTAATAAGAATGGAGTATCCCATAATTATTTTAAAGAATATAATGTAGGAAAAGAGGGAGTACTTTTAAATAACAGCAGCAAGGAAAACAATAGAACTCAGCTGGGAGGAATTATTCAAGGAAACTCTAATTTAAAAGGTAGAGAAGCAGATGTTATTTTGACAGAAGTAACAGGTGTGAATAGGAGTAATATAGAAGGATATACTGAGGTAGTTGGGAAATCTGCTGAATATATTTTAGCAAATCCAAATGGAATATATCTGAATGGGGCAGGTTTTATAAATACACCTAGAGTAATACTTACAACTGGAAAATCTATAACTGATGAATTTGGAGATTTAAAAGGATTTGATATAGATGATGGAACAGTGGTAGTGGGAAGTCAGGGGATAGATGGAAAAAATGTAAGAATGGTAGATATTGTTTCAAGAACAGCAGAACTTAATGGTGCAGTTTATGGAGGAGAAGAAGTAAATGTTGTTTTGGGGAGAAATGAATATAACCATGAAACAGGAGAAGTAAAAGCCAAAGCAGAAAAAGATGGAGATAAACCTAAAGTGGCTCTGGATGCAAAAGCATTAGGGTCTATTTATGCTGGAAGAATATATCTTCAAAGTACAGAAAAAGGTGTTGGGGTAAATAGTCAGGGAGAAATGCTTGCAGGTTCAGGAGATCTTGAAATAGATGTTAATGGAGATTTGATATTAAAAGATGCTCAAGCTAAAAATGATATAAAAATCAATGCAGAAAATGTAAAAATACAAGAAAAAGCTATAGCAGAAAATAATATTAATATAAAATCTAAAGATATAGTAAATACTGGAAATATATCTTCAAATAAAAATATAGAAATAAATAGTTCAAATATTGAAAGCAAAGGAAATATATCTTCAAAAAATATAAATATATCTAATAAAGAAAAGATTGTTAATACTGGAAAAATTTCAGCTGATAATATAACAATAACTTCAAAAGATATGGAGAACAAAGAGCTTACTGCATTAAATGCAGATATTACTTTAAGTGGAAATTTAAAAAATGAATCATTAAAAGCAGTGGAAAATTTAAAAATTAAAGGTAAAAATATAGAAAATACAGGAACAATAGCTGCTAATAAAAAGGTAAAGATTGAAAGCACTAATCTATCAGATAAAGGTGATATCAGTGGAAATGAAATAGAAATAAAAAGTGAAAATAATATTTTGAATGAAAAAAATATAATATCTTCTTCAATAAATATATCATCAAAATTTTTATATAACAATGGGCTTATTCAAGCTGATGTTTTAACTTTAAAAATGACAGATTATTTAGAAAATAATGGGAGTATATTGGGGAAGACAGCTACATTGAATGCTGATCAAATATCAAATAGAGGAATTATCTATGGAGAAAATTATCTCACTCTCGTATCTTCTAAATATATTAATGAAAGTTCTGGAATTATAACTGGAGGACATCTTTTTATAGATGGTGTCGGTGATAATGCAGGAGATATTTCAGGAGAAAAATTGGTTGTATCTGGAGAAAAGATTAAAAATAGTGGGAATATAACAGGAGAAGATACACTTACTATTACTGCTGATTTAAATAATAGTGGAACAGTTCAAGGGAAAAATCTGGTAAATATAATTGGTAATATAGACAACAGCCAGAATATAAAGAGTGAAAAGGAATTAAATATATCTGGAAATATAATAAATACTGGATATATTTATAGTGAAAATGCAGAGATAACAGGAAACATCAATAATAATGGAGATATTCTTTCTCTTTTAAATATGAAGATAACAGGGAATGTAATTAATAATAAAAATATGAGCAGTGGAAGTAAGCTTACACTATTAAGTGATAGTATTTTGAATAATGATAGAATATCTGCCCTAGAACTTTTAATTACTGGAACAAGGCTTATAAATAATGGAATAATAACTTCAGACACTGGAATTTTTAATATTTATGATCTTGAAAATTCAGGTACTGTATATGGGAAGAAAGGTATTACTATTTCAGGAAATAAAATTGTGAATACTGCACTTATTCAAAGCTCAAACAACCTATATTTAATTTCTAAAAATATAATAAACAAAGGAGATATATTCTCTGGAAACAATATGGATATTACATCTCAATTTGTGAATAATAGTGGAAGAATAATAGGTGATGGGGATTTAAAATTTGATACTGATAATTCTGTTGAAAATTCTAATTTGATTCAAGGTAATAATATAACAATTAAAGAAATAGATAATAGTGGAAAATTAATTGCCAAAGGAAGTATAAAAGCTTCTAAAGCAAAAAATACTGGAACTATATCAGCTCTGAAGAATTTTGAAGGAGAAGCACTGTTGAATTTTCTTTTTGGGAAACTAATTCTTGGAGAGAATATGAGTCTTGAAAAAGAACTGCTCAATGAAGGTATTATTACAGTAAAAGGTGATATAACAGCAGAAAATGTTTCTAATACAGGAAGCATAATTTCAGATAAAGATATAAGACTGAAAGAATTAGATAACAGCAATGGTACTATTGAAGGCAGAAATATAGATATAGAAAACACAGAAGCTCTTAATAACCAATCAGGAAATATAAGAGTATTTGATAATGATTCTGTTTTATCTATTCAGGCAGAAAATATTTATAATACAGATGGAAGGATACAATCTCAAGGACAGCTTGAACTTAATATTTTTAATTCTTTTACTCTTGAAGGAAATTATATAGGAAATAACCTTTTAAAAATAACAGCAGAATCTCTTGCTGTAAATACAGATATAGAAAATAATGGAGATATAGTACTTAATTTAACTGGAGATTTTCTAAATAACAGCAAATTTGTAGGTGGAAATAACTTAACCATAAATGCAGTAAATTTAATAAATAATAAAATATTGGGAAGTACAAAAAGTTTTACAGTTAATCTTTCAGGAAAATTGAATAATTTTAATAGTATTGTTTTAGGAAATGGAAATAATATAATAACAACTGGTGGAAGTATCACTAACAGTGGAATTTTGACTTCACAGAATAATCTTGCTGTAAATTCGAAAGAGCTGATAAATAATGGGCAAGTAGCTTCAGGAAATATTTTAATTTTAAATGCTGAAAGTATATTAAATGAGAATTATTCACTTATATATTCAAAAGAGGATATGACTATATCTTTAAAAGAAGATTTTATAAATAATAAAGGAGAAATATTTTCTGGGAACAACATAGAGATAAAAACTTTAGGTAAAGTTCAAAATAATGCAGGAATTATAGAATCAATGGGAGATATTTATATAGAGGCAGTTCAAATCGAAAATCTTGGAGAAATTGCAGAAGGTTCTACTGTTATTGAAAAAGGGTTTGGAGCTGTAGAAAATATGTCAGAAGAAGAAAAGAACAGAATAAAGGATAAGTTTTTAAGTTTAATAAATGAAGCTACTGAAGAAAATAGTGAAAAATATGGCAAAGTTTATTTTAATTCTTCAAGTTTAGGTTGGGAAGATGAATATACAAATAAAATGGCATATATTTCATCTGGAAAAAATGTTACTCTGAAAACTACAGGAGATGTTATAAACAGAGAAGGGAATATTTCAGCAGACAGAGATATTAATATATCAGCATATAGATTGATAAATGGAAACTTTCTAGATAGTATTGGTGATTATGAAGATAAAGCAGTAGAAACTGATAAGAGAACAAAGATATCAGCAGGAAATAATATAAATATATCTGCTATACAAGTAGGAGATGGAATTTTAACAAAAGAGAAAAACACAGTAAATGAAAAAACTATAGATATGGAACAAATAATTTTAAATAGCAGTGATGTTGAAAGAACAGGAACAATTAATACAGAAAGTTATATTACAATCCCTGAAGGAGATAAAGAACTGTTTGTTGTAAATAAAGATTTAATAGATTCAAAAGATATTTCAATAGATTTTAAAGAAAAAATAGATGTAGAAGACAATGAAATATCAAGTATAAACAATTCTATTTCAGATGAAAAAAATCCTAAATTTAAATATCTGATAGAAACAAACCTGAAATTTATAGATATGAGTTATTATCTTGGTTCAGATTATTTATTTGAAAAAATAGGATATAATCCTGAAAAAGATATTAAACTTCTAGGGGACTCATTTTATGAATCAAGAATAATAAACAGAGCTATTCTTGAAAATACAGGAAAGAGATATCTCAATGGAGCTATAAATGATAGGGAACAGATACAGATATTGTTAGATAACTCTATAAAAGCTATGGAAGATTTGAATCTATCTATTGGGGTAGCTCTTACAAAAGAACAGATAAATAATCTTAAAAATGATATTATATGGTATGTGGAAGAGGAGATAAATGGAATAAAAGTTTTAGTTCCAAAAGTATATCTTTCTAAAGAAACTCTTGCTTCATTAGAAAAGTTTAACTGATAATAATACAGAAAACTTGAATAAATCTGTATTAAATAATTTTAAAACTATGGTAAAAAGAAATATAAAAAGATGCAGGAGAAATAAAATTTTGTTTAATATTAAAGATAGAAAAATTAAAAAATATTAAAATTTACAGCAGCCTTTATTTTAAATATATAAAAAATTTAATCTCCTTAGAGAAAAAAGAAGTAAAAAAGATAACTATAGTTAAATGGTATGTAGATAAATTTATATTCTAGAAATTTTTTTGCTTGATAAAAAAGAAAATATAAACTTGAGGAGAATGTTTATATAAGCGATTTTAGTTAGTGATATTACGATAATTTAGAAATAAAAATATTAAAATATAATTGTAGCTTTTTTAATATTATCATAATTTTTAATAGTAACAGGTAAAATATGATTTTGGGGAATTATTATTTTTTTATTTAAATTTACAATGGCAGCATATAAAGTTTTTCCTTCAGTAACATCAACAGGAAGCTCAGCAACACATTTAACTGCACCAAGAGGTCCACTACTTTTTCCGTAGTTATACCATAATTTTAAACTGAATTTTTCCCATTCAGGAGTTTTTAATTTAGATGTTACATTGCCTATATTATTTCTAATTTTTGTTAGAAATTCATAATTATTTTTTATATCTTCATCAAGTGAATAGAAAATAAAATCAAATTTTGTTTTTTCATTTATTTTTTCTGATATTACATAAATATTTGTTTCACATTTTTTAGAAGAGAACCATTCCATAATTTAACCTCCAGTTTTTATATTATAGTAACAGAGAGTTAAAATTATGTCTATATAGTGACAGTTGCTTTTTTGTATATAAGACTTTACTTTTTATAAAATTCTTAGTTTAGAAAAAATATTATTATAAAATTATTTATTAAAAGAGGCGAAAGATTATGAGAAAATTTTTATTTTTAGTTTTATTTTTTATAATTTGCATTTTCATTTTTCCCAAAGAGGAATTTTTAAAAAAAGTAGAATTGGAAAAAGTAAAAAATATTCTTATAGAAAATGGATTTAGTTTTAAAGATGAAGAAACATATTACTTTTTTGAGAGAAAAACTGGAAAACTTAATGAAAAAATAGATATTTTACTGAAAGATAAAGAAATACCTTATGGAATAGGAATCATTGTATCTTGCCATAATTTAAATTCAAATCAGCTAAAACTAAAAAAAACTTTGATAAATTTAGTTGAGAAAATGAGTGAAGGAATTTCAGATAAAGAATTAACAGAAAAAATGTTGGACTCTATAAAAAAAATGCCTGAAAAAGCAGTTAAAAGTAGTGATGAAATAGCTTCTTATATAAAGAGGACTAGTAATATAACTGAAAATAAAGATTATTTTATAATAATTGCAAATAGGGAAAATGGAAAAAGTATAAAAGTTATTTTTGATAAATATTCTGAAAATAAGGAAGATTAAGAGCAAATGAACAGTTTTCTGCCAGGTTCCAAAAAGAATTATTAGATAATATCAAATTAATATTACCACTATTAAATCAATACAATGATGGGACAATTCATGTACAAATTTCATTTTTACAAGGATTAGAATGTGCATTGGAAAATGGTGACTCACTCCCTACAATAAGAGAAATTAAAGATATCCTT
>OGCU01000880.1_pt1 | contig 11975 bp, 11 predicted proteins | sample 1570251 | NCBI WGS metagenome assembly OGCU01 (sample SAMEA2582182, study PRJEB24529) | metagenome | biome: Human gut stool | place: China | collected 2011
GCAGTTCCCCGGCTGTAAATGTGCGGATCTCCCACCCGTGCCTGCCGGCCAATTGCGACACAGCTGCCTCCCCGGCCTTAATATCAATGGTGGACAGTGCCTTTACCGCCGCCGGGTCAATACCGCTGTCCTCCAGCGCTTCCAGAACGCGGCGTTCCAGGACATCCGGCTGTGTTCCCTTCCTGCAGCCCACGCCCACCACAACCATCTTTGGAACCAGGCGGAGGAAGGAGGGTCTTTCACTGTTTCGGAATGTAATCCATATGTTATGCCCGCACACCCTATTCATGCATATATTATGCCTGCATATGTCCCTGGCGCCCTCCGCCCCATGGCACTCCGAATCGCAGAAAAAGCCCACCTCCCCGCCATCCAGCAGCCAGGCGGAAATCTCTTTGGCCTCTTTTCTGTCTGTGATGCAAAGACCGTTTCGGGCCGCGAAGACATCCACTGCAAACACACCGTTGACATCTGTTGCCGTGGTTATGACCGGTATGCCATTAAGCCAGCCCGCCATTCTTTCAGCCAGCTCATTGGCTCCCCCCACATGGCCTGACAACAGGGGAATGCAGAAATGTCCCGCCTCATCAGCCGCCACCACAGGAGGGTCTGTCATCTTATCCCGGACATAGGGCGCAATGGCCCTGACCGCAATACCGGCTGCACCGATGAATACCAGCGCCCTCTTCTGTCCAAACATGGATCCGGTCCATTCCGAAAGGGACCTGTCCTGAGGCAGGATTCCCTCCGCCTCCCATTCCGGCTTCCAGAAGCGCCGCGGCACATATCCCCGGCACTCAGTTCCCGTATCCCTGAACCGGCCGCACAGCAGGCGGCATATTCCGGCGCCTCTCGCCGTAAAACAGATCATTCCTATCTTCATTCCCGTCTCCTTTGTATCATTCCTGATTAAAGATATAAAACAGTATATCGGAAAATCATTCCTGCTGCAATGCCTCTTTCTTAAGTTCCCGTTTGCGCTTTGTGATAAGCCCCCCTATCTTGCCGCTTTCCTTGGCTGTCAGGCTTCTCCATCCGCCCTCCATGACCTTTGCGTCCAGCCCCAGTTCCTGGGCAATCTCAAACTTAAGCTGGTCCTGGGCACTCAGGTTATGGGGATCAAATGCCTCATTCTTTTTAGACTTTCCCATGCAGGTTCTTGCTCCTTTCTTGCTGATACAAAATAAGTACAAATGGATTATACCCAGGCAGGGGCCTGCCTATACCGTTCTTACAACTTATTCCAATTGCCCTTGCAATTTAAATTGTTGTATATTATACTGAACCTATATGGATTGTTTCATAGCGTACCGTCACAGGATAATTTGTATGGCTTTTGTTACCCTGTTGATATACGAAAGAAAGGAAGGGCACCGTGAACATTGCAGTCATCGACGACTCGATAGATGAGGCTCGTCAGTTAGCCGGCTTTATATCCGCCTATTGTTCTGACACACATACCTGCCAGCAGACGACCATCTTCAATACCGCCGCCGACTTCCTTCGCTGCTGGCAAAGAGGCAGCTTTGACCTTATATTCATAGATATTTTTCTCCGCAATGAGACTTCCGGCATCCGAATCGCTGAAAGGGTCCGTAAGGATGATGATTTCTGTACCATCGTGTTCACCACCAGCAGTACGGATTTTGCCCTTAAGGGTTATGAGGTCCGGGCCCTTGATTACATGATAAAGCCCATCCGCTATGAGAAGCTCTGTCAGACCATGGAGTATTTTATGTCTGTGTCCCGCAGGAAGCAGAGTCATTATATAGAGGTAAAGGAAAGCCGCATTATGCTTAAGATTCCCATTGACTCCATCCTTTACACAGATTATTCAAACCACTACATACAAATCCATCTTCCGGACAAGACGGTCCGCACTTATATGCGGTTTGAAGAGTTTTCCGGCATGCTCCTTATCTACTCCCAGTTTATATGCTGCTACCGGAATTGCATCATCAACATGGACAAGGTATTCTCCATGGAGAAATCAGAGTTCATTTTGACAACCGGAGAACATCTGCCTATTACCAGGACCATGCGGTCGCAGATTCATCAGCAGTATGCAGATTACCAGTTCTCCAAACTAAATGGAGGCATCTGATGAACTTTGCACAGATACAGCTGATATGTGTGATTTTGGCTAAAATCATATTCATCATCGTTCCCTTTTTGGCGGTATTCCGCGGGGAGTGGCGGTATACCATGTCAAAAACCGCAGGTATTCTTATGGGATACCTGTTTTTTGTATGCCTATTGGGCTTGACATGCTTCCGGCATTTCCTGAACCGGCCCTGGCTGGAGATGGCGTGGGCCTGTACCACCATGACGACCAACATATTGGTCTGTAAATGGATGGTGCGGACGGACTGGCCTGTGAACATCTATTCCCTTTTCCTTTTTAAGAACTTCACGGATACCGCCGCGTACTGCGCGGACCTGTCCAATGCTTCGGTCTCCCTTTATGAGAGCAGTTTCCTTATAACCAGGGATGAATTGCTGGGCAATCTTATTTTTCTGTTTCTCATGGTCTGGGCAGCCTATTATATTCTGCACAAATATCTGAACAAGGCAGTGGAATACACAAGGCTTCTTCCGGTCTGGAACTATCTGGCTGCCATTCCGGTGCTCTTTTTCATCATGTTCCGGCTGGCAATCCGCTCCCTGTCCCCTTCCCGCATGCTCCAGCACCATCCTGACATGGCTTTTTTTGCTGTCTGCTGGTTTGCCTGTATCTACACGGTCCACTATGTGAGTCTGAGGATTCTGTCCCGGCTGGCTGAAAGCTACGCGGTCAAGGAGCAGTACCGGACCATCCGGCTGCTGGACAGCGTACAGAAATCCCAGATGGCCACGCTCCAGTATAATCTGGAACAATTCAAGAAGGCCCGCCATGATTACCGCCATCATCTCATCACAATCAAGGGACTGTTGGAGCAGGAGGAGACAGACTTTGCCCTGGAGTATATCAATGACTATCTGGGCTCCTACGCGACTCTGAAAACCACCCGGTACTGTCAGAACCCTTCCTCCAATGCGCTGCTCAATTACTACATACAGACTGCCCAGACCCAGGGAATCGCGGTGAACTCCTCCATCTCCCTGCCTCAGAGCCTTCCTGTCCCGGAGATAGACTTCTGCACCATCCTGGGCAACCTTCTCTCCAACGCGGTGGAGGCATGTCAAAGGCAGACTCAGGGAACGCCCTCCATCACCATCAACATCGGTCAGGCCGGCGAATCCATGATCGCCCTTTCCATACAGAACACCTATTCCCATCACATACGGATGAAGGACGGACGTTTCCTCTCATCCAAACGGGAGGATATGGGAACCGGCACCACCTCTGTGCGGTATCTGGTGGAACGGTATCACGGCATATTGAAATTCGATTACAGTAACGGGATTTTCGAGGCATCCCTGCTTCTGAACCCTGCCATGAAGTAGCTTCTCCCGGCAAACCTAAAAACTGGCTATGGGCCAAAGCCCATAACCAGTCCTCATGAATCCAATTCTTATTATTCTTCTGTGTACTGTGACATGGCATCGATGTCCACGTCAGCCACGTCAGCGTCCTGTGCTGCAGGCGCCAGCATAGCCTTGATGCTTAAGCTGATTTTGTGGTCAGCCTCGTTAAAGTCCACTACCTTAGCCTCGATCTCCTGGCCAATCCTTAAAACATCAGCAGGCTTTTCAACATGCTCCCTGGAAATCTGGGATACGTGAAGCAGTGCGTCCACACCTGGCTCCAGCTCAACAAACGCGCCGAAATCAGTCATGCGTGCCACACGGCCGTATACCACGTTGCCAACCGCATACTTGTCAGCTGCGTTAACCCATGGATTAGCCTCAGGGAACTTAAGGCTCAGGGCAATCTTCTCTCCCTGGATATCCTTAATCAGTACCCTTACCTGATCCCCTGCCCTGAATACCTTCTTAGGATTCTCAACACGGCCCCAGCTCATCTCGGAAATATGAAGAAGTCCGTCTGCGCCGCCCAAATCAATAAACGCGCCAAAGTCAGTTACGTTCTTAACTGTTCCGTCAACCGTATCGCCTGGCTGGATTCTTGCGAACAGTTCTTCTTTCAGCTTCGCCTTCTGTGCAACCAGAAGCTGTTTCCTGTCGCCGATGATTCTTCTTCTCTTAGGATTGAATTCTGTGATAACAAAATCAATATCCTGTCCCGCATACCTGGACAGATCCTTCTCGTAGCTGTCAGATACAAGGCTGGCCGGGATAAATACCCTTGCGCCCTCAACCTCAACGCTTAAGCCGCCGTCTAATACCTGTGCTACCTTTGCTGTCAGAACCTCCTGGTTCTCAAATGCCTCTTCCAGACGCTTATTGCCTCTGTCAGCTGCCATACGCTTATAGGATAAGGAAACCATGCCTACGCCGTCATTAAGCTTAATGACCTTGGCCTCCATCTCTTCGCCAATCTGTACTTTTGTGGTCAAATCCACGTTGCTGTCGTTGCTGTATTCGTCACGTGTGATAACTCCCTCGGACTTATTACCTGCAATACTCAGTATTATCTCATCTTTGCTGACTTCGATGACCTGACCGGTGACTATCTCTCCTGTACGTATTGGTTTGGTTGATTCTTCCTCTTCCTTTAATAACTCTGCAAAACTCTGCTCTGCCATTCTGGTATGAACCTCCTCAATAATTTTTCTTGGGGTGGATGCCCCAGCTGTAATACCTACGCTGCGCACAGAAGATACACTGTCAGGATCTAAATCGCCGAGTGTCTGAATGTAAAAGGTGTCTTTACACTCCTTGAGGCATATCTCGTAAAGCTTCTGGGTGTTGGAAGAATGCCTGCCGCCAATCACAATCATAGCGTCCACCTGCGAAGCAATTCTTGCTGCCTCCACTTGTCTTTCCTGTGTTGCATTGCAAATCGTATTTAAAACACTACTATCATAACCCTTTTTTAAAATTTTTTCAACTAATTCTTTAAATTTGTTGTGATTAAATGTCGTTTGGGACACGATACATAACTTTCGGCCCTCGGGCAGACGGTAGTAATCCACCCCCTCCCCATCCTTTATGTTCATTCCCCCATCCCTTAATTCCTTCCACCTCAGGATGGTCCGGGCTTCCGATGATTACCACTGCCTCCCCGGCCGCGGAGTGCTCCGCCACAATTCGGTGTATTTTCTTCACAAAGGGGCAGGTGGCATCCACCACGGCCACGTTCCGCTCCTTCAGGATCTCATACACATGCCTGCTGACGCCGTGGGACCGGATGATGACCGTTCCCTGGTTTTTGGGAAGCGCCCTCAGCTCATCCTCTGTCTCCAGAACCATGACACCCTTATCCGACAAATCCTTTACCACTTCCTCATTGTGGATAATGGGGCCGTAGGTGTAGATGGGACCGGATGTCTTTTTGCTCTTCAGGGCCTCGATCTGTTCATAGACCTGGTCCACTGCTCGTTCCACGCCAAAGCAGAAGCCGGCGCTCTTTGCTACTGTGACTTTCCTGTCCATGGCTATCTCTCATACCCCCGCTCCCTGGCTATGCGTATGATGGAATCCACTACCTGGCCGATGGTCATGTGGGAGGAATCCAGGAGCACCGCGTCTTCCGCCTGCCTTAAAGGCGAGTTCTCCCGGTGCATGTCCCGGTAGTCCCTTTCCTCTATATCCTTCTCGATTTCCCTGATATCGCAGACCTCCCCCCTTTCCTCCAGTTCCCTGAAGCGACGTCTGGCGCGGGTTTCCACAGAGGCGGTCAGGTAAATCTTAGCCGGAGCGTCCGGCAGCACGCAGGTGCCGATATCCCGTCCGTCCATGATTACATCTGCTTCCCTGGCCAGCTGCTTCTGGAGCTGAACCAGTTTCTGCCTGACAGGCCCGTACACAGACGTGGCGGACGCCATGCGTCCCACTTCCTCTGAACGAATCAGTCCTGATACATCCTCCCCGTTTAAAATGACCTGCTGGGCTCCGTCCGCATAGCGGATGGCGACCTCCACCTGAGAGCAGGCCCTGGCTATAGCCTCCTCATCCTCCGGCGATATGCCCTGCCTGATAAAATACAGGGCCATGGAACGGTACATGGCTCCCGTATCCACACATACAAATCCCAGCTTTTCAGCAGCCAGCTTCGCGATGGTGCTTTTACCGGCGCCTGCCGGACCATCAATGGCAATATTGAAATACTCCATGTGTTGCATTCTCTCCTGTCCTGTGTTCATGTAATTTTATTGTACTCATGTATTCTGCCGTGCCAGGAAGCCCTTGTGTTTCCGGCGCTATGACGCCGCAGCCTTTCCGGCCGCCCAGCCCGTGGACCATGCAATCTGAAGATTAAAGCCGCCTGTCACCGCGTCCAGATCCAATATCTCCCCCGCAAAATACAGGCCCCGGACTTTCTTTGACTCCATGGTGGAGGGATTTACATCCTTTACGGATATACCGCCCTGGGTTATGATGGCTTCCTTATAGCCTCGGAGTCCGGTTAGGGTAAACTCCAGGGACTTGGTTGCCTCTGCCAGTCCGCGCCGTTCCTCCCTGGTGACCTCATTCACCTTCTTATCCGGGTCCACGCCGCTGCGGGCAATGATAACCGGAATCAGCTTTGCCGGATAGAGGTGGTTCAGGGCATTCTTAAACTGCCTGTTCCTGCTGTCTGAAAAGTCCCTGAGGATGCGCTCGTCCAGCTGTTCCCATGACAAGGCCGGCTTCAAATCAATCACCAGGCGCAGGTGCTTCTTCCTTATGGCCCTGGCGCAATATGAGCTGGCGCTCAGGAGCAGGGGCCCGCTGACCCCGAAATGGGTGAACAGCATTTCTCCAAACTCCCGGTACAGCTCTCTTTTTCCGTCATATACAGCAGCCTCCACATTTTTAAGCGAGAGGCCCTGCAGCTCCTTAACGGTCTCTGTCTCCTTCACCTCAAAGGGAACCAGAGCGGGCGACAGCTCCGTAAGTCTGTGGCCGCTGTCCAGGGCCCATTTTAGGCCGTCCCCGGTGGATCCGGTGGTGGGATAGGACAGGCCGCCGGTAGCCACGATGACGCGGTCGGCTGCCTGTATCCTGCCGCCGTACCGTACGCCTTTACACACGCCGTCCTCCACCGCCAGTCCGTCCGCCTTCTGATTCAGGCGCACCTTGACTCCCGCCTGTCTCATAAGGCCGGACAGGGTGCTGATGACGTCTGACGACTTGTCGGACTGAGGAAATACCCGGTTGCCCCGCTCCACCTTCAGGCGAAGCCCTGCCTGTTCCAGCAAATCCATCATGTCCTGGTTTGTAAAACCGTAAAAACTGCTGTACAGGAATTTGGAATTGCTTACCACGGAGCCGAGCAGCTCCTCCATATCGCAGGCATTGGTCACATTACACCGGCCCTTGCCTGTGATAAACAGCTTTTTGCCCGGCTTTTCGTTCTGCTCCCACAGCTCCACCTCAGCGCCTTCACCGGCTGCAGCTATGGCGGCCAGCATGCCGGCCGCCCCTGCGCCAATTACAATTACATGGTTCGTCTCACTCATTTGTCTGTCTTTACTTCCTTTATTTTCTTTTCCAGGGCATCCACCACGGTCTGGAGGACCTTTACCCTGGCATATCGTTTGTCATTTCCCTCCACCACAATCCATGGTGCGTAGGTGGTGGAAGTGCGTATGAGCATCTCGTTGACCGCTTCCTCATACTGGTCCCATTTCTCACGGTTGCGCCAGTCCTCGTCCGTAATCTTCCACTGCTTGGCAGGATTGGCCTGGCGCTCCCTGAACCTGCGCTCCTGCTCATCCTTGTCAATGTGGAGCCAGAATTTAAGAACCACTGCTCCGGCATTGGCCATATGGGATTCCATCTCGTTGATTTCCTGGTAGGCCCGCCTCCACTGGGCTTCCGAACAGAATCCTTCAATCCGCTCCACCATGACCCTTCCATACCAGGTGCGGTCAAAGACGGCGATATGGCCTGCCTTTGGCACATTGTTCCAAAACCGCCACAGATAGTGGGGTACCTTTTCAATGTCATTGGGGGCCGTCGTCGGTTTTTCCCTGTATCCTCTTGGGTCCAGATTGCTGGTCAGACGTTTGATGGCTCCGCCCTTGCCTCCGGCATCCCATCCCTCAAAACCGATGACTACCTGACCCCTGAGACGGTAAAGTTCGCTGTGAAGCTCCGCCAGACGCTTCTGACGCTTTTTCAGACGGGTCTTATACTCCTCCTCCGTAAGGCTCTTTGAGAGGTCGATGCCGGAGAGCACGCCGTTCTTAAACCGCTCCCGGATCTTGGCTTCCTGCCCCTGCGCCGTTCTTTCTTCTTCCGGCCTGCTATGCTCCAGCTCATATTCCAGGCGGTCCATAACCGTGCTGGCAATTTTAAGGGCTGCATAATCCTTGTCCACTGCTTCTATGATGACCCAGGGCGCATAGTCTGTATCTGTTTTCTCCAGCATCTCCTCATTCATCTTCAGATACCGGCCGAAATCCTTATTCCTGTTCCAGTCCTCGTCTGTCACCCGCCAGGAGGTCTCCTTGGACCCCTCCAGCTTCTTAAAGCGCTTCTTCTGCTCATCCTTGTCTATATACAGGAAAAACTTCATGATGACAGTGCCGTCATCACACAGCTGTTTCTCGAAGGACAGGATATCCTGGTACGCATCCCCAAGCTTATCCTCCGGGGTAAGGCCGTCAAAACGGTCCACCTGGACACTGCGGTACCAGGAACGGTCAAAGACAGCGATCCTGCCCTTTGCAGGCGTCTTTGTCCAGTAGCGCCACAGGAAGGGCCGCATCTGCTCGTCCTCCGTGGGGCGGTCGCAGGCATAGACATCAAAGCCCCTGGGATCCAGTGCCTGTATGAGCCGGTTAATCTGCACTCCCTTGCCGGCAGCTCCCATTCCCTCGAACACCAGAATGACCGGAATTCCCGCATCCTTACACTCCCTCTGCAAAAGCCCCAGCTTCTCCTCCGCCTCGTCCATGACCCTGCGGTAAGTTTTCTTGTCAACTTTTTTACTTAAATCAATCTTTTCAAGCATATGTTCCCCTCCTTCTCTTCCTGTTTACTATTTTATCCAGTATATCACACTTTCAACTATAATAAAATGAAAAATTAGGCCGGGGAAGGCTGGGCGGAGAAGCCTGAACACTGAAAGCCCGGGCACAGACGGCCGGGACACAGACGGCCCGCTCTGCCTCACCTCAGAAAAAGCCCCGCGGGGAATCATCCCCCCGCGAAGCTTCCTGCAAACGGTATAATAGCCAGACTGCCTACAGTTCCGTGGTTACAAATATATCATAGATGGCCCTGATTGCCGTCTCAAAATCATCGTTCTCCACTCCGATAATGATGTTCCACTCACTGGAGCCCTGGTCGATCATCTTCACATTGACCCTTGCATGGGCCAGGGCTGAAAAGATGCGGCCGGCTGTTCCTCTGGTGGAGCGCATGCCCCGTCCCACCACTGCAATCAGAGCCAGATCTGACTCCAGTTCCACGGTGTCCGGCTCCACAGCCCTGTGGATGCCGGCTATGACGGACTGTTCAAACTCCTCGAATTCCGACTGGTGCACATAGACGGTCATGGTGTCGATGCCGGAGGGCATGTGCTCAAAGGAGATGCCGTACTGCTCAAACACACTGAGCACCTTTCTCCCAAACCCAACCTCGGCATTCATCATGGCCTTTTCAATGTTGATGGAGCAGAATCCCTTCTTACCTGCAATACCGGTTACGGTATGGCGCGGCTTGCGGCAGGTGCTCTCCACAATGAGAGTTCCCTTGTCCTCAGGCCGGTTGGTATTCCTGATATTGATGGGGATACCTTCCTTGCGCACCGGGAAAATGGCGTCCTCGTGAAGAACGCTGGCTCCCATGTAGGAAAGTTCCCTCAGTTCCTTGTATGTAATGGTCTCAATGACTTCCGGATTCTCCACGATTCTGGGGTCTGTCACCAGAACACCAGACACATCCGTCCAGTTCTCGTACATATCTGCGTGGATGGCCTTGGCCACGATGGAGCCGGTGACATCTGAACCGCCTCTGGAAAATGTTTTGATGGTCCCGTCCGGCTTGGAACCATAAAAACCAGGGATGACAGCCTTCTCCACATGCTCCAAGCGCTCAGACAGCTCCCGGTTGGTGTGCTCTGACTCAAAATTTCCGTTTTCGTCAAAGAAGATGACTTCCGCCGCATCCACAAATTCAAATCCCAGGAAGTTGGCTGCCACGATGCCGTTTAAGTATTCCCCGCGGGAAGCTGCGTAATCCCGTCCCGCCTTTGCCAGAAAATTCTCCTCTATCCTGTCAAACTCGTGGTCCAGGTTCAGGTTTAAATCCAGGCCGTCGATGATATCCATATATCTGCTCTTAATCTTTTCCAGGATTTTCTTATAGGACCTTCCTTCTGCCACTGCGTCGTAACAGGCATAGAGCAGGTCCGTCACCTTCTCATCCTTATCGCTTCGCTTGCCTGGTGCGGAAGGGACCACATACCTTCTGGACTTATCAGATTTAATGATATCCGCTACTTTCTTGAACTGTCTTGCACTGGCCAATGAACTTCCGCCGAACTTCACCACTTTTTTCATCTTGTCTATCTCCCTTGTTTCATTCTATGCGCCGGATATGGAACGTATTTCATAAAATAAATGCCACTTTATATGTATGGCGTTACAAGTGCAAATAATACCCTACTTTGTTATGTATGTCAATACTTTTAAAGGAAAAAATTTGCGTACAGGAGACATTTGTTTTTCTATGGCGGACCTTTTCTCAGGGAATGTCCATACACCGGCTCATGGTTTCGCAGAAGGTGCAGGTGCCAGTGAGTCAGGTGTTATGCCTCGTATGCTTTCATCTATTCACAGACAGCGGTTTCCCCGGATCGCCTGGCCCGGATAGTCTTGTCCATAAGCTCCTCCAGGTTCCAGCCCAGTCCCTCGGCCCCTTCTCTGATTACATCCCTGGAACATCCGGCAGCAAAGCGCTTGTCCTTAAACTTCTTCTTAAGACTGGACACCTCCATGTCCATGACGCTCCCAGACGGACGCATCCTGGCCGCGGCCCCAATCAGGCCCGTAAGCTCGTCCGACGCAAACAGTATCTTTTCCATCTGGTGCTCCGGCTTCACATCCGAGACAAGACCATATCCATGGCTGCACACGGCATGGATGAGCTCATCCTCCGCCCCTGCTTCCCTCAGAAGCTCCGGCGCCTTGCCGCAGTGCTGCTCCGGATACATCTCAAAGTCAATATCGTGCAGCAGGCCGGCGATTCCCCAAAAATCCTCCTCCTCCCCATATCCCTGGTCCTGGGCAAACCAACGCATCACGCCTTCCACGGTAAGGGCGTGAAGGATGTGGAACGGTTCCTTATTATATTTTTTCAGGGCCTCTAAGGCCGTCTCCCTTGTCATTGCTGTTTTCATCTTGCTTAATCTCCTTTCCTCTGTATGAAATCATATGATATCACAATTATAAACAGCCGGAGTTTAAAATGCAATAGCGGCCCGGCCCCTGGTTTAGCAACCGCAGAAGACCTGGACAGGCTCGTGGCCATGTCGGACCAGGCCAAGGAATCATTTAAAGCAAAGAACATTGACCAGTGGCAGAAGGGGGAGCCCAACCGCCAGGTAATGGAGGCTTCCATCCTCCGGTCCCAGCTTCATGTGCTTGAGGACACGGGACAGGTCGTTGGGATGATTACCATTGTCCCCGGACCGGAAGCCAGCTATGCCTCCATAGACGGAGCCTGGCTGAACCAGGAGCCTTACTTTGCATTCCACCGGATATGTGTGGAAGAATCCATGAAAGGCCGCGGACTGGCTGCCAGGCTGTTCTCGGAAGCAGAACAGTATGTCCTGAAAACAGGCGTCCGCAATATCCGCATCGACACCCATCCTGACAATCAGGCCATGCAGCGCGCCCTGGCAAAAAGCGGCTACATCTGCTGCTGAACTCTTGTCCTCACAGAGGGAAGCGAAGCATCCGATTTGAGGGTGGTTT
>OGCU01000888.1_pt1 | contig 11903 bp, 6 predicted proteins | sample 1570251 | NCBI WGS metagenome assembly OGCU01 (sample SAMEA2582182, study PRJEB24529) | metagenome | biome: Human gut stool | place: China | collected 2011
GCTTCTACAGTAAGGATACAAAGACCAGCAAAATGTCATCCTCTAGCAGTAAGAGTTTGACAAAGAGCTCTTCAAAGAAATCAAGTAGCTCCTCTAGTTCTACGCAAGTAGACTCTAGTACCGAGGCTAAAAGTAGTGAAGCTAGTGCCGCTTCTAGTGCAACAACTACAGCACCAAAACAAGCGCAAGCTCAAACACCATCTCAACCTGTTCCAAGTCAAGGTAACAGTGCTAATCAAGCTGGAACCACAACTTCTGAATCTGATCCGAAAACAGGTTATGGCGGTTGGGAAGCCACTTCTGGTACTTTGACACTGACACAGGACACCCCTGTTTATACTGAACCTAACAAAGACGGTGGTGTTGCTTATGTGCAACCTCAAGGGGACATACAATGGGATAAATACATCTTCGCTAATGGTGACAATTGGTACAGCTTTGTTCAAAAAAATCGTGACCAAGAAGTTCGATTTTACATTGCTTATTCAGATGTAGGGCATTGATAGAAAAAGAAAAGGACGATACTTATATCGAAGAATGTAAGAGGTAAAAACATCATGAATAAAGTTAATTATCATCATGAAAAACAACGCTATTCCATTCGCAAATACGCTTTTGGTGCAGCATCTGTCTTGATTGGCTGTGCCTATATGGCAAACGCTCAAGTCGCACATGCTGACCAAACAACAGCGGCACCAGTTGCAGAAAGTACAACAACTTCAACAAATGTTGCACCAACTCAACCTGCTACTACAGTAGATACTACCACTCAATCACAACCCTCTACAGTTGCCCAGACAGCGCCATCAACTACAGAAAGTACAACCTCAACACAGCCGCGAGCATCAGCTGTGTCTGACAGTGTGACGCCTGCAAGCTCATCTACTGATGTCACCAAGACTGTTGTGGTTACTTATCCAGATGGCTCAACAGATGAAGTACAAGTCCACTATACTGTTGCTGGACAAACTGACGCTGATAAGAATGAACCAACTGTTCGCACACAAACAGTCCGTCAAGGACAAACACCAACTGCAGACTCCTTTATTACCAACAAAGACAGCTTACCAGCAGGTACAACTTATAGTTTCAAAGATGACTCTGCTCTAAAAACAGAAACACCTGCGACTACGCCTACGAGCACAAAACCAACAGAAACACCAGTAACTACTCCAACAACTACTAAACCAAGTGATTCTGAAACAGTAAAAACACCTGAGAAGGCTGAAACACCAACTGCAACGACTACAAAAGACGACACTTCTAAGGAAGAAAGCAAAACTCCCGAAGAACCAGTCAAAGACAAAGTCGTTAAAGAAGTCATCACTGGTCCAGAATTGCCAGCTAGTGGTCGCTACACTTTCACTGAAAAGACAGCCGTGTATACCACACCAAGTACCAATAGTAGCGTCTCTTTCTACTTTAACAAAGGTAACCAAGTTAACTATGATAAAGTCTTAGACGCTGAGAATGCTCGCTGGATTTCTTACGTCAGCTACAGTGGTATTCGTCGCTATGCTAAGGTAGGAGAACTAACTAAGGTGCTTGAAGAAGTGACAGAACCTTAAAGCACTGAAACAAGCAAGAACCGCAAACCACAATCTGCTACTGGAACCTATGTTTTCCAAGATACAGCACAAGTACGCAATGACCCTAAACTTTCAAGTCCAGTACAGTTTGAATTCCGAAAAGGTGATCGAGTCTACTATGACAAAGTTTTAACTTCCGATGATTACAACTGGATTTCTTATGTTAGCTACAGTGGAACTCGCCGTTATGTTGCTCTCAACAAAGTCGAAAAAACTTCTGCTGAAACATCCCAAAAAGAAGAGGCAAAATCAACTACTTTAATGAAGGAAGTTAAACCAAGCCTCCCATCAAGTGGTAAGTATACCTTCACAAATACTGTAGAAGTACACAACGAAGCTAAACTTTCAAGTCCAGTACAATTTGAGTTTAAAAAGGGTGAAAGTGTCAACTATGATAAAGCCTTAGTTGCTGATGATTACAGCTGGATTTCTTACGTCAGCTACAGCGGTATTCGTCGCTATGTAGCGCTTAACAAAGTGGGACAAGATACACCTAAAGCAGAAGCAACAGCAAGTAAACCTAGTGTTGTAACAGGAAACATCAAGGTGGAAAATGTGACTGCTAAAGGCTTTGATGTTGTTGTCAGCAATGTCTCTGACACCCAAGGTGTCAAAGCAGTGAAAGTGCCTGTCTGGTCAAGCCAAGGTGGACAAGATGATATCATTTGGTATGATGCGACTAAGCAAAACTCTGGTGATTACAAGGTGGCGGTTAAGATTAGTGACCACAAAAATAACACTGGTGAATACAATGCTCACTTGTACTATGTCCAAAACGATGGCAGCTTGAAAGGTATCGCTGCGACAAGAACCACAGTTGCAGGAGAATCTACAACTGAAACGACTTCAAACAAAGTGACATCTAATGGCTCTTACTATAGCATTAAGGGTAAATACGACGACATTATCATCGCCAACAAGAAGTACCCATTATCTCCATCTTATAATCCTGGCGAAGATGCCACAGCCAAAGCTGCCTTTGTCCGTCTGCGCAATGACATGATTAACCAAGGGTTTAACGTTGGTCATGCTTACAGCGGTTTTAGAAGTTATGACACTCAAAAAACGCTTTATCAAAATTATGCCAATAGAGACGGACATGCCGCAGCAGATCGTTATTCTGCACGAGCTGGCTACAGCGAACACCAAACAGGTCTTGCTTACGACTTGACCGACAGGTCTGGCAATCTGCTCGAGGATAAAACAGCAACTGACTGGCTCAACAATAACGCCTACAAATACGGTTTTGTCGTGAGATACCAACCAGGTAAAGAGTCCGTGACTGGTTACATGCCAGAAGCATGGCACATCCGCTATATTGGAAAAGAAGCCAAAGAAGTTTATGAGTCTGGTAAAAGCTTAGAAGAATACTTCGACTTTGACGGTGGCGATTATACCAATACAACGTCATCTAGCACAGCAAACACTAGCACTACTACTAGCCTTACTCAACGAGGTACTTACCACTTTACAAGCCGTTCCTCTATCAAGGCAGAACCTAAGGTTTCCAGTCCAGAGCTTGCATACTACGATGCAGGAAATTCCGTCAATTATGACAAAGTTCTCACAGCAGATGGACATCAATGGATTTCTTACATTGGTTACGATTATGAACGCTACTACGCTGATATCGCAGCTTTGAAGCCTGAAAACACCAGTAGCACTACTGAAGCGACTAGAGATGAAACCATCCCTGAACGTGGTACTTATTATTTCACTAAACCTGCAGATGTGAAGAATCAACCTAGCTTGACTGCCAAGACTGAGTTCAATTTTGATCCTGGTATGTCAGTCAACTACGATAGATCTTTGCTTGCGGACAACCACCGTTGGATTTCTTATGTGTCATACAGTGGCACTCGTCGTTACGTCGACCTAGGTGCTGTTGCAGAGGCTTTAGCTAAACCAAAAGGCGCCATTTCTATTGAAAGTCATGACAATGGTGACTTTAGCGTGGTTATCAGTAATGTAGCAGATCAAAACGGTGTCCTCGGAGTGTCTGTTCCAATCTGGTCTGAAAAGAATGGTCAAGATGACATCATCTGGTACAATGCGACTCGTCTTAACAATGGTAACTACAAGGTTAATGTCAGTCTAAGTGACCACAAGAATGAACGTGGTCTCTACAATGTTCATCTTTACTATGTTGAAACTAATGGTAAATTAGTTGGTGTAGGTGGCACAACTTACACAGTTCCTGCCGAGGTTGAAGAAACTCACACAACTACTAGCTATAACCTTCCTGACTCAGGAACTTACACCTTCAAAGAACGCTCTAGCATTAAGGCAGAACCTCGTGTGGCAAGTCCAGAGTTAGCCTATTACGATGCTGGTATGTCAGTCAACTACGACAAGATTGTCAGTGGTGATGGTTATCAATGGCTTTCTTACCTCAGCTACAATGGTAACCGCCGTTATGTAGCCGTGGCTAAACTTGCTCAACAAGAAAGCAAACCAAGTGGCACTATCAATATTGAAAACCTCTCTAACCTCGGTTTCGATGTTCATATCACCAATGTTTCTGGTGGTGACAAGGCTATCCAAGGCGTAAGTGTTCCAGTATGGACAGCTAAGGACGGCCAAGATGATCTTGTATGGCACCAAGCTGACAGACAAAGTGATGGTAGCTACAAGGTTCGTATCAATGTTAGTGACCATAAGGCTGAAGCAGGCGAATATATTGTCCATCTCTACTATGTTCAAGACGGTAAGATGGTAGGTATCGGAGGCACTAGCACAACTGTTCCAGTTCAAAATGCAACCCGCCACAACCTTCCAGCTTCAGGCTCATATACCTTTACCGCTCGTACTGGTATTAAGACTCAACCTTTGGTAGCCAACCCAGATGTTAGCTACTACGATACTGGTATGTCAGTCAACTATGACAAGGTTGTCAATAATGACGGCTATACATGGATTTCTTATCTCAGCTATTCAGGACATCGTTTCTATGTGGCTGTTGCACCAACGAGTGTGACTAAGCCTGTAGAACTACCAGTCCAACCAAGCACACCATCATCTGGTACCTATACTTTCAAGGAACGCTCTAGCATTAAAGCAGAACCAAGTGTAGCGAGTCCAGAGCTGGCTTACTATGATGCTGGTATGTCCGTTAACTATGACAGATTGGTGACTGCAGATGGTCATCAATGGCTCTCTTATGTTAGTCGTGGAGGCAACCGCCGTTACATTGCTATTGATGGTAAGGCAACAGCAGTTGCTCAACCAGCAAGCCCAAGCCTAGCAGCAACTGGCACCTATACCTTTACCAAACCTAGCTCTATCAAGGCACAACCAAGTGTTGCTAGCCCAGAGTTAGCCTACTATGATAAAGGCATGTCCGTTCGCTATGACAAGGTCCTAACAGCTGATGGCCATACTTGGTTGTCTTATGTAACCTATAGTGGTGCAAGACGCTATGTGGACATTGCTTAAGAGTTGTAACATCACTCTCTTTTGAGGGTGGTGTTTTTTTAGTTGATTGAAGCAAAAAATGTTACAAACTATTGCTTTTTTTGTAACAGAATTGTAAAATAAATAAAGAGAACAATAAATCTCATTTTGAAAAAATAAGAGAGGTTCATTTATTAAAGACATGCTCTAACTTAGAATTTCTCTTAAGATTATGCTAAAGGAAGTTATGCCATGCTTAACATCTATGTTTTAGAGGATCATTTTATCCAACAAAATCGTATTGAAGAGGTTATTCATACGATTCTTAAGAAAAATAACATTAAAGTAGGCGACTTTGAGGTTTTTGACAAACCCAATCAACTGTTAGACTCTATTACTGAGCGAGGATCTCATCAGCTCTTTTTCTTGGACATTCAAATTAAAGACGATACTAAAAAAGGTTTGGAGGTGGCTAAGCAGATTCGCAAGAATGATCCCTATGCCAATATTGTTTTCTTCACGACTCATTCAGAGTATCTTCCCTTAACTTTTCAATACCAACTGGCAGCTCTAGACTTTATTGACAAGTCTTTGGAGGGCGAGGACTTTCAAAAGCGTCTGGAAAGTATTATCTTGTTAACCTGCAAAAAGATACAGAGTCAGAATCCAGAAGACGCTTTTCGGATTGAGAATGTTAAGACCGTTATTCAGGTTCCCTTTCATGATATCTTGTACTTTGAGACCTCGGATATCGTTCATAAGGTTATCCTTTATACTAAAGAGGAGCAGATTGAGTTTTATGGCAGTCTCTCTCAAATTGAAAAGAGTGACCCTAGACTGTTTAAATGCCACAAATCTTTCCTTATCAACCCAGAAAATGTCATCAAATTAGATAAAAGTACGGGGACAGTCTATTTTGAAAATGGTGGCGTTTGCTATGTTTCAAAGTTGAAACTAAAGAAATTGCTTGAGAGAATCAGCCTATGACAGCAATCAATTTTTTGTTGGATAATCTAGACTTTTTAGCGGAGATTATCCTCTTTATTCTCATTTATCAATACATTACCTCCGAGAAGATAAAGCTAAGATGGTATATCATCATCCCCTTGATTATCCGATTTTTGTTTGTGCTTTCTCCAGTCCTATCCTATGTTTTAGGGCATGCCTTCTTGGTTGTTTATTCCCTCTACAGAAATCGTTATGGCAATAGGTTATTAGATATTTTCTATGGCTTGTTTCCAATCGTCATAGAAAGTCTTGTTCACAATCTTATTATTTATGGGATTGCCTTAGTCATCAATCGTCATTATCTGATTGTACTTAACCATTTTCATTTAAACCTTGTCATTGAGTTGCTAGTCTTTCCTGTGTTTTGGTTAATCATTAAGACCTTAAAAGTGGATTTCAAAGCGTTGAACTATGGTTTTAGAAAGTCATTTTCAAAGTACTTTTTATTGCTTATAGATATATCAATGTTATCTTATGCCCCCCTTCTCCAATATATTACCTTTTTTGTGCAACAGAGCCCTGGGGGAAGAGATTGGCATGTTTATCTCGTGGTGACCTATGCTTTACTCTTTCTTGCGACCCTTGTTTACATTAATGCGACTTTCAGTGAAAGACTAAAAGAAGAAGTCCTACTCCAAAAAGATAGGCAAATTAGTGATTTGGCTCATTATAGTCAACAAATCGAGCAACTCTATACTGATCTTCGTCGCTTCAGGCATGATTACCTAAATGTTTTGTCTAGTATCAAATATGGCATTGACTCCAAGGATATGGTTATTATTTCCGACATCTACGATAATATCCTTGAAAAAACAAAGACTCGGATTGAGGGAAAACAGTACGAAATTGCCAACTTGATTAATATTAAAGATGAAGCTGTTAAAGGTGTCTTGACTAGTAAAATCTTGGAAGCACAGGGACAGTCCATTAACATTCACCTTGAGGTCAGCGACGTCTTTGAAGTATCGAGGATGGAATTGTTGGATTTCATAACGGTGCTGTCCATCTTCTTGGATAATGCTATTGAAGCTAGTCTGGATAGCAGTACTAAAGAAGTGAACGTTGCTCTTATCAGTGGAGAGACAAAGGTAGTAATAGTAGAGAATACCATTGCTCAAGAATCTATCAATACAGTCGGTATCTTTAAACTTGGTCGCTCAAGTAAAGGAGAAGGACGTGGTATAGGGTTGTCCACTGTTCGAGAGATTTTAGGGAAGTATCCTAATTGTTCTTTGTCAACACAATCTAAAGACTATCGTTTTAAACAGACACTAAAAATAGAAGATGTGGTTTGATAGAACCACATCTTTTGTCGTTCTTTGAAAACAAGTACCTGATCCTATATTTGTTTATTAAAAAAATATATATCCAGAATACTTGCAAAATTTCCAAAACACTGACTTTCTAATCTAAGTAAAAGAAATATTTATATTTTGTGTAAATAAATATAATAAATTTGTAATAGTGACAATTTTTAGACTTTTTACGATTTATAACAATTTGACAGTCATAGTCGTGCTATACTCTTTTGCATAGGAGAGAGTTATGAAAAAGACTAGGAGATATTATTATGAAATTTAGTTTTTACCATGTTGCTCAACGTTTCTCAATTCGTAAGTATTCTTTTGGTGCTGCTTCTGTGCTTTTAGGGGTTTTCCTACTTTCTGGTGTACAGACTGCTCATGCTGATGAGCAAGTGGCTGTTTCTGAATCAACTCCAAGTATTACTAGCGATAATGGAGTTGTATCAGAGAAAGTAACTTCTTCAAATGCTGAGATTGTTCTTTCTGAAGCTACTGTTTCAGTTCCAAAGGAAAGTTTGGTACCTGCTGAAGTACCTTCAAGTGCTGTGACTCCAGAAAAGGCAAGCGAAAGTTCTCAGCATGTTGAAAAAGTTATTGCGGATGAAACTCACAAAGTTGAAAATACTACTGAAGCTATATCAACAGTAGAAGAAAAGGTCAATGAAACGACAGATACCGTTAAGTTATCTGATAAAAAAATTACTACTCCAAAAGTTTCAAATGAGACAAATAAAAAAATTGAGTCCAAGGTTAAGGAGCTTAATAAAGTTACTGTAACAGAGAAAATTTCTGAACCAAAAGTTCCTGAAGTTGCAACAGATAATAAACCGTCAAAACCAAGAACTGGTTATTCGAGATTATTCAGTGTTGGAAATATCAGACGACCTATGTCAAGAAGTACTGTTATTGGAGACAACTACCCATGGCCGAATGCTGCAGTACCTTATGTTGAAGTTGATCCTTGGGGATTTTATAAACGTGAATGTGTCTCTTTTGTAGCTTACAGATTGAGTACAGTGAATGGATTTACAATTCCTTATGCTTACGGTAATGCAAATCTATGGGGCTATCGTGCTCAAAATGAAGGCTATCGTGTTGACATGAATCCGTCAGCTGGTTCGGTTGCATGGTTTACTGGGAATAAGGGATTTCATGTTGCATGGGTTGTAGGTGTAAATGGGGAAAATGTTGAGATTGAAGAATATAACTATGGTTATACAAATCGATATAATCATAGGTTTATTCCTAGAAACTCTGCAAGTGGTTACATCCATTTTAAAGACTTAAAAGGTGGAAATACACGTATTCCTGACGCTCCGACGCCAACAAATAATACGGGAAGTAGTATAGCTTCTTCAGGATCTTATCAATTTACAGAGAGAGTAAGCATTAAAGCTGAACCAAAAATGTCTGCTCCAGAACTAGCCTATTATGAAGCAGGAAATACTGTCAATTATGATAAAACACTCCAAGCAGATGGTTATGTCTGGATTTCTTATCTATCATATGCAGGAAATCGCCGCTATATTCCAGTACAAAAGCTTTCAACTGAGGTAAAACCAGAGGTTAAAGGAACAATTAACGTTACAAATAAGAATGACCAATCAGGTACCTTTGATGTTGTTATCTCGAATGTTTCAAGTAATGTTGGACTAAAAGAAGTTCAAGTTCCAATTTGGTCAGCAAAAAATGGGCAAGATGATTTGAAATGGTATAAAGCTGTTAAACAATCTGATGGTACCTATAAGACTTCTGTAAAAATTAGTGATCATAAGAATGACAGAGGAGAATATCTTATCCATCTCTATTATGTTATTGATAGTGGTAAACAAATTGGTGTAGGTGGAACAACGACGACTGTAGAAAGTGCTTCAACTACATCTAATCCTTCTAAACCATCAATTCCTAATAGTGGTGTTTATACTTTTAAAGGCTATGCAAGTATCAAAGCAGAACCAAAGATTTCTGCACCTGAGTTGGCATATTATGATGCTGGAAATACCGTGAATTATGATAGCCTTATTCAGGCGGATGGCCATTATTGGATTTCTTACTTATCATATTCAGGTGCGCGTCGCTATATTGCTATTAGCTAAGATATAGAGGGCATCCTATTATAGAAGATGGCAGGAAATATTTCTATATTATTTTATGTAACAGTATTGAAATATAGAAATAAAAATGTTATATTTACAACGTAAAAAATTTATTAAAAGGAACATAAATTATGAAAACTACAAGTAAGCTTATTGGTTCAGTCTTGGCTCTCATTATTGTTATTCTTGCCATCTTCCTGGTGACTAAGTTTAACAACCATGAATCTGCACGTGTTAGTACAAGTAGCAGCCAAACTAAAATTGTTAAGAAATCATCTTCAAGCTCAAGTAAATCTACTAAGAACGATAAGAAAAATTCAAACCCGCATGTAAAAAATGAAGACACAAAAGACGAAACAGTTGAGGTTAGTGAGTCTTCTGTTGCCAAAGATTCTGCAACTAAAGACACTGATGAAACGGTCTTATCTTCAGGAGGAGTTTCTGAGACTACAAAAGAAAAAACAGGAGAAGAAACACAGGCTTCTTCATCGATTAATGGGAAGCAACTAAGTTCAGGTGACTTTAGTTCAATCGCTGGTACTTGGACCAACTCTCGAGGAGAATTTGTCACAATTTCACCAGATGGTACAGTACAAAATGGGCGTGGTTATACTTATCATCTCTATTCTGGACATTTAAATAATGGAAATTTTTCAGGAACAATTGCTTCTGATATTGATAGCGCAGCTTTTTGGGCTATTCCTGGAACTGGTAATGGTGATTTAGACCATCTTGTTATTGGTCAAAGTGATGATGCAGAAAATTATCCATTTTATCGTAATTGACATGAAAAAAGATTGCTATTTATTTAGTAATCTTTTTACTTTTGCTTTTATTGGAAAAACAACGAAAATGTAAGTATATGTTGGTCATTTTTTCGATTATGACGAAAATCGGATCGTTTATGATTTAAGTGGGAACAAGTCAAAAAATTTGGTATACTAGTGGACAAGTGAGAAATATTTAGTAACATTTTGTAAAATACTTGTAACATTTGTCGCTTAGTGTTACAATCAATCTGTAACATCAATTCGATAAAGAGGATAATTGATATGAAACGAGAAAAATTTTTACACGAACAACAACGTTTTTCCATTCGTAAATATTCATTTGGGGCAGCATCAGTTCTTTTAGGAGCAAGTTTGGTCTTTGCAGGTCAAGCTTTGGCTGATGAGCATCATGAAGTTTCAACACCTTCAGATGCCACTTTGCGTGCTACCTCAGATAGTGATGCTGTGACAGCAGCTGATATTTTCAGTGGTGTAGCAACAGATGGGGTAGTGTCAAGTGAGAAAGTTAGCCAAGTCTCAACAATTAGCCAAACCACTAGTGAAACTGCTACTAGCGAGGCTACAAGTGAAGTGAGTACTAGTACCTCACAAGCAACAGATAAAACTTCTGAATCAACAGTTGCCAGCTCAGAAGCCACAAGTGGTACAAATACTTCGTCTGAAACAGCTACTAACTTTGATGTATCTGCCTTAACGAGAGCAGCTGTCAATACTAGTTTGGTGAGCCAACCAGCTACAACTACAGACAGCGACCTTCCAAGCCAAGGAACTTATGTCTACAAGGAACGTACAGAGATCAAGAATCAACCCAAGGTGTCTGCCAAGGCTGAATTTTATGTAAATCCAGGGGATAGCGTCTTTTACGATCAAGTTGTGACAGCTGATGGCTACCAATGGATTAGCTACAAATCATACTCTGGTGTGCGTCGTTATGCGCCAGTGAAACCAGTGGCAGCTGGTAGTGGTAACGGTAATAGTGGTAACGGTAATAGTGGTAATGGGGATGGTAAACCTTCTAATGGCGCTCAAGCTACAACAGGTGCTCTGGATATCCCAGCGACAGGAACTTTCTACTTTACACGTGACACAGATATTAAGAAAGAACCAAAAGCAGACCTCAAACCTACTTTTGTTTTCGGTAAGGGTGACCATGTCATCTATGATAAAGTTTTGACAGCTGATAATCACCAATGGATTTCTTACCTTGGTTATGACTATGTTCGCTACTATGCAGATATTGCGACTTTGACACCTGCCAAAGCTGAAACACCAACTGTTAAACCAACAGAAAGCAACCAAACAAAACCAGAAGCTACTGGTGCTGAAAACCTTCCAGCAAGTGGCACTTATAATGTGACACGTAGCTTGAATGTTAAAAATGAACCTAAGGCTTCTGCAGAAACGCTTTATACCTTGGAAAAAGGCTACAAAGTGAACTATGACAAGGTCTTGACTGCGGATAACCACCAATGGATTTCTTACATTAGCTACAGTGGTACACGTCGTTATGTGGATATTGCGACCTTGAAAACTACTGAGTCTAAGCCACAAGAAAACCGTGTTTCTGGTAACCTTACTATCAACAACCAAACTTCTAATGGCTTCGATGTAGTCGTAACCAATGTTTCAGGTGGTGGCAAAGAAGTTAAAGAAGTCCGTGTCCCAGTTTGGTCAGATAAGAATGGCCAAGACGACCTTACTTGGTATCATGCCGACAAACAA
>OGCU01000891.1_pt1 | contig 11882 bp, 10 predicted proteins | sample 1570251 | NCBI WGS metagenome assembly OGCU01 (sample SAMEA2582182, study PRJEB24529) | metagenome | biome: Human gut stool | place: China | collected 2011
CGCCATTCAAAAACGAGGTGTAGCGCAGTTTGGTAGCGCACATGGTTTGGGACCATGGGGCCGGGGGTTCGAGTCCCTTCGGGCGTTCCTTAAAAATAACCAGACCTTTCGGTGTGGTTATTTTTATGAATACCGTGAGGACTTCACATACCCGGCGGAAGTGAATTCCGCCTGCGTGATTCCAATTCGGGGGCTCTGCCCTCGAGCACCTGATGCACAAAGTTGCGTTTGTCTACAGTTTGAGGGGAGCCGCCTGACGGCTCCCTTTGTCTTGCCCTGGTTCAAGGAATATACGGCGTACGGCAGACCGGCCTTGCATCGCTTTTGCACCGCCTTTTGCGGCTGTCTACCGGTTCAGATACCGCCACAGTGTAGTCCGGCTGATTCCCAGCTTCTTAGCCGCGGATGTCTGGTTGCCGCCGCAGGTTTTCAGCACATAGCGCACAATATCCCGGTTCATCCCGTCCAGGGACTGGCTGGTATCCAGATGGAATGAAACCGGATAAGGATCCGGTGGCGGATTGCTCTGCGTATCAGCAGCCGTGTCTTTGCCGGAGCCACCCAGGGGTGTACGTGCCGGAAGGGGGAATCCGGAAAACAGGACATCTTCCCTCCGGATTACCTCCTGTATGGTCTGAGCGCAGATATAGGGCCCTTCTGTCCGTATGACGGCTTCTTTCAGAATCCGCTTGAACTGGGTTCTGTTGTAGGGATAGTCGTATTGCTCTAAAAGCGCAGCGGCCTCGTCGTCAACCCCCACAACCTGCCGGCCCAGCTCCTGGTTCAGGGTATTGATATAGAGACCGGCGGATGAGATGATGTCCTCCTTTTGTTCCCGCAGCGGCTTGATGGGAACCAGGATGCATCCCAGGGCATTGGTGTATTCAAACACCACATGGGGAGTGGCGCTTCCCGCGGGCTGGGTGCAGGAGAATATCAAATGATTGCGGACATGCATGTTTGTGTCCAGTATGATGGAGAGCAGCTGTTTCTGCTTTGTTTTTTGCAGCGCGTCCAGATTGGAAATATAGATGGTATTTCCATTGTCCGTAAAGGGTGAGTTGTAATGCTTTGTGATGAAGTCCCAGCTTTTATCACTGATAAGGGAGCAGTTGATGACGTAGAGGGGATTGTCACACAGAGGACTTTTGGCGTAATAGATATGGGCCACCCGGTCCTTTCCCGTGCCGATTTCCCCGGTTATCATAAGACTTAAGGGGGAAGGGGCAGCCTCCTCGGTGTTGGTGAGAATTTCCCGCGCCAGCTCCGTATTGCTGTAAAAGCTGTCCATAAAGCTGTCCTCCGCCGACTGTTTGTCCATGATGGTCACCCCGTATTTTGAGTAGGCCAGGGGGATTTCTGAGCGCATGATGTGGAATATGATGTAGGGACTCAGGGTCTCATCCACCAGATGGGAGGTGATGGAGTACATCTGGTTGTTTACTGTTATAAAGAAGGCGCGCTTCCGGCCGGCGCAGCACTGCTCCAGTTCATTCTGAAGCTTTGCCTGTATAGGGACGGCTATTTCGTCCTCCAGTGTGGTGTAGAGGCACTCGCCTGTCCGGGACAGCACAAGGAAGCGGTTGGCGCTGCTGTCCAAAAGCTGGTGCATAAGGGACAGGGAGTGGTATAAATCCCTGTGGGTCTGCCACGTATAGACTGCCTGGTCAACGGCGGCTTTCAGGCTTTCCATGCTGGAGGTGAGAAGAATAGGGGTTATGCCAATCAGCTTTGCATAGTTGTAGGGCACCGTATCACATATGACGGTCTTGTAGCCCTGCTCCTTTAATTTGTCCAGCAGGGAGCTGGCCTCGGACGTGGTGTTGATGGAAAATATATCCGTGGGCATCTTAAGTACATTGCATATGCTTTTGGCGATGGTGGTCAGGGAACGGAATCCCAGGACCGCGAATTTGGTCTTTGTATTCTCTGCTGTTTTCAGGCAGAGGAGCACGTCGTAATAATCAATTCCAATATCAATTACAGGAATGGGTACACCCTTTGCAATGCGGCTGGCTGTGTTGGCCCTTGAGATGATGATGTCATAGTTTCTGTAATGTTCCTTTGCTAGGGAAAGTCCTGTCTCCACATTGCCAAGCATGGCTGTCAGCTGGATATCATCCCTCTGGCTTCCGTATCGTTTCATTAATGTTACCAATCCCTTATAGGGAGCAATTCCAAGTATCCTGACTTTTTCGCCCATTCTGCCTCCTCTGGAATACGTATCTTCCGAATGTTACAATTTTAAACATATTATACAGCATTTTCCTTGAATTGAAAAGGCTTCCTATATTACAATAAATTATGGAGCTGGTGAAAGAAACTGATATGTTTCAAAAATGAACGATAAAGGAAGTTGGGAACCAATGGAAGATAGATATCTGATTATCGCGGATGATTTTACAGGGGCAAATGATACGGGAGTGCAGCTAAAGAGGAGAGGATATCCGACGGAGGTCCTGTTTGCCGGAAAACCGGTGGATTCACAAAAGTCTATTGTGATTGATACGGAGAGCAGGAACGCTTTGCCAGGCCACGCCTATGAAATCGTGCGTCATTCATTGGAACAGGTAGATTTCGGACAGTTTTGCTACATAATAAAGAAAGTGGACTCCACCATGAGAGGAAACATTTCCCAGGAAATAAAGGCAGTGGATGACGCCTTCCGCCCGGATCTGGTGGTGTTTGCCCCGGCTCTTCCCGCGCTGGGAAGGACCACCATGGACGGAGTGCAGTGTCTGAACGGCGTGGAAATCTGTAAAACAGAATTATCCAAGGACCCCAAGAACCCGGTGATGGAGGATAATCTGGTAAAGCTGCTGGAGCAGGTTTATGAGGAACCGGTACAGTTAAAATACCTGCCGGACGTAAGAAGCCAGTCCTTTTCCTTTGACAGGGGCAGGATCTTTGTCTGTGACGCCGAGTCGGATGACGACTTGAAACGGATCATTGCCGCGGCCAGACAGGACGGGCGGCGGACCCTTTATGTGGGAACTGCGGGAATGGCCGACAATCTGATGGAACTGGAGAAGCCCACCCTTCCGTCCTTTGGCGTGGTGGCCAGCATCAGTTCGGTGGCCAATGAACAGATGCGTTACTGCGAAAGGGCCGGATACGCAATGGTCAAGGTGCCTGTAGCCCGGATTATGACGGGAACAGCCCGGCCTTAGGATTACCGCGACATGGCTGTGGAATATCTAAAGAGCGGAAGGGATACCATCCTTCTTACGGATACGGCTTATGACAGGGAATTGATTGAGCTGTCCCAGGAGGTGGGAGAGAAAAGCGGGATGGACCTGACCGAGGTGGGAGACTATGTCCGCTCACTCATAGGCAGGATGGCAAAAGAGGTGCTGGACTAGGCAGCGGTGTCGGGAGTATATCTTACCGGAGGTGATACGGCCCTGGGAATGCTCATGAACATCGGGGCCGACGGTTCGGAGATACTGGCTGAAATCCTGGTTGGCGTTCCGCTGGTGAGGGTTAAGGGCGGAGCCTATGAGGGACTTAAACTGGTAACAAAGGCAGGGGCTTTCGGCACAGAGGATGCGGCGGCCTTTGCCATGAGAAAAATAAAAGAAAGAGGAGGAATATAACCCATGAGAGAATTTTTACTGCCTTATGGAAAGGAAACACTGAAAGCGGAAATTGAGGAGGAGCATCTGGCTGGTGTGCTTGTATCAGAACTTCATGATTACAAGGCCCCCATGGAGGGAAGCCGGCTGGTGCAGGAGGCACTGGAGCATCCCATCGGGACTCCCAGGCTATGCGACATGGCCATTGACAAGAAGAAGGTTGTGGTCATTTCTTCCGACCACACAAGGCCTGTGCCCAGCCACATTATCATGCCTCTTATCCTGAAGGAAATCCGCAGAGGGAATCCGGATGCTGAGATTACCATTCTTATATCCACGGGACTTCACAGGGAGACCACAAGGGAGGAGCTGGAGTCAAAGTTTGGCCCTGAGATTACGGAAAATGAGACCATCATAGTCCATGACTGTGATGATACGGATAATATGGTCTATCTGGGCAAGCTGCCTTCAGGCGGAAACCTGTATATCAACAAACTGGCAGTGGAAGCAGACCTGCTGGTTGCGGAAGGATTTATTGAGCCCCATTTCTTTGCCGGATTTTCAGGCGGTAGAAAAAGCGTGCTTCCGGGCGTGGCCAGCCGTGAGACGGTTATGTACAACCATAACTCGGCCTTTATCGGCGATCCCCACTCCAGGACCGGCATCATTGAGGGCAACCCCATTCACAATGACATGCTGTACGCCGCCAGGGTGGCGGGACTGGACTTTATCGTCAATGTGGTGATTGACTCCGCCCATGACCCCATTTTTGCAGTGGCGGGGGACTGCGACCTGGCCCACCGTGTGGGCAGGGAATTCCTGGCTTCCAAGTGCCAGGTGGATGCCGTACCAGCGGATATCGTAATATCCACAAACGGAGGCTATCCTCTGGACCAGAATATTTACCAGTCCGTAAAGGGCATGACGGCAGCAGAGGTGACGGTGAAGGAGGGGGGAGTCATCATCATGCTCTCCAAGGCAGCGGACGGCCACGGCGGCAAGTATTTCCATGAGACCTACCGGGACGAAAAGGACTTAAACCGCATGATGAAGACCTTTATGGACAGAAAACCGGAGGAAACCATCATAGACCAATGGCAGTCACAGATTTTTGCCAGGGTCATGTTAAAGGCCAGGATTGTGTTTGTGTCCTCCTGCGACGATAAACTGGTGGAGGAGCTTCACATGATTCCGGCCCACACCATGGAGGAGGCCCTGGAAAAGGCAAAGGCAATGGTTGATAAGGAAGATTATAAGGTAACAGTGATTCCGGACGGCGTGTCTGTCATCGTAAGAGGATAAGAGGGGGATACGGATTTGAAGTTTATATTAATACCTGATTCATTTAAGGGGACGTTGAGTTCCAGCCAGATTTGCGCAGTGATGGATGAGAAGATAAAAAAGCATTTTCCCGACAGCCGGACCGTCTCCATACCTGTTGCAGACGGGGGAGAGGGCTCCGTGGATGCCTTTATCACGGCAGTGGGCGGCGTTAAGGAATATGTCACGGTTAAGAATCCCTATTTTGAGGACATGGAGTCCTATTTCGGGCTGATAGACGGAGGGCAGACAGCTGTCATCGAGATGGCGTCCTGCGCAGGGCTTCCCCTGGTGGAGGACAGGAAGGATCCAAGGCTTACCACCACCTATGGGGTGGGGCAGCTGATTCTTGCGGCGGCCGGTAAGGGGGTAAAGAAAATCATTGTGGGCCTGGGGGGCTCCTCCACCAATGACGGCGGCTGCGGCGCCGCGGCCGCGGCGGGTATCAGGTTTTATGACAGGGGCGGCAGGGAATTCATTCCCACCGGCGGAACCACTGCCGATATCGACAGAATCGACCTGTCAGGAAGGGACAGTCTCCTGGAACAGGTGGAAATCGTTACCATGTGCGATATTGATAATCCCATGTACGGACCTGCGGGAGCCTCCTTTATCTTCGGCCCCCAAAAGGGAGCTGATGAGGCCATGGTCCTTCAGCTGGACGAGGGAATCAGGAATTTGAGCAGGGCCATTGCCCAGGCAACGGGCACCGATATAAGCCAGGTGCCGGGAACCGGGGCAGCCGGAGCCATGGGAGCAGGTATGATTGCATTCTTTGGTTCCAGGCTTCAGATGGGGATTCAGACCGTGCTGGATACGGTGAAGTTTGATGAAATCATAGGCGACGCGGACTATATCCTTACAGGCGAAGGAAAGCTGGATTCCCAGAGCCTTCGGGGCAAGGTAGTGATTGGAATTGCAAAGAGGGCTAATAAGCAGGCCAAAGCCGTGATTGCGGTGGTAGGCGGGGAAAATGACGACGAAAGAGGAAAGTCCTACGATATGGGCCGGACAGCGGGGTTCCCCCTTAACAGGCGTCCTCAGGATTTTTCCGTCAGCAGGCACCGCAGCCAGGAGAACCTGGCTTATACGGTAGATAATATTATCAGGCTTATAAAAGCCGGACAGGGGGAACATTAAGTATGAAGATTTTACAGGCAGTTAAAAAGATTCCGGGAGGATTGATGGTAGTACCGCTGCTTCTGGGAGCAATTGTCAACACCTTTTTCGGAAATGTTTTGTGGAGCGCCTTTGACGGTACATTCACTACATATCTGTGGAAATCAGGGGCCATGCCCATTCTGGCTGTTTTTATTTTCTGTAACGCCACTACCATTAATTTTAAAAAGGCCGGCGTTACGGTATATAAAGGCATGCTTATCACGGCAGTAAAAGTTGGAGTGGGTATTATCATCGGACTGATCTGCGGTACTCTTTTTGGAGAGAAGGGTTTCCTGGGTCTTTCCACCCTGGCTATTGTAGGCGCTCTGGCTAACTCCAACGGCGGACTGTACGCGGCCCTGGCCGGAGAGTACGGAGATGCGACCGACGTAGGCGCCGTTTCCATTCTTTCCATCAATGACGGCCCCTTCTTTACCATGGTTGCCCTGGGAGCCGCCGGTGTTGCCAAGATACCCATGTCTATCCTGATAGGCTGTATTGTCCCTGTCATCGTGGGATGCATACTGGGCAACCTGGACGAAGATATCCGCAAGTTCTGTGAACCGGGCGCCACCATGCTGATTCCCTTCTTCGCATTTCCTCTGGGGGCGGGACTGAACATCATGAACCTGTTAAAGGCAGGAGGCCCCGGAATCCTTCTGGGCGTTGCCTGTACCCTGATTACCGGTCTGGCGGGCTATCTGGTTTATAAGCTGCTGCGCATGGACCACCCGGAAGTGGGCGGAGCCATTGGAACCACAGCCGGCAACGCGGCTGCCACGCCGGCGTCGGTAGCAGCTGTGGACGCCACACTTCTGGCGGTGGCGGAGGCCGCCACTGCACAGATTACCGCTGCTATCATTGTGACAGCTATCCTTTGTCCCGTATTAGTTTCTTATCTGCATAAAATAGAGGTGCGTAAGCGTGGAAGATAGAAAAATAATAGGTATTACCATGGGTGACCCGGCCAGCATAGGCCCCGAGATTACCGTGAAGGCCCTGGCCGACCAGTCCATATACGAAGCATGCAGGCCCATTGTTGTGGGAGATGCCTGTGTCCTGGAAGCCGCGCTGAAAATCGTGGGACATGAGGAAATGACTGTCCGGGCAGTAAAGGATGTGAGGGATGCTGTTTTTACCCACGGTACCATAGACGTACTGGACATGGGTCTGGTTTCCATGGATGAACTGGTGCGGGGGCAGGTGTCCGCCATGTGCGGGGACGCCGCGTTCCATTATGTGAAGAGGGTAATTGAACTTGCCATGGACGGACAGGTGGATGCCACTGTCACCAATGCCTTCAATAAGGAGGCTGTGAATCTGGCAGGACACCACTATTCCGGCCACACGGAGATTTATGCTGATTTGACCGGAACCAAAAACTATACCATGATGCTGGCCCATGAGAACGTGCGGGTGGTCCATGTGTCCACCCATGTGTCCCTGCGGGAGGCCTGCGACCGGGTTAAGAAGCAGCGCGTGCTGGATGTGATCCGGATTGGGGACAGGGCATGCAGGGAGATGGGGATTGAGAACCCCAGGATTGCAGTTGCCGGGCTGAATCCTCACAGCGGGGAGCACGGCCTGTTCGGGCAGGAGGAAATCCAGGAGATCATTCCTGCCATTGAGGCTGCCAGAGCAGAGGGAATCCAGGCCGAGGGCCCTGTGCCCCCGGATACCGTGTTCTCCAAGGCCAGAGGCGGCTGGTATGACATCGTGGTGGCCATGTATCATGACCAGGGACATATCCCCCTTAAGGTGGCGGGATTTGTATATAACCAGGAGAGGCAGGCCTGGGACGCGGTGGCCGGCGTAAACATCACCCTGGGACTTCCCGTCATCCGTGTATCCGTGGACCATGGAACGGCCTTTGACCAGGCGGGAACAGGAACAGCCAGCGAGCTGAGTCTGAAGAATTCTCTTGAGTACGCAGTCATGTTTGCCAGGAACCGGAAGTAGTATAGTGTATGCACGAATCCCCCGATTACAGCACAAACATCCGGGCTGTCATCAATTCATTGATGGAGCGGGCGGTATAGGAGACCGTAAAATCATCTGTCATCACCATTCCGGGATAATAGGAAGCCCTCAGCGCCCGGAAATGGTCTTTGAAGTTGATTTCCATGACAATGGTTTCAGGTACCTCCAGATGGCAGGTATCCTTTGCGAGAAGGGCATTCTTTGCGCCTTCCTCGATGAGCTCCTGGGCCATCTCCGGCGCCAGGTTGACGGTGGCCGCGCCCATGCCCTCCTTCACTGCCACTGCAGTGATGCGGGGATCGTACTCATGAACATGGCTGCAAAGATTTTTGTCGCCGCTGATGAATACAGATGGTACGCCCAGGGATGCGCCCACATAGGCGTGCATGAGAAATTCCGAAGCCAGCCTGCCGTTGAATTTAATGTAATTGGTCTTGCGGTTCATGGTGTGGGCCAGGGGGCTGCCGTTGGTACCGGCAGGAGAGTGGTATCCCACGAACATAAGGGCGTCAAAGCTCCCGTCCAGACCGCAGACCATGGAATCCGGGGAGTACTTCCAGCCCAGTATGATTTTTGCCTCCCTGGGCAGAAGGGAGATATCCATGTTCCTGCCGGATTCATGGGCATCCTTTATGTAAATTTCTGTTGCACCGGCTGCCAGGGCTCCCCTGCATGCCGCGGCTGCCTCCAGGGTCATCTCCCTGGCCATGGGCCCGTGTTCCAAATCACCTAAGTTGGTTGAACTCCAGGAAGTGGAGCCGGCCACCCCCTCAAAGTCCACACTGATATAAACCTTCATAATGTCATTCCTCCTGTATTCTGGTTATTCTAAGTAAGATTCCGCTTTAACAGCCTTAAAGCCAGTTCCGCCTGCAGCTCCACCCCCAGCTTAAGACAGGCTTCGTCGATATCGAAGTCCTGGCTGTGAAGGGGGGATGTAATGCCTATTTCTTTGTTGGCGCATCCCAGATGATAGAATACTCCCTTTGCCTTTTCAAGGAAAAATGAAAAGTCCTCCACTCCCAGGCTTGGGAATTTTTTTGGATGTATGTGTTCGCTGCCAAGGACATCTGTGGCTGCCTCCACCAGCACATCCACGATTTCGTCTGAGTTTATGAGGGCGGCATATCCCGGGACAATGACAACCTCCCCGCTTCCTCCCATGGCCTGGCAGGTACAGCTTACCTGCCGTGTCATGGCGTCAATGATTTTCCGTCTCACGTCAGGGTCCGTGGTGCGCAGGGTGCCGGTCATCTCTGCTTCGCCTGCCACAATGTTGCCGGCGGTCCCGCCGTGTATGGTCCCCAGCCAGGGGAGAAATGCAGCGGCTTACCAGGGTCTGCAGGCTGTTTATGACAGCGGCAGCCATGACAATGGCATCCACTCCCGTATCAGGATAGGCGCCGTGGCAGCTCTTTCCATGGACCTTTATGTGAATCTCATCTGAGGAGGCATTTAAATCGCCGTAGCGGATTTCAATTTCTCCTGTCTCGTGGGTGGGCATCACATGGAGTCCGGTGACGTAGTCCACGTGGGGATGTTCCATACAGCCCGCTTCCACCATGGGAAGGGCTCCCCCCGTGGTCTCCTCCGCGGGCTGGAAGAAGAACTTTACACACCCGGACCATTCGCTCCGGGTTTCCATCAATATGCGGGCCGTACCCAGGGCAATGGCCACATGGGCGTCATGGCCGCAGGCGTGCATATGGCCGGGATTTAAGGAACAGCAGGGGCGGGAGGAGTCCTCTGTCAGAGGCAGGGCATCCATGTCGGCGCGGAGTGCCACCGTATTGCCGGAGCCGGGCTTCCCGCCCTGGATCATGGCCACGATTCCCGTACCGGCCACAGGGAATTGGTAGGAAATGCCCCATTCATCCAGAAGGCCGCGGATATGGGCGCTGGTCCAGTGCTCCTTAAAACCCGGTTCGGGATGCCGGTGCAGATCCCTGCGAATCTGTACCAGCTGCGGGTATAATTCTTCTGTCCGTTGTTTTATATTCATGGTGTCATCCTTTCCGGAAAATAGTCTGCTGTCCTTACATTTTCTCCGCCCACATAGACCCTTGGAGGCCGTCTGGTAAGCCGTGACACGATTTCGTTTTTATTGGTGCCTGCCAGACGGCTGACCGCGTCTATGTCCAGCGTGTTTCCTGTTCCGTCGCCGTATATGATAACCTGGTCCCCTATCTGTGCATCAGGCACATCGGTCAGGTCTATCATGCACTGGTCCATGCATATGATTCCGATCACCGGGACCTGTTTTCCCCTGAGGGTTACCATGGCTTTGCCGCGCAGGTTCCGGGGATAGCCGTCCGCGTAGCCAAAGGGCAGGGCAGCCACCCTGGTGTCCCGCGGCGCGGTCCACAGGTAATCGTAGCTTACCCCCTGGCCTTTAAAAACCGAGGTGATGTGGCTGATGCGGGTCTTAAAGGTCAGGGCCTGACGAATGTCAAGCTGTCCCTTGTGGAAGCCCTTTAACCCGTATACAATGGCTCCGGCCCGTATCATGTCCAGCCTGTATTCAGGAAAATCAACGGCGGCAATGCTGTCGGCAATGTGTTTATATGGGAAATGGCAGCCCTCGCGCTCCAGTTCAGTGACAGCATCCATGAAACACCGGAACTGGACTTGGTTGGACTCGTCGTCCTTCAGGGCCAGATGGGAGTAAATGCCCTCCGGTTTCAGCCAGGGCATGGTGCAGATTTGGCGGATTTCGTCCAGGCTTTCCGGGCAGTCAGGGAATCCGATGCGGTGAAAGCCGGTGTCGTATTTGATATGTATGACAGCCTGCTGCCTTTTTTCTGAGGCCAGGCGGTTAAGGAGCCTTGCCTGGGCCAGGGTGTCAATGGTCTGGATGATGCCGTATTCCAGCACATAGGGCAGCAGCCGGTCCGGTGTCAGCCCCATAATTAACACGGGGTAGCGGGGATAGGCCTGCTTTAGCTCCACAGCCTCGGAGAGGGTAGCCACTGCCAGCAGGCTGGCTCCGTTTTCCATGATGGCAGGCGCAATACCCAGGGCGCCGTGGCCGTAGCCGTCCGCCTTCACCACTGCCGCAACCTGGGTGCCGGGGCCGGCCATGGCCTTAATCTGCCTCACATTGAAGGCGATGCGGTCCAGATCCACCTCCACCACCGTATCTCTCATTATCTCATTCAGAACAGGGATTTCCATGTGATTCATACCTTCTTTCCATCTCGCGGCTAAAAACAGGGGTAAAAATCTCATCCGGTCCGGTAATCCGGCAGCCGCAAATTTAATTATAGGTATTTCTGCCAGAAAATGCAATGTGAAACTGAGCCCTTTTTATTGACTTTTAACCTGTCAGTAGGTATAATTTTTAATTAAGTACGTCGGGCGAAGGCGCAGTGAACTTACTGTTCTTTAAGTCGCCTTTTTTTTATACACAGGGCGGTTCAGCCCGATTTCAGCTTATCTAAGATAAAGGTGGTATGGCAATGGCAAAATACATAATCAAGCGATTGGTAGCAGGCATGTTATCTCTATTTATTCTTATTACCATTACATTCTTTCTGATGCATGTCATTCCGGGAGGTCCTTTCAGTCCGTCTGAGCAAAGGAATGTGCCGGAAAAAATCCTGGAGCAGATTTCCGAAAAATATGGTCTCAACGACCCGCTTCCGGCCCAGTATGTCAGGTATCTTGGCAACCTTCTTCACGGGGACATGGGGACTTCCTTTAAAAAACAGGACACCACGGTCAATGAGCTTATAGCCAACGGCTTTCCGGTATCGGCAAAGGTGGGGGCGCTGGGAATCGCGGTGGCCCTTGCGGCGGGAATTCCGCTGGGAATCGTGGCCGCTGTGAAGCGGGGAAAGCTGGCGG
>OGCU01000895.1_pt1 | contig 11850 bp, 6 predicted proteins | sample 1570251 | NCBI WGS metagenome assembly OGCU01 (sample SAMEA2582182, study PRJEB24529) | metagenome | biome: Human gut stool | place: China | collected 2011
TGAATATCAACTGGTAAAAAGAAATCAGTGATACAGTGACAGAGGAAATGGGAAACATAGTTCTTCGTCACTTTCGGGGCAGGTCATGTGTTAAAGCTAATAAGTTTATTGCATAGCAAGGTAATGCTTGCCCTGTTGTCTTTATGCATGTTTAGGATTTAGATAAACAAGTTTTGGTCGCACCTAGCTATTTCCCATCAGTCTTTTGGTTGGAGGAGCGGAGACTCCGAAAGTCTTGAATAGGGATTATCTGGGTAATAAAAGAAGCCGGAAAAACTCGTATCCGGGGGCAATCGAGTTTGAAAAAGGAGGCATGCAAAAGCTTAAGGTCTACTGATCGGCTGCCGCGTCTGGGAGCAGTTCCGTTTTGTGTTAGTTTTCCTGTTTTTTGTTCCTGGCAGGTGTGTACTCAATTAGAATAGAGAGGAGAAAGATGTTGGGATTGTCCGTACTTTTGCATATCAGATAGTGTAAATATAAAACGAAAACAAATATGTGCATGGTCAATCTATGTAAAAACAAGCTGTTCAATACCGGGCTTATGCTCTTTTTGTGCCTTGGCTTGCAGGCCCAGAACAAGGAGATGCGGCGGGTGGCTACGAACGACTGCGGAGTAACGAATACACAAGCTTTCCTGATCAAAGGGGATGACTATACATTGCCGGATTCTTTCACGGGAAGCAAAGAGGCGAAAACCTGTAATTTCGGCGGGACGGTCATCTATGCTTTCGATCAGATGGATATACAGGCCGATTACCGGATGGAGGTGGTCTATCTGGCTGACAACCGGAGGGAACAGCGTATCGTGGCTGACGGCAACGAAGTGCAGGGGCCCGTCGTACTTGAAAAAGGGAAGGAGCAACACTACATGATCGACCTGCCGAAGAAAGCCTACGCCTACGGACAATTGGTCTTGGTGTTTGAAGCCTTGAAGGGAGATAATGCGATTGTTTCGGAGCTGAACCTGTATTCGTCCAATCCGGCCCAGCTGAAACCTTTTGGGGAAGAACGTAAAAAGGAACTGGTGCATACCCAGGCTTATACGGTGGATACGACTGTTTGTGCGGAAAAAGTTTTACCTTTATATACCATCAAGCCTCATCAGGTAGCTGGTGTCTATAATCCGGTCCTGTCCTTAAACGGGACGTGGTTGTTCAATGAAAAGCCTGCTGCCCGTTTTTATGAACAGAAACAGAACGGGCGGGACTGGAAGCCGATCGTAGTTCCGGGACAGTGGTCTATGCAAGGCTTTAAAGTCGATTCTGCCGGTTTCGGAGGCTATCAGACTACATTCACATTGCCGGCGGATTGGCAGGGAAAGCAGGTGAAACTGCGTTTCGATGGTGTATCCAGCGAGTCGGTCGTGTATCTGAATGGAAAGGAAATCGGTTCCCATATGGGAGGAATGACTGCTTTTGAACTGGATGTCACGAAAGGGCTGAAGGCGGGTGAAAACCTGTTGGCCCTGCGGGTTCGCAGCGAGTCGTTGGCAGACATGTTAGGGAGCCTGACTCAATATGCGGCACATCAGTTGGGAGGTATAACCCGTAAAGTGACGCTCTTTGCCGTTCCGGATATCCATTTGTCGGACCTTCGTATCGTGACGGAGCTGGACGATGACTATAAAGATGCAGACTTGAAAGTCTATCTGTCGGTAACGAATAGCTCGGATGAGATACAAAAAGATGTATCGGTTCGCCTTTCCCTTTCCGGACTGCCTGTTGTCCTGAGCCGGCATATTCCGGAGATTGCCGCCGGGTCTTCCTGGAGCGGTTGGTTGACTGGCAAAGTCGTTTCTCCGGATAAGTGGGATAACGAGCATCCATCTTTATATACGATGAAAATCGAAGTCGGAACCTCGGACAAGGTTGTCGAGCAGATAGAGAAACGTTTTGGCTTCCGCGAGATCCGGATACAAGGGAATCGTTTACTGGTAAATGGCAAGGCTGTCAAGTTGAGAGGGGTTTGCCGACATGAAATGCATCCGTTGACCGGACGTGTGATGAATCCTGCCCTGGAACGGAAGGATGTCGAGCTGTACCGGGATGCGAACTGCAATTTTATCCGTACTTCCCATTACCCTCCTTGTGAAGAGCTGCTCGAAGTCTGTGACGAACTGGGCATGTTCGTGGAAGTGGAAGCACCGGTCTGTTGGATCGGCCATCATGCGAATGAGAACTGGAAGGTGCTGAACTACCGCGATCCTAAATACTATCCGTATGTATTGCAGGCGAATATGGAGATGATCCAGTTCTACCGGAACCATCCTTCCATCATCTTCTGGTCGATGGCGAACGAATCGTACTGGAATAAGGAATTTGCACAGGTAGAGGTCTATATGGAAAAAGCCGATCCTACCCGTCCGTTCACGTTCCACGACCAGGCCTATGGTGGGTTCAACAACCAGGGCAGCACGGCCCCGATCGCGAATATCCATTATCCGGGTCCCAACGGATATAAGGTCGCCGCCAAAAGCGACCGGCCGATGACGTATGGCGAATACTGCCACCTGAATGTCTATAACCGGAGCGAACTGGTGACTGACCCCGGCATCCGTAGCGATTGGGCATTGGCGCTGGCTCCTACGTGGGACAATATGTATAAGACACCGGGCGTTTTAGGCGGTTCTATCTGGTCCGGTATCGACGATATTTTCCAGATGCCTAACGGGGATGCTGTCGGCTATGGTCCCTGGGGGCCGATCGACGGCTGGCGTCGCCCGAAACCGGAGTACTGGGATATGAAAAAGATATACAGTCCGGTTCGTGTGACGACCGGGGCGCTATCTCCAGCCAACGAACTGGTCATCGATCTTGAAAACCGGTACACCTATACAAACCTAGATGAACTGCGTATCACGTGGACGTACGGAGAGGAGAAGGGAACGGCCTTCGCAGACCTGGAACCCGGTGAAAAAGGACAACTTCGCATCCGGCTTGCCCATCCCGAAAAGGCGAATGAGCTCTATCTGTCTTTTGCCGATCCCCGCGGCTTTACTGCCGATGAGTATTTGATCCCTGTCGGCAGACAGGTACAGAACGAATTGCAGGCGTTGCCAACTGCTTCTACCCGCTTGAAAGAAAAGAAAGACCGTTATGTCGTTACCGGAAAAGATTTTAGTTGTGAGATCAGCCGTGTATCCGGCCAGATACTCTCGGTGAAGAAAGGGAAAAAAGAAATATTGAACGGTGGATCGTGGCTGATGGCCTTGCCGTTGACAGGTGGCGGATGCTACCCGAATCATAATGCCAATACGCCTGTGTTCAATGACCTTTGCTCGGACTGGAAGGTAGAAAAAGTAGAGGCGGTTCGACAGGGTGATGACGTCTTGGTAAAGGTGGCAGGCGCTTATAAAGAGTTTTCCGGCTCTTATGACCTGAAAATAAATGCAGGAGGCGAACTGTCGGTAACCTATTCGTTCGATGCCCTTGAAGAGGTGAATCCGAGGCAGTGGGGACTGGTTTTTGAAGCTCCTGTTTCTTATGATAAGACCTTCTGGCGCCGGGATGGCATGTGGAGCGTTTATCCGGCCGACCATATCAGCCGTCCGGTAGGTGAAGCCTGTCTCTTTTATGAAGGACTCCCTGCGAAAGTCGATCCACGTACGGAACCTGCCTGGTCTTGGAGTATGGATTACAACGAACTGGGAAGTAATGATTTCCGTTCCACCCGCCGGAACATTTGGTATGCCGGTCTGAAAGACGGAAACGGTAGTAAGATTACCGTCCCTTCCAATGGCAAACAGCACTGGCGCTCCTGGTTGGAAAAAGACAAGATCCGCTTCCTGGTTGCCGACTTTGTGACGGCAGGAAACGAGATGTTCCTCAGTAGCTATTATGCTCCTTACCGCAAGCCGTTGAAGAAAGGAGACCGGATCGGTGGAGAGATTGTGGTGAGAGTGGAATAACCTCTTAACTTACCCTATAACCTGTATCTTTACAGGCTATAGGGTATTGTCCGACAGCCCGTAAGGTATTTTAGTCTCCTTACGGGCTATTGGGCATTACCGGCATTTTTGTAACTTTGTAAGCACCAATCAAATGCAGAGCCGTATGGAACAACCGTCTGAACAATCGTTATGGGGAATGTTGGAAGGCATCACCGAGAATCTGAAGCACAAGCGGCTGGCGGATGTGTTTCGCTTTGTGTCGTTCCGCCCGTTCGAGACATTCGGGCCGCATAAGCATCTGCGTATCGAGATCAACTATGTGAAGAAGGGCAATTGCATCCTGCATCTGGAGAACGAGAGTATCAGCTTCAGCGAGAACGAGATGATGGTGATCTGTTCCAATGTGGAGCATACCTTCGAGGCCGGTTCCGAAGATACGACCCTGATGCAGTTGGAGTTCCTGCCGGAAGTCTTCTCCCGCTTCAATCCGGACGGGCACGGGCAGACGAAGGATCTGGCGCCTGTCACGATCTTTTCCGAAGAGAACCGGTTGATCAAGATTGTGAATAACGTTCGGATCATGCGCGCCGTGCAGCGTATTGTCAACGAGATGAACCAGAAGAGCAAATACTACCAATATCTGGTTGTCATGTACTATGCCGAACTGCTGATCCTGATTTACCGTTATCTCGATGAGGCCTATCTTCCGATTTGTACAAACGATTCGTTGAAAAAGGCGATCTCCTATATCCGTTTGAACTACCAGTCCGATATCACGATCAGCGATGTCGCGTCGCAAACCGGAGTCGGAGAACGGTACTTGCGCAAACTGTTCTCCCAGTACCTGAACCTCTCCCCGCTGGACTACCTGAACCAGATCCGGATCAACAAAGCGATCGAGCTGCTGCGGAACACGGAGATGTCCGTCAAGGAAGTATGCTTTGCCTGCGGTTTCCAGTCCCCCCAATACTTCTCCCGTATCTTCAAACAACAAATGGGCATCTCTCCGCGGGAAGTGACGAAATAGAGAGTGCCGTTTTCTCTACTTTTTCCCTTGTTCTGTTCCTCGTAGCATAAGCAACCGGGAGCTTTACTGCCGTATCTTCTTCCCTCCGGGCTCTATCTTTGCAGGTAGAAAGACGAACTGTAAAAAGGAATTCACAATGAAAGAATGGAAAGACGATAAAGACCTGTTTGCTTTGATAAAGGAAGAACTTTACACCGCAGTGGTCGGTGATATTATGGATAAGATGGGCTATACCCGCCAGTTTTTGCCTCCCCGTATCCGTCCGCTTCGTGACGACATGCTGGTGGCCGGACGTGCCATGACGGTATTGGAAGCCGATGTGCTGGATGTCGGAAAGAAGAAAGGGGTGAACCCGGTGCTGAAACGCTCCTTCGGCCTGATGCTCGAAGCGTTGGACGACCTGAAGGAAGACGAGGTATATGTTTGTTCCGGCTCTTCCCCTGCTTATGCCTTGTGGGGCGAGCTGATGAGTGCCCGTGCGATCCAGTGCAAGGCGGCCGGAGCGGTTGTCAACGGCTACTCCCGCGATACGAAGGGGATTTTAGCATTGGATTTCCCTTGCTTCTCCTACGGTCCCTACGCCCAGGACCAGGCGCCGCGTGGAAAGGTGATCGACTACCGTGTGCCGATCGAAATGGAGGGCGTACGGATCAATGACGGGGATATCCTGGTTGGCGACATCGACGGCGTATGTGTCGTGCCCCGTGAGATCGAGGATGAAGTATTCACCCGCGCCTTGGAGAAAGCCCGTGGCGAACGGATGGTCCTGAAGAAGATACAGGAAGGGATGAAAGCCCGCGACGCTTTCGATACATACGGAATAATGTAAGATGATATAATAAGGAGACAATACAATGAAGATTACAGACGTAAAAGTATGGTTGGTCCAGGGCATCAAATATAACTGGACATTACTGAAGATCTATACCGACGAAGGCTATACCGGCGTAGGCGAGGCCACCAACTGGCCCGGCAGCCCGATCGTTTTCGAAGCCGCCAAGCATGTCGGACAACGCATCATCGGCCTCGACCCGATGAAGACCGATTTTATCTGGACGAAGCTCTACCGCGACCTGAACTGGATCGGCCCGTACGGAGCCAGCCTGTGTGCGATCAGCGGTATCGACATGGCGCTGCTCGACCTGAAAGCAAAGGTGTTGGGCGTTCCCTGCTACGAACTGTTGGGCGGGGCTTACCGGAAAGATATCTTGCTCTATGCCAACTACTGGTTTACGGGCGGCGGACACAACGAGGCGGACTATGCCGCCCAGGCACGCCGTGTCATGGACGCCGGTTTTACGGGGCTGAAGTTCGACCCCTTCGCCCACACGAACTATTTCTATGGCGAAGACCTCGCCTCCAACCGGACGCTTACGGCGGAACAGCAGGCCCTGGCGTTCAACGTCTCCAAAGCCGTGCGCGAGGCTGTCGGCCCGGAATGCGACATCATGATCGAGACACACGCCATGCTGAACTACCGGGTTGCCGTCAAGATGGCGGAACGGCTGGCAAAGCTCGATATCACCTGGTATGAGGAACCCGCCGGCCCGGAAAGTTCGCAGACGCTCCGTGCCATGCGCGAACGCATCCCGTCGGATGTCGCCATTTGTGTAGGCGAGCGCCATTACACCCGTTTCGGCATCCGTTCGCTGCTGGAAAAGCATGTGTGCGACGTGATCATGCCCGACATCACCCGTTGCGGCGGTCCCTCTGAAATGAAGCGCATGGCAACGATGGCGGAAGCCTACAACGTCCTGATCGCCCCGCATAACCCGAACGGCCCTCTCTCGACACTCGCCTCTTCGCATGTATGCGCCGCTATCCCGAACTTCTTCCGCCAGGAGTTTATGTTCAACGATGTCCCCTGGCGCGACACGGTGATCGATCATCCGATAGCCGAGATGGTCTATGACGGCCACCTGCACCTGTCCGACCGCCCCGGCTTGGGCGTGGACCTCGTTGAAGAGGAGATGGAGAAACACCCCGGCATCACGACGGATGCTCCCGATAACTTTTATATCTGATCCCTATGAGCTTTGTACTCGATTATAAAGATAAGGTAGTCCTGGTCACCGGAGTCTCCTCCGGGATCGGGCTGGGCGTCGCCAGGGAGTTCGCACGGGCGGGCGCCCATGTGGCAGGCTGTTCGCGCAAGTCTCCGGACGACGCGAGCGTGCAGGCTTTCCGCGAGGTGGTAGAACAGGAGGGCGTACGCTCGTTCTACCGCCCCGCGGATGTGACGGATGCGGAGGAGCTGAAAGGCTTCGTCGAAGATACGGTCCGTACCTTCGGACGTATAGACATGGTCGTCTCCAATGCCGGCATGAACGTGTTCGAGGGAGCCGAAGGTTGCACGGAGGAGCGTTGGCATTACAACCTCGATCTGAACCTGGCTTCCCACTGGCGTCTGGCCCGGCTCTGCAAACCCTATCTCGAAAAGAGCGGCGAAGGTGTCCTGCTCCTGATGACCTCCAACCATGCTTTCAGTTCCATCCCCGGATGCTTCCCTTATAACGTGACGAAAACGGCTATCACCGGCCTGGTGCGCAGCCTGGCGATCGAGTGGGGGCCGGCTGTCCGTACGGTGGGGGTGGCTCCCGGATTTATCGATACGGCGGGCAACGACACTTGGTTCGACTCTTTTCCCGATCCCGAAGCGGAACGCCGGCGGACGATCGACCGGCATCCCGTCAAACGGATCGGGACGGTCGAGGAGGTAGGGGCGTTATGCGTCTATCTCGCCTCCCCGTATGCCCGGTTTATCAGCGGGACGACGATCCTGATGGACGGTGGGCGCTCGGCGTTGATGCAGGATGAATAAAAAACAGATACCATGAACACGATCGACTTAATAATCTTTATAGCCTACTGTCTCCTGATCCTCTGTGTCGGCCTTTTTGTTTCACGCGGCAGGAAGGGGGACGAGCGGGATGCCGGCGATTATTTCCTCGCCGGGCGCGGGCTTGCCTGGTGGGCGATAGGCGCTTCTATCATCGCTTCCAATATCTCCGCCGAACAGTTTGTCGGCATGTCCGGCTCCGGCTATGCCATCGGGCTGGCGATGGCGACCTACGAATGGATCGCCGCCCTCGGACTGATCCTCGTGGCGAAGTTCTTCATCCCGATCTTTTTGGAGAAGAAGATCTTCACCATGCCCCAGTTCCTCGAAGAGCGTTTCGACAAGCGCGTCAAGACGGTGATGGCGGTCTTCTGGCTGGCTGTCTTCATCTTTATCAATCTTACTTCCATCTTGTACTTGGGAGCCTTGACGATCGAGAAGGTGATGGGGATCCCGATGCTCTACGGCATAATCGGGCTGGCTGCCTTTGCCGGTATCTATTCGATCTACGGAGGATTGAAGGCGGTGGCGCTGACGGATGTGGTCCAGGTCGTGTTCCTGGTTGGCGGTGGGCTGGTCACGACCTATATCGCCCTCGACCTCCTCGGAGAAGGCGACGGCGTGTACCAGGGAATGGTCAACCTCTATGGCGAGGCGAGCGATAAGTTCCATCTGATCCTCGACAAGTCGCATCCCGGTTATAAGGACCTGCCGGGTATCTCCGTGATCCTCGGCGGCCTCTGGGTGGCAAACCTTTATTACTGGGGATGCAACCAGTATATCATCCAACGCGCGTTGGCCGCCAAATCGGTCCGGGAGGCGCAGAACGGGATGCTTTTCGCCGGTTTCATCAAGCTGTTCATCCCGCTTTTGGTCGTGATTCCCGGCATTGCCGCCTTTGCGCTGGAGGCTCCGTTAGAGAAATCGGACGAAGCCTACCCGTGGTTGCTCGGCAACCTCCTTCCGGTAGGGGTGAAGGGGGTGGCGTTTGCTGCCTTGACAGCCGCGATCGTCAGTTCGCTCGCTTCGATGATGAACAGTATTTCCACGATCTTTACGATGGATATCTACTGTTCCTATTTCCGGAAAGAGGCCGGACAGAAAGAACTGGTCCATACCGGACGTTGGGCGAGCTTCGGCTCGTTGCTAATAGCCGTGCTGATCGCCCCGATGCTGTCGGGGTTGGACCAGGCGTTCCAGTATATCCAGGAGTTTACCGGCTTTGTCAGTCCCGGCGCCCTGTCGATCTTCCTGGCAGGCTTCTTCTATAAACGGGCGACGGCAAACGGGGCGTTGGCGGCGGCATTGGGCTCGTTCGTCTTCTCCTTCGGCCTGAAGTTCCTCTTCCCCGGATTGCCCTGGATGGACCGCATGGGACTTGTGTTCCTGATGTGCTGCGCGCTCATCGTCCTGCTGGGGAAAAAGGACAAGTCTGCCAACGCTTATACGCGCCATGACCCGGCTTTGTTCCATACCGGCCGGATGTTCAATGTAATGTCGGTAGTCATACTGGCGATATTAATAGGCTTTTACTACTTTTGGTGGTAAATTTATACACATGTAATAATAGGCACATAAAATGAAACAGATAAAGACAATCCTATTCGCTTTCGGTTGCAGCTTCCTGCTGTCAGGCACGAAAGCATTCGCACAGGTAGAGAGGCTTCCCGATGAAGCCTCCTATCCTGTCTTGCAGGAATTGGCCGGTGTCGAAACGCCTGCCGTCCTGCTGAGTGGAACCTGGCAGTTCCGGTATTCCCCGGATAGCAAGTGGGACAAGATACAGGTTCCCGGCGAGCCTGCTATGCAGGGCTATGCCATCGAGCACGACAAGCCGTTCACCTACCGGAAGTCGTTCACCGTCCCGGCCGATTACGCCGGCAAGCATACGATCCTGCGTTTCGACGGCGTCTACAGCCATGCCCGCCTGTTTGTGAACGGCACGTTCGTCCGCGAACATCATGGCGGCTTTACCCGTTGGGATACGGATGTCACCCCCTTCGTCCGTCCCGGAAAGAAAAACGAGATTCGCCTCGAAGTGACGGATCGCCTGGACGATATTTCCTATGCCTCCGGCTATGCCCATCATCCGATCGGGGGAATCCTGCGCGATGTAACCTTGTTCGCATTACCCGAAACCTGCTTGTATGACTTCTACGCCGAGACACATCTGGATGCTGCTTACGAGGATGCCGTCCTGAAGATCGGCTACAGCAGCCCGGTTGCCGGAGGTGCGGAAGTCGCCTATACGCTGGCCGACCCGTCCGGCAACCCCTATCCGTTGGCGCAATCCCGGTTCCCCCTGGAAGAGGGCGGGAACATGAATGAACTGCCCGTGAAGAACCCCTTGAAGTGGGATGCCGAACATCCGAACCTCTATACGCTGACCATCACCCTCAGCAAGGACGGAAAGGAGATCGGCCGTTTCGACCGCCGTATCGGTTTCCGTGACGTGAAGATAGAGAAAGACCGCATGTTGGTGAACGGCATGCCGGTGAAGTTGCGCGGGGCCTGCCGCCATGACATCCACCCGACACTCGGCCGCACGACGACTGCCGAACTGGACAGTCTCGATGTGATCCTCTTCAAACGTTCCAATATGAACTTTGTCCGTACCTCGCATTATCCTCCTACGGAGCGTTTCTTAGCGTATTGCGACCGCTACGGCATCTATGTGGAGAGCGAGACGGCTGTCTGCTTCGTCGATACCTACCGGCAGAAGAACTATGCGCCGGGCAAGACCCAGGACAGTGCCGAGTTTACGCCCCGCTATCTCTCGCAATGCCGCGAGATGGTGAAGTCGTTCCGTTCCCATCCCTCCATCCTGTTCTGGTCGATCGGTAATGAAAGCGTGTACGGCACGAACTTCCAGCAATGCTGGGATTGGGTGAAGGCAACCGACAGGACTCGCCCGGTTATATTCAGCTATCCCGGATCGGTCGGCGAAAAGAAGCCGGTCTATGATATCCTGAGCATGCACTACCAGGATATAAACGGCAACCTGAACCAATGGAACCGCTCTACCCGTGGTTTCCAAGGAGAGGGGATACCCGCCCTGTTCGACGAATGGGCGCATCCGGCGTGCTATACCTATGCTACCTTGCAGGAAGATCCGAATATCCGCGAGTTCTGGGGGCATTCCCTTGAAAAGATGTGGAGCGGCCTCTTTGATGCTCCCGGCGGCTTGGGTGGTGCGATCTGGGGATATGTGGATGAAACGTTTATGCTGCCCGAACCGAAAGTGGGGACTGCCTTTTGGAAAGAGTTTGCCCGTACCGCCAAGCCGGAGGATTATCAGGGTAAATGCGTCGGCTACGGAGAGTGGGGGATCGTCGATGTCTGGCGCCGTGAGAAACCGGAGTTCTGGGCTACCAAGAAAGCCTATTCGCCCGTCCGCCTGATGACGACCGAGGTGCCCTCGTTCCTGTCCGGACAACGCCTGCTGCTTCCGGTATATAACCGCTTCGACCATACCGACCTGAACGAGATCAAGATACGTTATACCTACAAAGGTGTGGAGAAGGAACTTCCCGCTCCTTCCATCGCTCCTCACCAAAAAGGGCTGTTGGTAATCCCTGCCGAGGCTTGGGAGGAAGGCGAACTGTTGTCAATTTGTTTCTATACAGCTACGGGTGAGTTATTGGATGCCGAACAAGTTTCATTGGGCAGCGATTACCACGTTCGCCTTGCCGATTCGGAAGCATCTCCGGTAAACGGTGTGTTGCAGGTAGAGGAAACCGCCGGTATGATGACGATTAAAGGAGACGGTTTCGAGATCCCTTTCTCCAAAGAAACCGGCCTGATCTGCAACGCGACCTCCAAGGGGCAGGTCATCATCGAGAAAGGCCCGTTCCTGCATCTCGACATCAACCTGAACCATCTGACTGGAGCCGAAGTGCGTAAGAGCGCCCGGAAGTTCCTGACCTCCGACAGCGATTGGAAGAAGCAGAGCTTGACCTATACCCGCAAAGAGGGAGCGGTGGAAGTCGCCCTCTCCGGCTTCTATCAGGATGTGCAAACGGATATCCTGATCCGGATATCTCCCGCCGGGGAAATGAATGTCAGCTATGTCGTTGCGGGACAGCCGAACGGATA
>OGCU01000896.1_pt1 | contig 11837 bp, 10 predicted proteins | sample 1570251 | NCBI WGS metagenome assembly OGCU01 (sample SAMEA2582182, study PRJEB24529) | metagenome | biome: Human gut stool | place: China | collected 2011
AGACTAAAATTTAAAAGAATTAAAGGAGAATATTAATGGAGTTATTATCAGTTGGAAGAGTTTCAGGAACTCATCACTTAAAGGGAGCAATAAAAGTTACTTCAAATATAGATAATTTAGAGATTTTAAGTGGAAATAAAGTTATGATTGAGCTACCATCAGGAGAGGTAAAAATTTTAACTATAAAAAAAGTATCGAGCATGATAGATAAAAAATGGATTGTAGAATTTGAAGAGTTAACAAATAAAACAGATGCTGGTTTAATTCAAAATGGAGTTATAAAAGTAAGAAGAGATCTTTTAGGAATTGAAGAGGATGAGTTTTTAGCTAATGATGTAATGGGAATGAAAGTTATAACAGAAGATGGTGAAAATATAGGTGAAGTTGTAGATATATACGAAACTGCAGCTCATGATATCTATGTCATAGAAGATGAAGAATTTGAAACAATGATTCCAGATGTAGAAGTTTTTATAAAGAATATAGATTTCAATAAAAGAGAGATATTAGTTTCTTTAATTGAAGGAATGAGAGAAAGAAAGAAAGATTAAGGAGAACGTTGTGAAAATAAATATATTAACACTATTTCCAGAGTTTTTTAATTCTTTTAAAGAACACAGTATTATAAAAAGAGCTGTGGAAAGAGAACAAGTAGAAATTAACATAGTTAATATAAGGGATTTTGCTGAAGGGAAACATAAGCAGTGTGATGATATACCTTTTGGAGGCGGAGCTGGAATGGTTATGAAACCAGAACCATTATTAAAGGCTCTAGAGGGGAATAAAGGAAAAGTTATTTATACCTCTCCTCAAGGTGTAAAGTTAAATCAAGTATTAGCATGTGAGTTATCTACTGAAAAAGAGATAACTATAATAGCAGGCCATTATGAAGGGATAGATGAGAGAGTAATTGATAGCAAAGTGGATCTAGAGATATCTTTGGGTGACTTTGTTTTAACAGGTGGAGAGTTACCAGCTATGGTGATATCAGATGCAATAATTCGTCTTATTCCTGGAGTTATAAAAAAAGAATCTTATGAAAACGACTCTTTTTATAATGGATTATTAGATTATCCCCATTATACTAGACCAGCTGAATATGAGGGATTAAAAGTTCCAGAAGTTTTAATGTCTGGTCACCATAAAAACATAGATGAATGGAGATTAAAACAGAGTTTAGAAAGAACTTTAAAAAGACGACCAGAGCTTTTAAAAGGTAGAGAGTTTAGTAAACTAGAAAAAAAACTTTTAAAAGAGATAAAAGAGGAGCAAGAGATATGATATATAAATTAGGAGAACTAGTTCCAAAAATTGGAAAGAATAACCTTATTATTGATAATGCGACTATAATTGGAGATGTAGAGACTGGAGAAAATGTAAGTATTTGGTTTTCAGCAGTTTTAAGAGCCGATATGAGTAAAATTAAAGTTGGAAATAATTCAAATATTCAAGATAATACAACAGTCCATGGAGATACACCATATCCTGTAATAATAGGTGAAAATGTAACAATAGGACATAACTGTATTATACATGGATGTGAAATAGAAGATAATGTCATAATAGGAATGGGATCAATTTTATTAAATGGAGCTAGAATTCCTAAAAACTGTATCGTAGGAGCAGGAAGTTTAGTCACTGATAAGTTAGAAGCTCAAGAGGGAGACTTAATAATAGGTTCTCCTGCAAAGGTAGTAAAAAAACTTTCTGATAAAAATATAGATTATTTAAAATATGCTAATAAAGTGTATTTAGAAAAAATAGAAATGTACAAAAAATTAGAGAGAATAGGGTAGGTAAGATTAATGAGAAAAGCAATATATTTAGGACTAGTTCACTCACCAGTTTACAATAAAAGAGGAGATATAGTTTGTACGTCAGTAACAAACTTTGATATCCATGATATTTCAAGAACGTGTAGAACATATGATGTAAATCAATATCATATTATAGTGTCTGTAGATGCACAAAAAAAACTTACAGAAAGAATTATTGGATACTGGCAAGAAGGATTTGGAACAGGATATAATAGAGATAGAGAGGAAGCTTTTGGTAGAACAAGGGTTTATGAATCAATAGAAAAAAGTATTTCTGAAATAGAAGAAAGAGAGGGAAAAAGACCTCTAATAATAACAACATCGGCAAAAATATTTCCAAACTCAATAAGTTATAAAAATTTATCTGAAAAAATGATTAATGATGATCAGCCATATTTAATATTATTTGGAACAGGTTGGGGATTAATAGATGAAGTAATGAATATGTCAGATTATATATTAGAACCAATTAGAGGAAATGCAGAATATAATCATTTGTCTGTTAGATCAGCAGTTTCAATAATTTTAGATAGATTATTAGGAGAAAATTAATTGAGAAGAGAAATTAGAATAAGACCTCAAAGAAATATTTTTAAAGATATGGGGATTGAAAATATAGAAATAACAGAGATTGTTTTTAGTGAAAGAAATAAAAAAATGGATCTTATCTGTGTAGTTTCTACTCCTCAAGATTTAAAAGGATTAGATAAGGCTTATGAAAATTTAAAAAAGAAGTTTGGAAATGAGTTAGATATTAATTTCAAAATAGATTATTTAACGAAAGAGATTACAAAAGAAAATTTTTTAGAAATTATTGAAAGAGTTATTGAAAAATTAAAGAGAACTAATGCTATTTCAAAATCGTTTTTATATCTATATAGAATATCTATAAAAAATGAAGTGATTGATATTGAATTGAAAAATGAGATGGCGGTAGAAACACTGTATAGTTCAAATTTAGATATAAAAATACAAACTCTTTTAGAAAACTATGGGATTAGAGGCTTTAGAGTAAATTTCATATCAGGAGATTTTAATAGTGAGATAAAATCTATAGAAACTGAAATAGAAAATAAAATAATAACTTTAAACTCTAAAGTTGCAGAGAAAGTATCAACAGAAAAAGCACCAGCTCCACCAGTTGAAATTAAGTCAGCTGTACCTATGGGAAGAGGTGGATTTAGTAAAAAGAAAGATATAAAAAGTCCAAGTATGCCAATATCAGAATTTAAAGAGCTAATAGAAAATGAGATAGCAGTTGTAGAAGGAGAACTATTTGCTACAGAAGGAAGAGAGTTAAGAACTGGAAAAATTCTTCAAGTTTTAAGAATAACTGATGGAGAAGATTCAATAACAGCTAAAATATTTTTAAATAGTCCAGAAGATTTTGATGTTAAAGTTGGAGATTTTGTAAAAATTAGTGGAAAGAAACAAATTGATAGTTTTGAAAATAATGAAGAGATAATTTTAGTAAATATATTAAATAAGTTGGATAAAGTAAAGTCTAAAAAAATAGATTCAGCTGATGAAAAAATGATTGAACTTCATACTCATACAAAAATGAGTGAAATGTGTGGAGTAGAAGATGTAAAAGGGATAGTTGGAAGAGCTTTAGAATATGGACATAAAGCTGTTGCAATAACAGATTATGGTGTTGTTCATGCTTTCCCATTTGCATATAAAGCAGCTAAAGGAAAAGATATAAAGATAATCTTTGGATGTGAAATGTATATGGTAGATGATACACAGCCAATGGTTCAAAATGCTAAAGATGTTTTGATAGATGAGGAAACATACGTTGTATTTGACTTAGAAACTTTAGGTTTAAATTCTCATAAAAATGAAATTATAGAGATTGGAGCTGTAAAGTTACAAGGAAGAAGAATAGTAGATAGATATTCACAGCTTATTAATCCAGGAAAAAAAATACCAAAGAAAATTCAGGACATAACAGGAATTGATGATGCGTTAGTTGAGAATATGCCAACCATAGATAAAATATTACCAGATTTTATGGAGTTTATAGGGGATGCTACTTTAGTAGCTCATAATGCACCATTTGATATGGGATTTTTAAAAAGAGATATAAAAAAATATATGGAAATAGATTATAATCCAGCTGTAATAGATACCTTGCAAATGGCTAGAGATTTATATCCTGATCAAAAAGGATACGGATTAAAACCTATGACAAAATTTTTAAAAGTAGCTCTTGAAAATCACCATAGAGCTGTTGATGACTCGCAAGCTACAGCAGCTATGTTTGCTATATTCTTAGAAAAGTATCTAGAAAACGGAGTTACAAATCAGTTGGATATGACAGGAGCTTTTCCTTTGAATTATAGAAAACAGGACATAAGAAACGTAATGGTTTTAGTTAAGGATTTAGTAGGACTAAAAAATCTATATAAATTAGTTTCACAGGCACATATTGATTATTTTGGAAGTAAAAAACCAAGAATTTTGAAAACTGTTTTAAATGAAAATAGAGAAGGATTGATTATTGGAGCTCCAACTTCAATTCATTTTTCTAATAGTGGAGAGTTATCCGAAGCATATTTTAGAAATGATTTATCAAAAGTTGAAAGATTAATTGATTTTTATGACTATATTGAACTTCAACCTAGAATTGGATTCTCAGAATTTTTAGATAATGATGAAACTGGAGCTATAGCTTCTTTCAAAGATGTTGAAAAGATGAATAGATATCTTTATGATTTAGGAAAAGAAAGAGGAAAGTTAGTTACGGGATCATCAAATGTGCATTATTTAGAAAAAGAGGATCATAAAATAAGATCAATACTTCTTTATGGAAGTGGAAGTGTATTTAGAGAAAACCAATATAGAGTAGACAATGGTTTTTATTTTAGAACTACTGATGAGTTATTAGAAGAGTTTAATTATTTAGGAGAAGATGTGTCTAAAGAAATTGTTGTTGAGGCAACAAATAAGTTAAATGAGATGATTGAAAAAGTTCAACCTATCCCAAGTGGATTTTATCCGCCAAAAATAGACAATGCAGAAAATATAGTTAGAGAAATGACCTACACAAAAGCTTATGAGCTATATGGAAATCCTTTGCCTGAAAATGTTGAGGCAAGAATAGAAAGAGAGTTAAAAGCAATTATAGGAAATGGATTCTCAGTATTATATTTATCAGCTCAAAAACTAGTTAAAAAATCTTTAGATAATGGATATTTAGTTGGATCAAGAGGATCAGTAGGTTCATCAATTGTAGCTTATATGATGGGAATAACAGAGGTTAATGCCCTTTATCCACATTATTTATGTACTAATCCAGAGTGTAAACATTCAGAGTTTATTGAAAGAGAAGGAGCTGGGGTTGACTTACCAGATAAAATTTGTCCAAAATGTGGGATACAAATGAAAAAAGATGGACACTCAATTCCGTTTGAAGTATTTATGGGATTTAATGGAGATAAGGTTCCAGATATAGATTTAAACTTTTCAGGAGAGTATCAATCGGAAATTCATAGGTATTGTGAAGAGTTATTTGGAAAATCAAATGTATTTAAAGCTGGTACAATTTCTACTTTAGCAGAAAAAAATGCTGAAGGTTACGTAAGGAAATTCTTCGAAGATCATAGTATATTCTCAGGAAGAGCCGAAGTCATGAGAATGGCCCAAAAATGTGAAGGAGCTAAAAAAACAACAGGACAGCATCCAGGAGGAATGATTGTAGTTCCTCAAGGTAATTCTATATATGAATTTTGTCCAGTTCAAAGACCTGCAAATGATCAAAATAGTGACTCAACAACAACTCATTATGACTATCACGTAATGGACGAACAATTAGTAAAGTTAGATATATTAGGGCATGATGATCCTACTACAATAAAGATATTACAAGAGTATACGGGAGTTGACGTTTATGATATACCTTTAGGAGATCCTGAAACATTGAAGATCTTTTCAGGAACAGAGGCGTTAGGTGTTACTCAAGAGGAGATAGGTTCAGTTGTAGGAACATATGGAGTTCCAGAATTTGGAACAGGATTTGTTAGACAAATGTTAGTTGATACAATGCCGACAACTTTTGCAGAATTAGTTAGAATATCAGGGTTATCACATGGAACAGATGTATGGCTAAATAATGCTCAAGAGTTTGTAAGAGAAGGAAAAGCAACTTTATCTCAAGTAATATCGGTTAGAGACGATATTATGAACTTCTTAATAGATCAAGGTATTGAAAAAGGAACTGCTTTTAAAATTATGGAGTTTGTAAGAAAAGGGCAACCAAGTAAAAATGTTGCACAGTGGAAAGAGTATTCTGACTTGATGAAAAGTCATGGGGTTCCAGAGTGGTATATAGAATCATGTAGAAGAATAAAGTATATGTTTCCTAAAGGACACGCGGTAGCATATGTTATGATGGCAATGAGAATAGCTTATTTTAAGGTTCATTATCCATTGGCTTTCTATGCAGCATACTTAAGTAGAAAAGTTGAAGATTTTGATTTTGAATTAATGAATGATTTAGTAAAAGTTAAAGAAAAAATTCAAGAATTAAATAGAGAACCAAAGCTTGATGTTAAGAAAAAAGCTCAATTAGCAGTGTGTGAAATAATAGTAGAAATGCATGCAAGAGGGTTTGAATTTTTAAATTTAGATGTTTATAAATCTCATGGTTCTAAGTTTATAATAGAAGACGGAAAGATAAGAGTTCCATTAATGGGATTAAATGGATTAGGAGCATCAGTAATGGAAAATATAGTCAGAGAAAGAGAGCTAGGAAGATTCATATCTTATGAAGATTTTAAAAGAAGAACCAAAACATCTCAAACAACTGTAGATAAGTTAAAGGAATTTAATTGTATAGAGTCTTTAAGTGAAACAAATCAGACGACTTTATTTTTCTAGGAGGAAAAGTGTTTAATATAAAAAAGCAATATTTAGGAGCAGGGTTAGTTTGCTTAGCAGCAACAATGTGGGGATTTGACGGAATAGTGTTAACTCCTAGATTATATCAATTAAACGTAGCATATGTTGTATTTGTGTTACATCTACTACCTTTAATAGGTATGAGTATTTTATTTGGAAAATCTGAAATTACAAATATAAAAAAATTGAGTAAGGAAGATTTATTTTTTTATTTTTTAATAGCTTTATTTGGAGGCACTTTAGGAACGTTATCTATAGTAAAAGCTTTATTTCTAGTTAACTTTAATCACCTCACAGTGGTTACTCTTTTACAAAAGTTACAACCGGTTTTTGCGATATTTCTTGCTAGAATTTTACTGGGAGAAAGAGTAGGAAAAAACTTTGTATTTTGGACTATAGCCGCATTAATGAGTGGATATTTATTAACGTTTCAGTTCTCTTTACCTCATTTTGAAGTTGGAGATAATATAGGTTTAGCAAGTATTTATGCTATTTTAGCTGCATTTTCTTTTGGTAGTTCTACAGTATTTGGTAAAAAAATATTGGCTCACTCTACTTTTAGAACAGCTCTATATACAAGATACTTATTTACATCAATTATAACTGGTTTAATAGTTATAGCTAATGGAAATTTAGGATGGTTTCTAAAAACAACTCCTCATCAATGGATGATTTTTGTTATTATAGGCTTAACAACAGGAAGTGGAGCGGTGTTGCTTTACTATATAGGACTTAGATATATAAAAGCAAATATTGCAACTATGTGTGAGCTATGTTTCCCAGTCTCTTCAATAGTATTTGATTATATTTTTAATGGAAGATTATTATCTCCAGTTCAATTTATGAGTGCTGGTATATTATTATTTACAATATATAAAATTACAAGAAATCAAAAAAATTAAAAAAATCTTGAAAAAAATGTTCTAAAAATATATAATAAAGTTGTAAAAAGTTATATAATAATGAAATTTGGAGGGGTTAAACCGTGGATTGTAATTTTACCTTAGAAGATATATTAAAGGCTAATGAAACTATAAAGGATTCATTAAAGAGAACACCTGTAGTAGAGTGTCCAACTCTTAGAGAGATGACTGGAAATGCAGTGTATTTTAAGTTAGAAAATCTTCAAAAAACAGGTTCGTTTAAATTAAGAGGAGCTTTAAATAAAATAGCAAGTCTTTCACCAGAGGAAAGAGCAGCTGGTGTTATAGCTTCTTCAGCAGGAAATCACGCTCAGGGAGTAGCACTAGGAGCTGCAGCTCAAGGAATAAAAGCTACAATAGTTATGCCAGCAACAGCTCCATTAGCAAAAATTGCAGCTACAAAATCGTATGGTGCAGAGGTAATTTTAGAAGGTGAAGTTTATGATGATGCTTACAGAAAAGCTTGTGAAATTCAAAAAGAAACTGGAGCCACTTTTTTACACCCTTTTGATGATAAATTTGTAATGGCAGGACAGGGAACAATTGGATTAGAGATATTAGAGGACATACCTGATGTAGATATTGTTTTAGTTCCTATTGGAGGAGGAGGAATTATTGGTGGTATAGCAAAAGCTATAAAATCATTAAGGCCAGAAGCTAAAGTAATTGGAATTGAAGCAGCTCATGCAGCTTCAATGGCAGAAGCTGTTGCTATGAAAGAAATCTGTGAAATTTCAACAAAACCAACAATTGCAGATGGAATAGCAGTAAGAAAAGCAGGATGTGAGCCATTTAAAATAGTTCAAGAATGTGTTGATGAAATAGTAACTGTAACAGAAGATGAAATAGCAAAAGCGATACTATTTCTTATGGAAAAAAGTAAAGTTGTAGCTGAGGGAGCAGGAGCTACTACAGTTGCAGCAATTTTAGCTGGAAAAATAAAAGCTGAAAATAAAAAAGTTTGTGCTGTAATATCAGGTGGTAATATTGATATTAACCTTGTTGAAAGAGTTTTAAATAAGGCTCTTATACTTGAAGGAAGAAGATTTGCATTTTCAATAGAACTTTCAGATAAAGTTGGAGAGATGGCAAAAGTTGTGGCTACTATTTGTGAAATGAATGCAAATATTTTAAGTATAAATCAAACTATGTATAGTCAAAATTTAGGAATAACTTCTCAAGAAGCAACTTTTGTATTAGAATGTTTCGATAAACAGCACCAAGAAAAAGTAAGAGAAAAATTAACAAATATGGGTTATAGAATGTATTAAAAAAATGGCTATCTTTTAGATAGCCATTTTTACTATTTTAATAGTTCTAACCATTTTTCAGTTGTTCTAGGAAAAGTTTCAAGTTGAGTATCATCGATGTAGAAAGTAGGTACAACGTCAAAATCAAATTCAGAAACTTCAGCATTTAGTTTTTGATGAGCTTCTTTAAATTTACCAGATAATAAAGCGTCAGCAAATTCAAATTTGGGTATTAATAAATTATCAGCAATTTCAATTAATATTTCAACGTTTCCGATATCTTTATTATGTAGCCAATATGCTTCTAGAACTGCTCTAACATATTCAATTCCTTTGTCATATTTTTCAGCGATATATATTCCTTCAAAAGCTAATGCTGTTCTAGGTTTTGGACTGATTGTTGGAAAATTAACTTCAATATTTTCCTGTTTTGCCCAATTAACTATATTTTTTTCAAAATATTCTTTGCTAGCTTCGTTAACTATAGGTTGTGGTTTCGGTTCAGGTGAAAGCTCATAAGGAAAAAATCTAAATTCTGGTTTTAAATTTTTTTCTTTTAAAGCTTTTTCTAAAATTTTTTCTCCAACATAACAATATGGACATACAAAATCTAAAATTATTGATATTTTCATAACTTCCTCCTTAAATAATTACAATTATATTACTACTATTACAAAATATCAATCTAAATCCTTTTAAAAAATAAAAAATAGTTGCATAAATTTTTTATTTATAGTATACTCCTTCTAACAATAGAAGAGAGGTTAGTTCACTTCCATAAAAGGAGCCTAAGGCCGACGGCGATGATCTTTATGACCCTGTGAATTAAGTATTGTGACGCTGCCATAACAATACGCTTATTAGTTTATAATTAAGTTCTCGAAGGCATACCAATTTTGGTATGTCTTTTTCTTTTGGGGTAGACATTAAAATTTGGGAGGATATAAATGTCAAAAACTTTTTTATTAACTTTTTTATCATTAACTACACTAGTACTTGCTAAAACTGAGTATACTGGAGGAAAATATCTTGGGAAAGATGTAATAACAAACTTAGATGTAGAGGATTTAGAGGATGGAAAAACATATGAATTTTTCTTTGAAGGAACAGAGAATAGTTTAGGAAATCCATGGTATATTCCAGTTACAGTAATTAAAGGAGAAAAATCAGGTAAGAAATTTTTAATTAATTCAGGTGTTCATGGAAATGAATTAAATCCGATTTTAACTACTTATAAGATAAAAGAGAAATTAAAACCACAAGATTTGAAGGGAACAATAACAATAGTTCATGGAATGAATATACCTGGATTGTTAAATAATAATAGAGGTTATACATTTGGAGGAGGTTCTGAAAGCACATCAGATTTGAATAGACAAATGGATTCGGGAAAGACAGCAACATCAGACCAAAAATATTCAACATTACTTTGGAATAATTTATTATCAAAAAATGCAGATAAAGTAATTGATTTACACACAAGTGGAAAAGGAAGTAAATTCCCATTATTTGTTTATGCTGACTTTAGAAATCCAGATATTAAAAAGATGGCAGAATTAACAAGAGCAGATATTGTAAAAATGGATAATGGGGAAAAGGGTTCTGTGGAAACATCATTTGTAGAGTTGGGAATTCCAAGTATTACTTTTGAATTGGGATCTTCAGAAACACAAGAAGCTTTAATAGTAGAAAGAGCAACAAATGGAGTCATAAATAATCTTATTTATTGGGATAATTTAAGTGGAAAAAAAATAACACCGGAGACAGAGACATTTTACGGAAATTCATGGAGTCGTATTCGAGCTGAAAAAGGTGGGTTTGTAGAAACAAAAGTTAATGTAATGGATAAAGTAAAAAAAGGAGATGTAATTCTTGAACTTACAGATGCATCGACAGAAGCAAGCTATTATGAAGCTGAAGGAAATCTTTTGAAAGCTAAATCAAGCTATTCAACTGATAAAATCTCTTATGAGAAATATAAAAAATTATATGCAAAAGAACTTGTATCTGAAGATGAGTATTTAAATTCTAAAAATAAGTATGAAACAAGTATAGGTGGATTAAAAATAGCTGAGGCTAATTTTATAAGAGCCAAGGATAATTTTTCAAGATTAAAAGTAACAGCTAAAATAGATGGAACTATAACTGACTTAGATCTCAAGGAATTTGAAAAAGTATCAGCTTCTCAAAAAATATTAACAATAGTTGATAATAGCAATATGGAATTAGTAATAGCTGTTTCTGGGAAGGATACTGAATATACAAAGGTTGGAGGAAAAGCAGAAGTTTTTGTAGAGGAATTAGGAGAAAAATTAGAAGGGACTATAACTGATATAAATCTTAGTTCAGACAGTAATACAAAAAAATATTCAGTTAAAATTATTGTAAATAATGAAAATCAAAGACTTTTAAAGGGATTGTATGCTAAAGTAAAGTTACAGCAAGGATATATAAAGGGATTATTTGTACCTAAGCAGGCAATAATGATAAAAGATCTTTATTCATATATAGTTATTTCAAGGAATAACACTGCTGTTATTTATAAAATTACTCCTGATATTACAATAGGTAATGAACAAAGAATTGAGTTTCCTGATTATCAGATAGGGGATAGAGTAGTAGTAGAGGGACAGTATCTTCTTAATAATAATGATAAAATAAAGGAGAACTAAGATATGAAATCAATTTCAGAATTTTCAATAAGAAAACCAGCTACAGCTACAATGTTTATAATATCGATGATTTTCTTTGGTATATTAGGTCTTAAAAAAATGCCAATAGAAATGCTGCCTAATATAAATAAGCCTACTGTAAGGATAAGAATAAAATGGGATGGAGCAACTCCATCAGATGTAGATAAAATGATTACAAGAAAAATAGAAGATGTTCTGCCAAATTAAAATATTTTGGTAAAAAAGAGATAGAGGTAATAGACACTGATGTAG
>OGCU01000898.1_pt1 | contig 11785 bp, 7 predicted proteins | sample 1570251 | NCBI WGS metagenome assembly OGCU01 (sample SAMEA2582182, study PRJEB24529) | metagenome | biome: Human gut stool | place: China | collected 2011
AATGGAAAAGCAGACGAAATTCCATATTTTGATAGAACTATTGAATTTGCAACAAAAGAGTTGGTCGGATTATTCGGAGCTGAATATGGATTTTATATGGATAATGGTATAGTAAAATATGGTCCCACTCAAGAAAGATTTAAAGAGGCTATGCCTGAAGTAATTAAATGGTATAAAGAGGGACTTATAGACCCGGAAATTTATACAAGAGGATTTAGTGGAAGAGATTATATGTTACGTAATGATATTGGAGGAGTGACATTTGATTGGTTTGCAAGTACAACAGGATATAATAATGATGAAGAATTAAAAAAACAAAATGAAAAATTTGAATTTATAGCAATTGCACCGCCTAAATATAAAGGGAAGAGTTATGCTCCAGATGCAAGAACAACATCTTTAGGTGGATGGGGAATTTCTGCAAGTGCTAAAGATCCAGTAACAATAATTAAATATATGGACTATTGGTTCTCAGATAAAGGGTATGAACTTTATAACTGGGGAGTTGAAGGAGATACTTTCGCAAAGGACGAAAATGGAAAAAAATATTATACAGATAAAGTAATGAAAGCTCCAGGAAAAAATGCATTACAAGTGTTAAGAGATAATGGATTACAATTTAAAATAGGAGCGCGTCAAGATTATGAATATGAAAAAGCTTGGGGAGATACAAAAGCAACTGAATGGTCTGAAATGTATATGACAAATGGTTATATAATGGATCAAGTTCCACTTTTTAAATATACTCCAGAAGAGGCAAAGAAAGTGCAAAAAATTAACTCACAAATATCAATGGCTTTAGATGAGATGAGTCAGAAATGGGTATTAGGTGCAGAAGATTTTGATAAATCTTATGAAAAATTTGTAGAGAGAGTTAATAAATTAGGGTTAAAAGAACTTATAGAAATAAACCAAAGAGCATATGATAGAGTTCAGCCTTAAGGAAAATAAGTAAAAAAGGAGATATTATTATCTCCTTTTCTATTTTAGTTATCAGTTATATTTTCTAAGAAAAATCTAGCAGGAGAGATTCCTTCATATTTTTTAAATATTCTAATGAAAGTATTAGAACTATTATATCCAACTAACTCAGCAACTTCTTTAATTTTAATATTTTTATTATTTTGGATAATTTCTTTAGATTTATTTATTCTAAAAAGATTAAGATAATTTTTAAAATTGTCACCCATATTTTTTTTAAAGAGTAAACTTGTATATCTAAAAGAGAAACCTAAATATTCAGATAAATCTTCAAGAGAGAAATCATTAGAATAGTTATCTTCTAAATACTGTTGAATCTTATTTTTAATTTCAATATTAGTAGAATTCTCTTCTACTTGTTTTAGGTCACAAATTTCTTTACAAAATTTTAAAAATGTATTTTTTAAATTTGGAATACTAGTTTCTTTTATATGAATATCTATTTTGTTATTTATATCGAACTCACCTAATTGAGAAGTAACTCTTCCTAAAGTATTGCATAAAAGTAAGGAGAAGTCGTTAACTTTATTTTTATCTAAATTAGAATCGATATCTTCGAAAATTTCGTCGATTATTTTTTTACATCCTAAGAAATTACCATTTAAAAGTCTATTTGCTAGCTTATTTTCAATGTCAATAGAATAGAAGAAGCTTGGATTATTTTTATTTGTAAAAGATTCTAAAATAACAAAATAACTGCTATATAAAAATTTAAAATTTAAAATTCGTTTGCATTTTATATATTCTTTAGGAAGTGTATCTAGATAGAAAATTTCATTGGATACAGAAGCTGTTAATTTTAAATTATGTTTCTTTTGAACATGTTCTAATAAAAATGAAAATCCATCGTCAATATCTATTAATGCTTCTTCTGAAACTATAAAAAGAATACTTTTATAATCAATGTCAACATATTCATATTGAGAAGAGTTATTTAAAGAGGTTATTAGATAATCTTTAACAATAGGTAAAGTATCCGTATAAAGTTCAGGAGTATCGGAGTCAAAAAGTTCAATTAAAACCAATCGTAGTGGGAATTTTAAGTTTTCAAATTTTTCAGTAAAACTATCAATATCTTTAACAGATTTAATTCCTAGAATATAGTCCTTAAGATTTTTTCGTTGATTGGTATAAATAATGGGATTTTGAAAAAAATTAAATATTTTAAGAATACAAATAAATATAGCTGTAGTTAAAATTAATATTTTAAGAATATCAAAAAAAATATTTGGAAATAGATTATGTTTTTTTTGTTGAAAAATTAAATTAAAGTCAAAAGCATTATCTTTGAAAATATATAAATTTTTTTTATTTGATATTTTAAGTTTTTCAAGAGATGGCATAATTGAATAAAAATTATTATTTTTTTCGATTGCCCATTGCCCAATATCTTTTGTTTTAATATCAGAAAAAAAGATACTTTTATCAATAGTAATTAACCATAAACTTTTTTGTAAAGTTTCAAGTTTTGATGGAAAATTGAGAAGATACATTGTAGACTCATCATCAGTTATTTGAAGATTATCCTTTGAATTTAATTGAAACTTTAAAGTAGTAAAAAAATCAGTTTTTAATTGAAATATTCTTTTTTTTTCTTCAATTTGACTTATTAAGTATTTGTTATAATTTTTTTCTTCTTTTTTATAAACTAAAGATATAATTAAAATATTAGTAAGAATAAAAAATAAAAATAAAATTTTTTCAAATTTTTTATATTTTTTCATATAAACTCCTTCTCAATTTAGTTAGAAATATTAAAATGAATGAGCAATCTCTAAAAGTTGTTTTATATTTTTAGAATAAAAATACTTAAATGAATTACAAAATCTATTTTTATAAGTTCCATCTTGAAAATTTTTATGTCTTCTACATCCACTTTTACAAAGATTGAAATAATTACAAGTTTTACATTCTGAATCAAACTTTAATGAACTCTTAACGAAATTATAAGCTTTTTCAGAAGTAAGAATCTCTTTTAAAGAGGTAGAATGAATATTTCCTAATAGAAGATCATCTAAAACATAAAAATCGCAAGGATAGATATTACCATTACTTTCAACTACAGTATTAACACTGCAATGTCCGTTCATATCGCAAGATTCAGCTTGATTATTTAAAATAATGGCTAATAAATTATCAAAAAAACGAATGCTAGTGTATTTTTTGTTTTTTAAATCATTACTCCACAAATTAAAAAGTTCATCTAAGAAAAATCCATATTCTTGTTCTGTTAAAGAATAATCTCCAGTAGAATTATCAAGTTTATCTAAACAAGGAATAAATTGTAGGTATTTAAACTTAGAGTTTCTAAAAAAAAGATAGATGTCTTTTAAATTTTCAACAGTTTTTTTATTAACTACACAAAGAATATTAAAATCGATATTATTCTTTTGTAATAGCTTAATATTTTTAAAAGTTTGACTAAAAGTTCCAGTTCCTAGTTTATCTTTTCTAAAAAAATTATGTATTTCTTTATGTCCATCTAAAGAAATACCAACTAAATATTTCTCTTGTTTAAATAAATTGGCCCATTCTTTATTTAACAAGATTCCATTAGTTTGAATAGCAAAGTTAACAGAAATATTATTTGTATTGTATTTTTTTATAAAACTATGAAATGCTTTATAAAATTCAATTCCTATCAAAGTAGGTTCTCCACCTTGAAAAGAAAATGTAATAGAAGTCTTTGCAGTGAAGAAACTTTCTTTTACTAGCTTTTCTAAGGTTTCTATATTCATAAAACCAAAACTTGGATGAGCTCTATTAAATGCAACATCACTATAAAAACAGTAATCACAATTTATATTGCAAAGGCTTGCTGACGGTTTGATTAAAAGATTTATATGTTTCATAAAAAGTACCTCCTAATTGTATGTTTATTATTATAACATAACAACATAAAAAAAGTTATATTTGGTTGATAAAAGTAAATATATTTTTTTAAAAATATAGTATAATATTAATTAAATATAAGCGATGCAAATAAATATCAAATATGATAAAATAGTTTTATATACAAAATAATAATAGTTGGAGGAAAAAAGTGATAAAAAAGTTACTGATAATATCAATATCATTAATATTATTTGGATGTGGTAGTAATAATGGCAAACAGAAATCAAAAGAAATTTTAGGAAAAAATATTAAAATATCTGAGATAAAACCAGAATCAATAATACGTCTAAATATATCAAGTGGAGTAACAGAACCTTTAAATGAAGTTAAAGTTGTAACTAAAACAGGTGGAACTGTAAAAAGGATAAATTTTAAAAATGGAGATAAAGTAAAAAAAGGTCAAATTATATTAGTTTTAGAGGATCAAGAAGTGCAATCAGCTTATTTAAAAGCTCAAGCAACATATATCTCTAATAAGGCAGATTTTGAAATAAAGAAAAAAAATTATGAAAAATTTAAGCAACTTTATGAAAAACAACTTATATCTGAAGAGGAGTATTTAGTGAAGAAAACTAATTTTCTTCAAGGAGAAAGTGCTTTGAAAAACTCAGAAGCGACTTATTTGGCTGCTAAGAAAGATTATGAAGATTTAATTGTCAAAGCAAAATTAAATGGAGTTATTACAGATTTAAATTTAAAGCTTTATGAAAAAATAACACCAAATAGTGATTTGGTAACAGTTGTTGATGATAGTAAAATGCTTGTAAAAACTGGAGTATCAGTCCATGAAATAAGTGAATTATCTGTTGGTAATAAAGCAGAAATAGATTTGGAAGGAATTGAAAATAACTATTTTGGTAATGTATATGAAATAAATCCCGTAGCAAATAAAGATAATAAAAAATATCAGATAAAAGTAGAAATTGAAAATCCAGAGGGAAAAATAAAAAAAGGAATGTACTCTAAGGTTTTAGTTGAAACAGGAAGCAAAAGAGGATACCTAGTTCCTAAAAATGCGATTGTTATAAAGGAACTATATTCATATATCTTCGTAGTAGAAAACGGAGAGGCTAAGAGGATAAAGGTAGAAAGAGGATATTCAAATAATGAAAAACAAGAGATTATAAGTGATGAACTTTATTCAAATATGAAACTTGTGACAGAGGGACAATTTTTATTAGAAGATAGAGATAAAGTTAATATTTTAAATTAGGGGGAACAGATGAATATAGCACAATTTTCAATAAAACGTCCTGTTGTCACTATGATGATAATAATATCAATGGTTGTACTAGGAATATTAACATTAGTTAACTTAAAAACACAACTTATGCCAAATTATAATATGCCAATGGCTGCAATTAGAGTAAGTTGGAAAGGCGCCTCTCCAGATGATATGGAGAAGTTAGTTACAAAAGAAATTGAAAAAGGTTTAACAAGTGTGGAAGGAATAAAAAGAATTACAACTAAATCAACTATGGGAAAATCAGCACTAACAGTTGAATTTGAATACGGTGTTATTATAGATAATAAAGTTAATGATTTAGTAACAGCTGTTAGTAGAATAAGAAATAGTTTACCAGATGATATTGATGAACCAGTTATAAGAAAAACATCATCTTCTGGAGATAGAGTAATGCTTATTGGATTAAGAGGAGAGGATCTAATAAACTTAAAAAGTTTTGCAGATAACGTTGTTATACCAAGGTTAGAAAGAATAGAGGGTGTTGGAACCGTAAGTGTTTTTGGTGGATTAGAAAAGGAGATAAGTATAAATATTGATCCAGAGAAATTAGAGGCATATAATCTTACAGTTACGGATTTGTATAGTACATTAAAAAGTGCTAGTTTAAACTTCCCATCTGGATATATACGAGAAGGTGATAAAGAATACTTGGTAAAAGTATCAGGGGAAGCTAAAACTTTAGAAGATATTCAAGAAATAGTTTTAAAAAATTCAAATGGAGATACCCTATATTTAACAGATATAGCAGATGTTAATTTAGGAATAAAAGATAGAAGTAGTTATGGTAGAACTGATGGAATTGAAAATATAATAATAAATATAGAGAAAAGTGACGTTGGAAATACAGTTGAAATATCTAAGGTAGCAAAAGATGAGTTAAAAAAAATGGAGCCACTTTTGCCTAAAGGAGCATCTTTTACTATAAATAGAGATTCAGCTGTGGATATAATGAGATCTATAAATACAGTTGAAAATAATGCTATAACAGGTCTTGTATTAGCTGGAATAATACTATTTATTTTTTTAAGAGACTGGAGAGCAACGTTAGTTGTAACAGTGGCTATACCAGTTTCAATAATTGCAACATTTGGATTCTTTGGAGCTAAAGGAATGACGTTAAATATAATATCTTTAATGGGATTATCTTTAGGAGTGGGAATGTTAGTAGATAATTCAATAGTTGTTTTGGATAATATCTTTAGACATTTAACTGAGCTAGGACAAGATAGAATGGAAGCATCGGAAAATGGAGCTACAGAAGTTATTATTCCAATAATAGCTTCAACAGCAACAACAATCGCTGTGTTTATTCCTATAGTTATAAGAGAGGGAAGAGCGAAAGAGATTTATAAAGATATGGCATATTCAATAACATTTTCTTTATTAGCATCGTTGATAATAGCTATAACTTTTGTACCAATGGTATCAAGTAGAATTTTAAAATCTAAAAATACAGTACATGAAGAAGGAAGAGTTTTAAAGTATATAAAAAAATATTATTCAAAGATATTATCAAATTCTTTAAAACATAAAGCGATAGTTATTATAAGTATGGTAGCTTTGTTTATAGGAGTTGTAGGATATGGAGCTAGAAATATTGGCGGAGAGTTTATGCCAACAACTGATGATGGAATATATAGTATTATAGCTGAACTTCCAAGTGGGATGGAGATTGAAAAAGCTAATAGAGTAGCAAAAGAGTTGGAATCTATTGTAGAAAAGGATTCTCAAACAAAAAAATTTATATCTTCAGTAGGGAAAGAAGCAGTCTCAATAATTGTAGATATAGGACCTAAAAGTGATAGAGATAAAAAAGTGCAACAAATAATGGGAGAGACAAGAAAAAAGATATCACATATTCCAGATGTAAAATTAAATTTAGTTCCTAGAATGGCTTTTGGAAGAGGAACAGGAAGAGATATAACTTTAATTTTAAAATCTGATGATCTAAATCAATTAGGTTATGTTTCAAAAGTAATTTCAGAAAAAATGGCAGCAAATCCAGGATTTACAGATATAAATAACTCTATGGTTAATGGAAATCCAGAAGTGAGAATACTTTTAGATAGAAAAAAAATGGAGTATTATGGAGTTAAAGTTAATGATTTAACACTTTCAGTAAGTTATCAAATCTTAGGTGGAGCTCCAATAAAGATAAAAACAGCAAATGAAGAAGTAGATGTAAGTTTAAGACTTGCTGAAGAGTTTAGAAATTCACCTGAAAAAATAAAGGAGATGAGAATAAAATCTCAAAATGGTGGAGTTGTAAAATTAAAAGATATAGCTACTTTTGAAATTGGTGAAGGAGCATATGGAATTGATAAAGAGGATAAAATTACAATGGTAACTATTGACGCGAATACTTCTAATGGTTTAGATTTAGTAACAGGTCAAAAGTATATAAAAGATATTTTAGATGAGGTAGGACTACCAAAAACAATAACATATTCTTTTGGTGGAAGTGGAAGAAATATGGCAGAAGTAAATGAACAACTAAAGTTTGCATTTATGGTTGCAATGTTTTTAGTTTACTTTATATTAGCTGCTCAATTTGAATCATATATACTTCCAATAATAGTAATGGGAACTGTTCCGTTGTCAATAATAGGTGTCTATAGCGGATTATTAGTAACGGGACAAAAAACAAATACGATGGTTTTTGTTGGAATCATTATGCTAGCAGGAATAGTTGTAAATAACGCAATAGTTTTAATAGATTATATAAAGATTCTTTTAGAAAGAGAGTTACCTTTAGATCAGGCTATACTAGAAGCAGGAAAAACAAGATTAAGACCAATTTTCATGACAACAATGACAACAGTGTTTGGAATGGTTCCTTTATCTTTAGGAATAGGGCAAGGTAGTGAAATGTATAAGGGAATGGCCATAGCAGTTATATTTGGATTAATTTTCTCAACATTATTAACACTAATTTTAATTCCTGTACTCTTTTATGCTTATGAAGTAGGAAAAAAGAAAATTTCAAAGTATATCTAGTATATAGTTTCATAAAAATTGATTAGAGGGGTATGTTATGAAAAATAAATTTAGATATTTACTTTTAGGAATGTTTTCTATTTTTAGCTTTTTAATATCTAGTGCAGCAACAATTGAAAAGGATTTGACTTATAATAAGTATACTTTAAAAGATACTTATAAATATGGTAAAATTACAAGAGAATTTCAATGGGATAAAATATCTAGATATTTAGATCGATTAGATAGTTTTCAAGGAGAAAATATTAGATTTGGAACGTTAAAAAATTACAAAAATATAAATGGGTTACCACCAGTAGCAAGACAAATAGCTATGGAAAAATATAGTGATGGATCAAGACCTTCAGTAAAAGATAAATTTGGGAATAGAAGAAGTCAAGGAATACCACTATATATAGAGGGACAAATGGATAGACCAGAAAGATATGCTCCAGATGGTTCTTTAATCTCTATTTCATCAAGAGATTTAGAAAATTATAAAGTTAAAGTTGAGGATATAGATGGAGAATGGATAGTTCCAGCTAGATATGTAAAAGAGATACAAGCAAATAACTTTCCAAGAGTAGTAGTTGTAGATAGGAAAAATCAGAACATAGCAACTTTAGAAAAAGTTGGAGAGGTTTGGAAAGTAAGAAGTATGAATCCAGCATCTACTGGATTGGACAGACCACCATATCAATTACCAACACCTTTAGGTGTATTTGTAGTTCAAGGGAAAAAGTATAAAATGGAATATTTAAAAGATGGTAGTCATACAGAGATTGACGGTTATGCGCCATATGCAAGTAGATTTTCAGGAGGAGGATATATTCATGGAGTTCCAGTTAATTTACCAAGAACGGAGATGATTGAATACAGTCCAACTTTAGGAACAACTCCAAGATCTCATATGTGTGTTAGAAATGCGACTTCTCATGCTAAGTATGTTTATGAATGGGCAGAGACAAATAAAGGATTAGTTATAGTAATTGAATAAAGGACATAAATAGAGTCAAGAATGTGAAATTCTTGACTTTTTTTATGTAAAATGATAGAATAAAACGGGTTTTATTAGGAAAAAAAGTATTAAGTGGAGGTTTTTGTGTTAGGGAAAAAGTATTTAATGTTAGCTCTTATTTTAGGTTCAATATCAACAACATCATTTGGTTTTACATTAAAGAATCCTACAAAAACAGAGTTAAAATCATCAAAAGTAGTATTAGAAGATAATGAAAAAAGATTATATGAAGAGATTGGATTAAATGGAAAATTAAATTATGATGTTTTCAAAACAGCTTTAAACGGGTATAACAAAATTGATGGAAGAAAAAAAGAGTTATTAACAATAATAGACTATTCAAAGCCATCAACAGAAAAGAGATTTTTTGTAATTGATATGGATAAGAAAGAACTACTTGTATATTCACATGTATCTCATGGTAAAAACAGTGGTGGAAACATAGCAACTTCATTTTCAAATAAAGTTAGTTCAAATAAAAGTTCTTTAGGATTTTTTTTAACTGAGAATACATACATGGGTGGAAATGGATATTCGTTAGTTCTAAATGGTTTAGAAAAAGGTATAAATGATAAGGCAAAAGATAGATATATAGTAATTCATGGAGCAGATTATGCAAATCCTAAAGTTGCTAAATCTCAAGGAAGATTAGGAAGAAGTTTAGGGTGTCCAGCATTACCAAGAGATATTTCTAAAAAAGCTATAGATATGATAAAAAATGGATCAGTTTTATTTGTATATGGTAATGATACAAATTATTTAGAGAGAAGTAACTATGTATAATATAATAATAAAAGCAGCTAAATCATTTTAGCTGCTTTTATTATTATAAAGGTTTTGATGCTTAATATGAATATCCATTTGTGGAAATGGAATAACAATATTAACTGAATCAAGTGAAGGTTTGATATTTTTTAAGATATCAAAGTATGTATCCCAATAAACCTCATTTTTAGTCCAAACTTTTAATGCTATATCAATTGAACTATTATTGTATTTTTCTATATTTATAAAAGGGGCAGGATTTTTTAAGATATTTTTATTATTTTTTATCAAATCATTTAAAACTTGAAAAACTTGATCAATATTTGTTTCATAAGCTACAGAAATTACAATTTTCATTCTTCGATTTGGTGTCTTTGAATAATTAATAACTTGATTATTTATAACGTTTCCATTTGGAATAGTTACGATATCACCACTAAAAGTAGTAATTGTAGTAGAAAAAACATCAATAGATGAAATAAGACCATAGTTACCAATAACTTCTACTTCATCATCAACAGAGTAGGTTTTAAAAATTAAAATTATTAACCCTCCAACAAAGTTGGAAAGATTATCTTTTAAGGCTAATCCTACACCTATTCCGATACTACCTAGAAAAGCTATTAGGGATGTATGTTGAAATCCCATTATAAGTAATGAAATAATAAGGAGTATAACTATTGAACCAGTATCAATAATTGAAGATAAAAAAGTTCTAAAAGATGAATCAATAGCTTTAAAAGCATGAGTTTGATAATATTTAGATAAAAAACTCTTGAAAATTTTCCGTCCAATTATAAAAAATAATAAAGCAATAGCAAATCTAAAAAGAAATATGATAAGACTATTGGTTAAATTTACTAAAAACTCTTCGTTTGTAAAAGTGTACATAACTTGTGCTAAAAATCCTTTGTAATGTTCTTCCATAAAATCACCTCTATAGTATTTAATTCTTAAAAAAAATAAATTTCCTTTTAAAATAAAAAGAGTTGCTAAGAAATAAAAAATATGCTAAAATAACAAAAGTGTAAAAAAATAGGAGGGAACAATGTTAAGAAAAAGGCTAAAAAAGAAAAGAAAAATTACATCATTTTCATTTTTTTCATTTTTTAATTCTTTGTTCTTTTCTTTTAATTATTATATATTTATAAATAGGAATGGTAACTATATTATATAGTTGCTATTCCTATTTTTTTTAGAAAAAATAGGAGAGTGAAAATGAAAAAAAATAATTTAACAAAAAAAATATTTTATGCTTTAGTTTTAGGTGTTACTATGGGAGTTGCATTTCTTTTTTTAAGAGAAAATTTAATTGCTCAAGGAAAAGAAAGTGTTTGGAATACGATAAACTCAATTTTGTTCCAAGATATAACAAAAACAGAGGGAGCTAAATCTTTTGGAATTTTCTATATAATAGGGCAATTATTTATAAATGCGTTACAATTAGTTATTATACCAATGGTATTTACATCAATAATTATTGCTGTAACAAGCATTCAAGATTCAAAAAGTTTAAAAAGAATATCTTATAAAACTTTCTTGGGATTTGGATTAAGTTCTGTGTTAGCTCTTCTATATGCATCGATAGTAGGAATGATAGCTTATAAGGCTAATTTATTTTCAGTAGCAATAAATAAAGTTTCTGGAGCTGGAGGAGCAACATCATCAAATCCATTATTAATAATAATAAAAGCTATTCCACAAAATATAATAGCGGGATTATCAAATAATGGAAATGTTTTAGTGGCAGTATTTTTAGGAATTTCTGTAGGATTAGTTTTAAATACTATGAATGATGAAAATTCAGTTGTAAAAAAAGGAATATTAGAGTTGAATAAAATATCACAGATATTCTTAACATTTATAATAAATAAATTTGCTCCAATAGCCATATTTTCATTATT
>OGCU01000900.1_pt1 | contig 11744 bp, 13 predicted proteins | sample 1570251 | NCBI WGS metagenome assembly OGCU01 (sample SAMEA2582182, study PRJEB24529) | metagenome | biome: Human gut stool | place: China | collected 2011
CCGTCATGAATTCCGGATTAATGGGATTACACCGGTGAGACCTGCGCGGATCGTCAAAATTTATGACATAGAACCGGGGCTTGACCTCGTACTTGTCCATATTCTTCAACAAAGAATTATAGGCGATGGTGGACAGGTCGTCAAACTTGTAATCGTAGATGTAAATCGCAAAGCCTTTGGCTATAAGCTGGCGTATGTAACTGTTGACTATCGCATAGGATTTGCCGCTGCCCGGTGTCCCGATAACCATGCAGGCACGGAAAATATTGACAATATTGACAAATCCGTTATTCCAGCGTTTTTTATAATAGAATCTCGTCGGGAGGTTTACCGAATATTCATTCTCCATCAGTCGGGTTTCCTGCATGAAACTCTCATTTTCCATATTGAACACATCTTCCATGAGGTTGTGCCTGTAAAGGCGGCTCATCCATAATCCCGACATCAACAGGGCGAGATAGCCTGCCGTAAGAGTAAAAATATAGAATGCGGTATTTGCCATGTGTGGCAATGGCAGTTTAAGAAGCCACCAGTTCAGAAAAAACAATGCGCATCCTGCCACCAACACCGCATAAATTTTAGGCCAGGTTATTTTTTCACCTTTGACCCCATGCGTACCCAGGCAGGAAACGGCCAACAGAAGCACTGCCAACAGTTTGCTCCAGAGAATACAGTTGAAAATTCCAGTCGTGTTGTTGAAGTTTACCAGAATCCGGTCTATCACCTCAAGGTTCAAGTGCCATGCGGTGATACTCGGATAGCAGTACACATAGACGTGTACTACCAAAAGAAAAATACTCACGGCCCTGCCGAATTCCATATAAAAACACATAAAGATAGTAGTAATTATTATTACCTTTGCATCAAACAAATAAAGGTAAAAATATGAAAGCAGCAATTTATAGTAGAGTATCTACAGATCAACAAGATTACAGCAAACAAACTGAAGAACTGAAAGACTATGCCCAAAGAAACGGTATAGAAGTAGTCTATGTATTTGAAGAAAAAGAATCAGGCTTTAATAATGACAGACCAGAGTTTGAGAAATTAAGAAAGCTAACTAAGCAGGATATTGATATTATTCTGGTCTGGGAAATAAGCAGACTTAGTAGACGTTCCATTTATTTACAGCAACAAATTGAAGATTTTACTAATAAAGGAATATGTATTTATGCACTTAGTAATAGTTTACGTACTATTAATGAAATGGCTAGAGTAGTACTAGCTGTTACTGCTACTATTGCAGAACAAGAAGCTGCGACTCTAAAAGCTAGAACACTATCAGGTAAAAGGCATAAGGTATTAAAAGAAGGATATAGTTATACACAAATTGCTCCTTATGGCTATGATTACGATAAAGAAACCAAATTATTATCTGTCAATGAAAAAGAAGCAGAAGTAGTAAGACGTATATTCCAACTGTCAATAGATGGATATTCACTTATTAGAATAGCTACAGCACTAAATGTAGAAGGCATAAAAAACAAGAAAGGTAACAAATGGTATTTTGCAACCATTAGGGATATGCTTATCAATCCTGTTTATATGGGAAAAGCTAGATATGCACTAAAGAAAGCACCAGCCAAAGAGGGAAAGAAATATAGAAAGCCTCTGGAATTTGTAGAAGTAGATTCCCCTGCAATTGTTTCAGAAGAAGTATTCCAGTTATCATTAGAAAGAATGCAAGGGAGAAAGTGTATAAGCCAAAGTTCTTATTCTGTAGAATATCCATTACTAAGAGGACTGATAGTTTGTCCTGTATGTGGGAGAAGATATGTATATAAGCGTAATAGTAAATTATATACTTGTACTAACAGGGATAATGACTGCAAAGCCAAAGGAGCTTCTGCACACAAATTAGAATCTATTGTTTGGGATATTATCAAAGTCTATTTCAAAGAGAATATGACAACAAGTAAAGTTGAAGAACAAATAGAACCATTACAGGCAGAAATAGAATCCTATAAACAGAAGATTCTTCTTTTAGATGGTCAATTGTCTGAACTTACAGAAGAAGCAAGTAGAATGTATAATGCAGCAATTGAAGCACAAAAGAGATTCCCCAATATGCCTAAATTATATGAGGATAAAATGAAGGAACTGGATTCTATTGATAAAGAAGCATCCAGATATAAAAAAGAAAAAGAATTAACAGATAAGAAAATCCGTTCTATAAGTAAGAAAATCAACCATATAAAAGAAGCAAGGGATATTAATTTAGACGATATTACAGATGAGTTGGAAAAATACAATATCTTTCATCAATTTATTGATAATTTAGTGATCTGTGGGACAAAACATACTTCATTTATTGTATTGACATTAACAACAGGACAGGTTCTTTATGTTGGTCATTACTCTAAAAGATGTTCTAATTATTACATCTTATTCTATCCTAGTTCTGATATACGCTTTGATATTCAAGAATGTAAAGGATATATTACCCACTATGAAAATGATACAACTATCAATTCTAATGGTTCTATTTATTTAGGCGATTTTACTAAAGAATGTAAAGAATTTAGTGTTGAAGAATTTATAAAAATATTTGATACAGAAGAAAATAGAAGATATTTATGCTAAATAATATTGCGTAAAGGATTGCATGGAAATTTCTTAATGTAGGTATTCCAAATACATTCTGCATCTTTTCGTTTGCAGTCCTTGTATTCTAACTCCAAAAGAATGAGAATTTTTCGATTATAAATTTCTCTATAAACTCCTATTCGAATAAATAATGTTCTTGTTTTATTTTTACCTTTCAAATAGAAATTGGTATCATTAAATTGCTTATATGAAATAGATTCACCTTCAAATATGAACTCTTTAAAAAATTCAGAAATGGAATAATCATCTTCAAATACATCATAGTAAGCAATGCCAGTATTTAATACAATTGTGCTGTCCTTATTATAAAAATGATTCCCATCACAAAGAAATGCTTCTTCCCCATGAATCAACGAATCTGGATATGCCAAGAAGTAATTAAATTTCTTGTTCCAATAAAAACGTATATCTCCATACTGATAAATTTCATTCCTATAATCAACGAGTTTTATACCTTTCACTTGCAAAACAGAATCAGCATAGTGTAACACTTCTCTTTTTTCTGATTCTGTCAGTGGAAGTTCATAGTGATTGGTAAACTTATCATCTTTCTGTATTACAGGTTGGATAGATTTATCCTGTTTACTTGGCTGACTGTTACAACCAAGCAAACATAATCCAAGTAAGAGAATATAATATTTCATTTTTTAATCTCCTAATGTTCTTTTAAAAGTTTTTCCATATAAGGATTCTTTCGTAACTCCTGTGTACATGAATCTGTATGAATCGTGTCTTTATTGGCTAAATAGAGTGTGGCTAATTCTATCAACTCATATCCGTAATTCTCACTTGCTTTTCCTTCTGGTTCTTCTTGCTCAATTCTTTCACATATTTGTTTTTGCAACTCAATAGCTCTGTCGTAATCATTCAGTTTATCATAGCAATCCACCAACACTTTTACAAGTGGAATATAGTCTGGATGAGAATACCCTCCAAACAGTTCCAATCCTGTTATATGTATTAAAGAAAACTCATATAACTCTGCCAGCTTTTCCGCAAAAAAACGTTCGTTTGATGGACGATAATATTTATCATACAATGATAAAATCATATAATGCAAATCCATCTCATGCTCTATCGTATTGGAAGGATGGGAATAAATACTCATTTTCTCTTTATCAAACAAATCCAATAACCGCTTAGGCTCATTCGACTGAACATGATTTATACATTGCTTGATAACCGAATCCACATGAAGTATATTTTGCTGTTGATAGTTCTCATCAAATTCTTCCATATCATCCAATACTTTAGAAATCAATTCCGCATTTTTATTACTGCGTTTTGCATAAGCCGTATCGACTTCCAGATAAGGAGACAATACCTCTATTAAAGAATCTTGTTCTCCTTTCGTTAGTGAGCCGTCTGGAATTTCAATACTTTCTTCCAATCTTTCGTTTGGTGTTATATTGGAATCTGTTTTTTCTTCTTGTTTAACAGATTGCCTATTGCAAGCCATCAAACACAACCCGAATAAAATCAATAAATATTTCATCACCATATTATATTTATTTATTATTTAAACTATTAACAATTTCTTTAATCACATTTCCTGCCATTACACCACCAGACGGATAACCATTTTTAGGATTGGAAATAATGACTAAACAGGTATATACAGCATTGTTCACCTTGAAATAACCACAGAAGGAAACTTCATGTTTTCCATCTTCTTTAATAACTGATCCTGTCTTTCCTGCGATCTTTACATTATCAGAAAATAAAGGTTTACCCGTACCTTCACTGACTACCATTTCAAAGGTCTGTTGTATCTCCTTCATTGTCTTTGCAGAACAAATAGAATAATCTGATACAGCAAAGGAATGATAGAAATTAAGTATCTCCATAGGAGAATAATCTGTTTTGATTGTCATATATGGAGATAAAGATTTAATCATACCCACTTTTGAATCAAACAGGATTGCTTGTTGTAAGGTAATTTCTCCATATCCACCCATATCCGCATTATGATCCCTGATCTCTTTTCCATTGTGATTATATATACCATTACCCACATCAACAGTGTCAGACAGTGAAACATTCCCTTTCTCCAAAACAGGAATTAAAGATACAGGGACAGCAAGTGTCCCCATATCTCTAACTGTAGTATATACTTCATCTTCTAAAGACTTATCATTTAAAAGAGAAAGACTGCTTTTGGCTATGACATTTCCTGCTGAATCCATCAACATAACTAAGCCTGAATCTGCATTGACTTCTTGCAGTGTAATGCGAAGGGAAGTTTTTGCATCAAAATGTGAATTGTTTTTTAAAGAAGAAAATATTGAAAATAGCGTTAGTAGCAGAAGTAGCTGTATATTTATATTTATCCAATTCATTTTGAATTTTGTAAACTATAGACATTAATAATTAATGATGATTGAAAATAATCCATATCAACTCTATTATAAACTGATGTTATTATACTTTTTTTCTATAATATCAATTTCATCTAACGACAAAGGTATTATATTACAGATTTTCCATATAGGATCTTGTTTATATTTATGTAGTGCAGCCATAGGTACAAATAGAAAAGTGGTTTTTGTTACAAAATCAATTCTATCGCCTTCATAAATAGGAGGATTTTCTGAAAGACAATATATACTTGAAGATATATCAAAATAATGACAATCAAAGAATCCTTCTTTATAATTGATTACTAAATATATATAACGATTTTATACGACAATTTTGGAAAGATTTAGATTCTATGTGTTTAATATTTTTACTTATTGCTAAATTGTCAATTGTACATCTGTAAAAAGCCCCCTTTTTTATTGTTGTTATTTTGTCTGGAATCTTTATAAAATCCTTTTTTAAATATATATCGTCTTGTTTATTAAATATGCTATTAAGACATAATATAAGTTCTTCTTGTTTATTTATGAGAATTTTTCCTTTATTTTCTACGGAATAATATCTGTTATTGCGTATACTTATTCTTTCTAATTTATCGCAAAAAGCAAAAGATCTACTAGATATATCTTCTATTGAAGAATTGATTAACACACTGAGTAAATTAGCGCATCCACTAAAAGCATTCTCACAAATTAAAGTAGTATTTGATGGAATTAGAATCGATTGTAATGAAATACAATTGCTAAACATAAACATACTGATACATCCTCTGATAGTATGCCAGCCACTAGAGAAGTTCTGGGAGCATAATCCTTCATATTCAAAATATGCACCAGATAAATCAAGATAGCGTAATTTCCCATTAGTTTTTTCACCAATAAAATCACTACCAGCCATTTCTCTAATAAATAAAATATCATTACCATTTAATGGTCCCAATATTCTCAATCTTTCAATTTTATACTTTTCATTTTCTTTGATATATAGAGATAATTCACCAGGTGATTTAACGCTTATTTGTGTTCCTGCAAATTTTGGTGCATCTTCTATTGTAAACATAGTTATTCATTTTATTAGTGTAAAACATTATAGAATAGAACATAATATTTGATATAACTTATTCTATATTCCATTCATTGGCAGGATCATTTTCCAATGCACCTCTATAAGCATCTTCCAAATAGGAATCATTCTCTATCTCTCTTTGTTCTTCTTCCATCCATTTTAATTCTTCTTCTTTACTCCAATTTCTAGCCATAATGATATTTATTTGTATTTCTCCCTGTCCCCTCTGGAAAGATTAACAAATAAAAAAGGTGTGGGAACACTATTGGCTTTATCCTATTATCAGGTTCTCGCATACCTATTCTGTGGATAAAGCAACAGCAACCCACACCAATAGGTATATAAACCATCCTCACAGATAGTTGTACATATCAATGATGCGGGTGCTATTGCTATCACCTTCACAGAATATTCAAATTTGCGAGATTTGATAATAGAAGATAATATCAATAACACCTTTCGTTAAACGTATGTCCTTCTATAGAGGTTCAACGCTATGAACTTGTAGAATTGCCACAAAGTTACGAAAAGTGTTTTATGTGTCAATGATTTAAGTTGAAATATTAACCATCTAAAAGGAAAGACTGTCATAAGTCTGCAATATTTCTTCCTGTCTCAATCCCAAATACCTTTTTGTGATCGCCACACTGGAATGATTAAACAACTCCATCAACTTGACTAAAGCCAGTTCTGCGTTTTCTGCATTTTGGTTGTACACCTGCCTGCCAAATGTTTTTCGTAGGCTATGACAACTAAAATGTTGAACTTTCAGTTTGTATTTGGCTTTGATCTCTTTTAAGATCACATTGATTCTTTGTACTGAGTATGTTGTCCCCTTCTGGCTTACCAGTATAGGCGAATTAATCCCTATTGGCTGAATGTGATCGTAGCATTCTGCAATATGTCTTTTCAGTTGGGGATTAATCCTGATTGTACGGTTCTTCTTTGTTTTCTTTTCCTGCAAGGTAAACTCATCCACATTCAGAATATCTTTCCAACGTAATGACAATATATCAGAGATACGCAATCCCCAGAAACAACCTATCGCAATCAGCAAGGACATTTTATAATCTCCGTCCCTGCTTAATCTTCTGACCAGATTTGACATTTCATCCCATCTCAGATAATCCGCTGTTGTTGTGCTGTATTTCAAACTCATAATATTCAGTTTTAATTGATTACAAATAAAAGTGATTGTTTTTTGTGTCCTCTCTTCTTCTTTGAATGGTAACTTGCTGAAAATCAAAAGAACATTCACTTTCAACAGAAGTGAACATTCTTTTTTGATTCTCATTGTTCCTTTATCGCCTTATACAAGAAGGTAAAAAGAAGGATAAACGGAATGATCGGATAGATTAACAACACTATCAGGTACACAATGGCGGCAATTAAGATATAAAGTATTATTTCCATGTCTCACAATCTTAAATCCGTCCGTTTTCAGAATAACTGTAATAAGTCTCATCCGTTATGATAAGATGATCCAGAAGGTTGATACCAATCAATTTGGCAATCTCCTTTACTCTTTTTGTCACTTGATCGTCTTGCATACTTGGTTGTATGTTTCCAGACGGATGATTGTGTGCCAATATGATGGCAGAAGCATTACCCAATATTGCTGCCTGCATAATAATGCGTATATCCGCAGAGGTTTCATTCAATCCACCTTCTGAAATATGGCAAACGCCTAATACCTTGTTGGCTCTATTCATTAAAATGACTTTGAAAAACTCTTTGTACTGTATTGTTTCAGAATCAAATACAGATAAAAGGATTTTATAAGCATTTTCAGCGGATAAGATTTTCTCTCTTTCAGAGGCTTTAATCTTTGACTTGTAAGTGAGTTTCACTTCACATACCTTGTACTGACTTTCCATAATGATATAAATTTGATTTTTGTTGATAATTCCTGTATATCGGCTTGGTTTTAATCCTTCGTAGTGTTGAGGATTACACCATATAAAAGAGAAGAGGGGAAAATACCGCAGTCCGTTGTTGAATCTCTGTCCGTTAAAAATCTCTTTCCCTTGTTTCCAAAGTTCGATAGGCATTTATCCGTTTTCGAAAAAGAGATTCAGAGGTAAATCGCTTGTATATTTTTCACTTCTCTATCACCTACTGAGGGGGGACTTTAAGATAAGTGAAGTTAAGCTCTCGTTTCATACATGAGAATTTGATCCATAGTGCTTTTTCAGAGTTGAGGTATGCTTTATCTCTGTAATTTGGTTTGAAGATGATTTATTTTTTCTTGATTCTCAGAATGAGTAACTTTGTTATGATTCAGAAGGAGATTCTTCACCGATTAAATTCGGCTCATATATAAATTGTGTGTAATGGGTGCTTTGAGAAATCAAGGCATCCATTTTGTGTTTGTATACAATTAAACCATTTAAAGAAGAACACTCCGAATTGGGACGATATTTCAACTTTAAATGGTTTAAGTATGAGAAACAAGATTGCCCTATTGATTCCCCAAAAGGACTTTGATGGCTTTAATGCTTCTTTGACGTTTCAAAGTGGGTATTCCTAATTTTACGATTGCTTCTCGTAGAAACGGGTATCTGGATTCAATCTCATCAATTTCTCCAAATAAAAGATTTTTTTCTTTCAATTCGATATACCGTTTTAAACATTCCCTGAATGTGGGGGTACATATGGCTTTATCAATATAATCAGCAGATACGGTTTCCCATTTTACGGCATTTGCTTTCATACCACTGCGCTCATATTCTTTTTTCAAGGCATAACCAGATTTATAAATACAGTACATGATTTTATGATTATATAATTGTATTTTTATCAGCATGTCGTTGACTGTGAACGAATCTGTTTTTTTGTCATATTTGATATACGAAGCGGATTTTTCTATTTCTTTCCGTTGTTGCTCTTTTGCTCCTTTTGATAAGTGAGCATATATTTGAACTCTCTCCTTTGCATATTGTAATTGTCTTTCCAAATCTCTCTCCATTTGTTTGTAAGTATCATAAGTATCAATCGAACGTGTATTAAAGATGTGTACCAGTTTGTTTCTAAAAGGATTCTCTTTGGTTCGTATTCTTCCTGCGATTTGCGGAATATCCATTTCAATGCTTAATAAGGTGTGAGTACTGTATGAGTTACTGACGATAAAGCATAAACCTGTTTCAGAGAAATAATCCACACCTTCAAAAGATTTGGAAGTGATAAAATTAAACTTCTTCGATTGGTCTGTAGAGCTGGAAATATGATAATCCGTTCCCAATGTCTTTTCGTTTGTCCCATTTTGGGCACATATAATCCTGCAATCATCATCTTTCAATTCAGCCTGTGTCAATATTTTTTTGATTTCCGTTACGCTATTGACAAAGAAGTAGGCTTCTTTCGATTTTTGACCGTCCACCTCAATAAAGCCATTTTCTTGATATGCTTTAATGATTTTCGTAACAATCATATATGGCTTATTTGTGTGGTAGGGAAGAACCTGTATTGTTTCAACATCTTTCCAATCAACTTCTTTGTATTCTATATCCTCAAATTCAACGGGTTGAAAATCTTCTGGAATGGGAGTCGCAGACATGAAACAAAAGGATTTGAAGTCTCTAAAATGCTCCAATACTCCATTTATCGCCTTATCCCTAAATAAATATGATTTTAAGAAATGGTGATATTCGTCCACCAATAAGCGGAAGTCTTTGGGATTGATAAGCTCAATTAACTTTGGTATCTTGTCATAAGTACAAATGATCTTCTTTGTTCCTTCTCCTTTGAGATATTCTTTCAGTTTGTTTTTGAGTGCTTTCGTGAAATTACCATATAAACCGAATAAATTCCTGACAGGGCTTAATCCTGCCTTTTTGCTTTGCGCACTCCATTTATCCGATTGTTCAATAGGGTAGCATTTATTCTCTATGATTTCAGTTGTAGGAACTGCTATCACATAATTTTCAGCATTCTTTATTGCGATTGTCGTTGCCCCACAGCCTGTTTTGACTTTATTGAAAATACAATCATGTGGTAGATCATTCATTACCAGAAAGCCGTCCTGTGTCTCAAAATCCATCTTCATATCGTTATATTGTTGTCCATTTTAAAAACTTGTTCTCTGATACAAATTTACAGACTTAATGAATATCTGAACTCAAAAACTTGGTAGTTTTGAGGTAGGAGTAATATGCAGAAGTGGCAAGCTATAAGGAATTAAACTTCAAATATATATAAAGTGTCATTTTTTAATCGAAGGGAAGTTAAACCATTTAAAAGAGAAACTGCCAACTTAATTTGGTGATTCTTCCTTTAAATGGTTTAGCTTTAGTATAATCAGTAATACTAAGGTAGATACTAGTAAAAGTACTAATAGTAACTCTTTTACTTATTTGTTAATATACAGTTAATATAGTTAAAGATAGAAGAACGTGATTTACTAATTACTATTTTTGCACTCGCATTTACGAGGCACTCACTTTATCGGTGATATTGCCGTAATATTATAATTTAATTAATTATGAATAATACAGAAGTAAATGCGAAAGCATTTGTTGAGTTAGTAAACAGTGGAAGAATGATTCAATCAGAAAAGTTTGGTACTTGGTTTTCCAGTACGGATAAGCAAAGTGGTAAGCAACTGATAGAAGATTTGAAGATTAGATTCGATAAGGTTAAGCAGCATTACTTTTTAATGCAGCAATATCTAGAAGTTTTAACAGAAGAAGACATTGATTCTGTTATTAATGACTTAAAGATAGAAAAACTCTTCAAAGGAATTAAAGATCCAGTAGTAAGGGCAAAACTTATTGAAGACTATAAAAATGCTACTGTTGAAAATTGAACAATGTTGAGGCTACCACTTCGGTGGTAGCCTTTTTTGTATTGATGTGTATGGAAGACAAATTAATAGATACGATTAATTATTTTCAGTCTATTATTCTAAGCCAAGAAGGTCAAAAGTTATTTGATACGTTCGAAAATGGATCAGGTAGAATCATAGACGGTCAACTTATATTATTCAAGTTAAACAACAAACAACTTGCAATTATAAATGTAGGTGATAATTGGGTATCTATCAATTCTACTAAGGCTTGTGTAATTCCATTCCATTTTTTTTACCGATACAGAAAAAGATTCTTAACTAGACACTCATTAACTCCAGAACGCAACATTAGATGTTCTAAGGAAGATAGAATTACAGAAGTCATAGAAACATTGTTAAACCTTAATCTATATTTTGCTATTCCAGACCCTAGTGATCCAAATGATAATATACTTAGTAATTACAATCAACCCTTATACTGGTGTGAATTTGGTATAATACCAGTTACTATGATAAGTAATAGTATTGCAAGATGTGAAACCTTTATTTCTTATGAGATGTTGACAGATAAGCAACGTCATGTTTGGGAATATCTATCTACCGCCATTAAATGATTTAGGAAGTATAGTAATTAAATTACCAATACCATTGGTAAGAAGATAGAATTAAATTTTAAGATAAAGTAAAAAGAAACCACACTTCCCCAACTCTTTATAACAGATTAGTTCTTAAAGTCCAAAATTTCATAGATTAGTATAGATATTATATCGCTGGTTATCATTACATTACATATTACTACCATTTTTGTGTGTTAAACTATAATCTTGGAAAGTGCCCTCAAATCATCTTCCTGCTGCATAAGAATTGTATATAAATGGGTTGATACTTGTTTTGTCTAAATGCCACGCCTGCGTCCGGTCTTCTT
>OGCU01000913.1_pt1 | contig 11610 bp, 10 predicted proteins | sample 1570251 | NCBI WGS metagenome assembly OGCU01 (sample SAMEA2582182, study PRJEB24529) | metagenome | biome: Human gut stool | place: China | collected 2011
ATAATCTCCATCATTTCCTGTGTGTATCCTGTTGTTGAACCTATTTTCAATCCTCTTTCTCTCAAAATATTTACAGTTTCAATGCAATGTGGAACAGGTTCAGTATAGTCAGCAAGTATTTTAAAAAGCTTGTTTTCAAAATTTTTATAAAGCTCATCTATATCATTTTTGTTCCACATTCTATTATATTTTTCTTTCCATAGAGCAGTGACTCTATCAAGTGACAGCATAGCTTTGATATGATCTATTTTCAACATTCCCATAGGACCTCTTGCTTCTTCCAGAGTTACATCTATATTTTTTTCTTTGAATATTTCAATAAAAACTTTTACTGGAGCAAAGCAGCCATAATCTACAGTAGTTCCAGCCCAGTCAAAAATTATTAGATTTATTTTTTTCATAATTAAACATTCTCCTTTTTTATTTTATTTTTTCTTTTTTGTAAAAAGTTTAAAATTATTTGATATATTATTTTAATTATTACATTTGTTAATAGTATGATTATAGACATTGCAGAAGCTTTTGCAATCTCTCCAGTATCATCTAAATTGATTACTGCAATAGAAAGCAGACTCAGATTTGATGTATAAAGGAATACAAGAGCTGAAATAGTTACCATAGAATTTACAAAATAATAAAAGAATATCTCTAATATTGATTCTAGACACATTGGAAAAGTTACATTGAAAAACGTTTTGTACCATGGAATTCCCATAGAAAGGGAAACTCTTTCAAATTCTTTATCTAATTTCTTTAAGGCTGTGTTAGCTGTTAAAAAAGATATTGAATAAAAATGTATCACATTTGCCAACACCATTATCCAAATGGTTTTATATATTGAATTAAAGGGATTCATTATATTTATATTTAAAAAAGGTATTGTAAAATAACTTTTATTGAAAAAGAATATAAATGAAATTCCTATTACCATTCCAGGAAGTGCTAAAGGGACAAGAGAAAGAAAATATATAATTTTATCTTTTAAAGTCTTATTTTCTTTTTTCTCAATTAAATAGGCACTCATAAATGTCATAAAAGTTCCAAATATTCCTGAAAGGATTGCTAGAATAAATGAATTTTTAAAAAATATCTCAATTCCACCATTATAATCGTAAAATTTAAAATTATTTAAACTAAAGCTAAGATTATAAGGCCATAATTTTGAAAAAGCAGAAACAAATATGGTGATAAAAATTGAAAGTATAAAAAAACAAATTAAAATAGTATAAATATAGAAAAAAGCATCTCGTATCTTATTTTTTTTAGCTCTATAAACAATAGATTTAGCATTGAGAACGACTCCCTGTTTTTTCTGTATTTTCTGATCAATGAAAAATGCTATTACAGATGGAATAAGAAGTATGATGCTGACTACAGCTCCCATCGCCATATTATTTTGCCCGACTACTTTTATATATACATCTGTAGCAAGAACGCTATAGTTTCCCCCAACTACTTTTGGAGCACCAAAATCTGTGAAAGAAAGTATAAATGCTATAATAAAAGAAGATATCATTCCATATTTCATATTTGGAAGAGTGATGGTAAAGAATTTCCTGAAATTGCTTGTTCCTAACATATCAGCAGCTTCATACAGCCTGTAATCAGTTGAGGAAAGGGCAATATTTAATACTAGAAATATTTGTGGAAAAATATATAGAACTTCTGCTATTATTATTCCAGTGGCACCATAGAGATTGATATCAAAAGCAAGCTGAGGAAATTTATCAAAGAAACCAGTAGTAACAGCTCCTTTTCTTCCAAAAAGATATACAAGAGATATCCCATGCATCATTGTAGGAGCAAAGAGAGGCATAAGGGCTATATATTTGAATATATTCTTATATTTGATTGTGGTTCTCTGGATACCATAAGCATAAATAAAAGCCAATAATAGAGAAATTATGCTTGATGCTGCTGAAATAGTAAAAGTATTTTTTAATGAAATGAGAAGATTTTTATTAGAAAAATATTCTTTAAAATTGTCAAGTCCAATAAATTCCCCAGAATTATTTTCAAAAGATTTTATCAATAAAAGCCCCAAAGGAAAAACTATAATAATGATTAAAAATATAAGAATAAACCATGTAAATATTTCTCTGATAATTTCATCTTTAATTTTTTCCATTTATGATACCTCATTTTTAAAATCTAGATAGAAGTTTTCATCAAATTCAAGGAAAAATTTATTTCCTTGTTTTAGAGTTTCTTCGTTTATAAAATTGCAGGGAACTTCGACTTTTAATATTTTATCTCTGTTTTTGAAAAAAAGCCTGTAGGAAGGACCTAAATATTCCCAACTTTCTATCTCTCTCATTATAAATTTATTCTTATTATTTAATATATTTGAAACTATTTTTACATGCTCTGGACGGATAGCTTTGCCATTTTCCAGAAAATTTATTTTACCTATAAAATCAGCAGTAAAAGATGAATTAGGTTTTTCATATATTTCTCTTGGAGTTCCCCATTGCATTATTTCCCCATCTTTCATAATCATAATTTTATCTGACATAGATAATGCTTCCTCTTGGTCATGAGTTACCATAATGGTAGTAAGACCAAGTTTTTTTTGAAGTGATTTAATATCGTTTCTTAACTTTTCTCTTACTTTTGCATCTAAAGCAGAAAGAGGCTCATCTAACAGCAGTATATCTGGTTCAAGGGCAACTGCTCTGGCAAGAGCAACTCTCTGCTGCTGTCCTCCACTCATTTCATTTGGATATTTATTACTTATAGAAAAAAGTCCTACCATTTCTAATACACTTTTAACTTTCTTTTCTATCAAATCTTTAGGCATTTTTTTATTTTTTAATCCATAGGCTATATTTTCCCAAGTTGTCATATTAGGAAAAAGAGCATAAGACTGAAAAACAATAGAAAAATTTCTTTTAGATGGATGTAATATAGAGATATCCTTACCTTTTAGAAATATATTTCCAGAATTAAGTTCTTCCAGTCCTGAAATAACTCTCAATAAAGTTGTTTTTCCACAACCACTTGGACCAAGAAAGGAGATAAACTCACCTTTTTCAATAGATAAACTTATGTTTTTTAATACATGAAATTTACTATAATATTTATTTACATTTTTTATTTCTAAGTAACTCATATTTCCTCCAGAATAAGGATACCCTTATTTTTGTTCAGCTTTTGCTCCGAATTTTTCACTCCATTTATTTAAGATAGTATTTTTATTTTCTGCAAGCCATTTAAAATCATTTTTTACAAGATGGCTTACTGGGTCAACAGGATAACCATTAGGAACTGGATTATTGATATCAATACTTGTGATGGCATATTGAGTACCATATAATTTCATCATTTCTTCTGAAATAGCCCAATCAAGAAATATTTTAGATTCATCTTTTATATCTTTTTTATTGATAAGAGCATTGGCCTCTGAATCCCAACCAGAACCTTCAGCTGGAAAAATTACTTCAATAGGATTTCCTTCATTCATAAGTTTAACGCTTGGGTAATCATAAGAAATACCAATGGGGTATTCTCCGTTGGCAGCTTGTTTAGCTGGCTTTGAACCTGAATGAGTATATACACCTATATTTTCATGAAGTTTCTCCATATATTCCCATGCTTTGTCTTCTCCCATTATTTGAATGAATCCAGCTATAGCAAGAAAACCAGTACCTGAAGAAGCAGGGTGAGGCATTGAAATCAGTCCTTTATATTTTGGATTTAAAAGATCTTCATAAGTTTGGGGAATTGGTAGTCCAAGTTTTGCAAGTTCATTTTTATTTACAGCAAAAGTTGCCATCCATGCATTATTTCCTACCCATACAGGTTTTTTTGCAGAATCCTTAAATTTAGCATCAACTTTTTCTAATCCTTTAGGAGCATAAGGTTTTAAAAGATTTTCTTTATCCAGCATAAGTAATCCAGTAGCAGCAGTCCCCCATACTACATCAGCTTGAGGATTATCTTTTTCAGCCAGAATTTTTGTGATAAGGACACCTGTTGAATCACGAGTTATATTTATTTTGATGTCAGGATAATGTTTTTTAAAATTTTCTAAAAACATTGGAATCTGCTCATTTTCAAGTGCAGTATAGACATTGATTTCTTTTGGTTTTTGAGAAGTAGTATTTTCTTTAGATTGACAGCTTGTTAATAAAATTCCTGCAAAAAGAATAGTTAAAAATTTTTTCATCATTTTCCTCCATATGTTTAATTTGTATTTTTATATTTTTTTCTAGTTTAAGACAGAGATGTTAATGAAGTTTTAATTTGAAGTAAAAAAAAAGTGAAAAGCAACTTCACATTAAATTTACACAAAAGTATTGATTTTTTTACAGAGAAATAATAGAATGAAGAAATATAGAGAAAAAATATAGAGAAAATATAGAAAAAAAGTAACATGGGAGGAAAGGGAATGTGGTTTGTATTTGCATTGATGTCAGCAGTATTTGCAGCACTTACATCTATTTTTGCTAAAATAGGAATAGAGGGGATAAATTCAAATTTAGCAACTGCTATAAGGACAGTAGTGGTATTATTTATGGCTTGGGGAATGGTATTTTTTACTGGAACTCAAAATCAAATTGGAAATATAGGGCAGAGAAGTTGGATATTTTTAATTTTATCAGGAATGGCAACAGGATTTTCATGGCTTTTTTATTATAAAGCACTTCAAATAGGAGAAGCTTCAAAAGTTGTACCAATAGATAAATTTAGTGTAGTAATTGCTATGGTAATGGCTTTTGTGATATTAAAAGAAACAGTTACATTGAAAACTGTTTTAGGTGGGGTATTTATAACAATAGGAACATTTATTATGATATTATAAAAAGAGGTTGACGAACTAAAAAACTAAGATAAATTTTAGAAATTTTGAAATCAGAGTGAAATGAGTTTCCAGTAATTAAGCAGTTAAGCAATTTTAACTGCTATAATTATTGAGATACAACAGAAGAACTGTTGTAATCTTTCAAATATTCTCTTATATTTTATGAACAAAATTAATAATAAATATTTTTACTGGAAAAATTCTAAAATTATACTTCTTTTAATGAGCCAACCTCTCATTTAACTTTATAATATATCGTTTAATTTATAATCTGTGACTATATTTTCAGATTCAGTGATAAATTTATCTAAAAATTCTATATGTGCTTTTATGCTTTCTTTTCCAGGTCCTCCAAGAGTACAACGTTTTTCTACACAATTTTTAATAGATATCATTTCATAAATATCTTTTTCAAATAATTCAGAAAATTCTTTATAAGTATTTATAGAGATTTCCTCAAAAGTAGTATTGTTGTCAATACAGTAAGCTACCATACTTCCAACTATTTTATAAGCATCTCTGAAACTCATTCCTCTTTCAGTCAAATAATCAGCTACATCAGTTGCATTGATAAATCCTTGAGCTGCTGCAGCAAGAAGTCTTTCTTTTTTTATAGTCATAGTATGAATCATTCCATTGAATACAGCAAGACATCCTTTTACAGTATCAAGGCTGTCAAAGAAATTTTCTTTATCTTCCTGCATATCTTTATTATATGCAAGAGGAATTCCTTTCATAGTTGTAAGCAAAGCCATTAAATCACCAAAAACTCTTCCACTTTTTCCTCTTATAAGTTCAGCAGCATCGGGATTTTTCTTTTGAGGCATAATACTGCTTCCAGTAGAGAAAGAATCACTTAACTCTATGTAGCCAAAGTCGTTAGAACTATAGATTATTATTTCCTCACAGAAACGAGAAAGATGTACCATAATAAGTGCAAAAGCATTCATTATTTCAATAAGGTAATCTCTGTCACTGACACTATCCATACTGTTCCAAGTAGGAGAAGAGAAACCAAGTATAGAGCTCGTGAAGTTTCTATCTAAAGGATAAGTAGTCCCAGCCAGAGCAGCAGATCCAAGTGGTGATGTATCAGCTAAAGCAGCAGCATTTTTAAGCCTGATAAAATCTCTTCTAAACATTTCAGCATAAGCTAAAATGTAGTGTGAAAAAGAAACTGGCTGAGCTTTTTGAAGATGAGTAAACCCAGGCATATATGTAGATATATTTTCTTTAAGAATTTTTTCAATATTCATATGAATATCTTCATACTCAATAGAAAAAGTTATTTTTCCATCTTCAATGTCAGTAAGTATTTCCCTAAGAGTTTTTTCTATAAGTTCACAATCAGCAACAGGAATTATTCCCTGCTTTCCCAGTCCTCTAACATGAGCTATACTTCCCATAATATCGTATTTATAAAGTCTTTTATCAAAGTTTATTGATGAATGAAAGTCAAGAATAAGATGACTTGCTTTTTCTTTAAATCTCCCAGAAAAAAATTGCATTATAACATCTCCTTAAAATTATTTATTTCCTTGTTTTATTTTTATAACCGTTAAAATTGTAAGCTGTAAAATAATAGCTACAATCAGTACAATATAGCTTTGGAAAAATCCTCCTATAAGAAAAGTTCCTAAAGAAATTACTCCATTGATAGCTGCATAATAAAATTGAGTTTTTACATGCTCAATGTGACTGCAGCCAGAACCAGCAGAAGCAAGTATAGTTGTATCTGATATAGGAGAAACGTGATCTCCAAATAATCCTCCAGACAGTATAGAACCAATAGTTACATATAAAGGAGCATTAAGTGCTACAGTCATAGGAATAACTATAGGAATCATTATACTGTATGTTCCCCAAGAACTTCCAGTAGAAAATGATATTATACATCCAAGAAGAAAAGCTATCATTGGAATAAATCCAGAATTTAGATTTATGCTTTTTATAAAATGAACTATGTAATCAGCAGAACCAAGATTTTTATTGATAGTTCCTAAAGACCATGCAAGTATAAGAATTATAGTTATTTGAGTCATTTTATTTATACCATTTAGGTATATTGAAAATATTTCATTAAAAGTTTTACTTTTGTTTATTATCATCATAACAGAAAGAACAATAGCTGCATACAAATATCCACTGCTTAATGCTGCTCTGAATTCACTTCCAGAGAATCTTCTAAACATAAAATCAAATCCAAGCATAGAAAATAATGTGATTAAAAGAACCAGTATTGGAAGCCATACATAGATAGGCTTAGCATTTTCTACAATATACTCTTTTTTCTCTAAAACTTCAAGTTCTGTATCATTAAATATATCATCTTCTACTTTTTTCATAGGTCCAAAATCAAGCTTCATAAGAGCCAGAGCAGGAACAATAGTAAGAGCAAGAAGAGGATATGTATTAAATGGAATTGCTTTCACAAAACTTTCATAGTCTGAAAGATTTAAATTTAAATTTTCAAATTCTTTTTGAAGAAGCCCTATGATAAAAACTCCCCACCCTATAAAAGGAACTAATACTGCTACAGGTGATGAAGTAGTATCAAGAATAAAAGCAAGTTTCTCTTTAGATATTTTTAATTTTTTGAAAAATGGAGCAAATATTGGTCCAACAATCAATGGAGTACCTAAATCAGAAAAGAAAATAACTATTCCTGCAAGATATGCTGAAAGTTGAGCTTTAGTTTTGGAATTGATATATTTACCAACACTTTGAGCAAAAGCATAGGCTCCTCCTGATCTCATCATAAGTTCAATAAATCCACCTATGAATACCATTAAAACAATAACTCCAGCATTATAACTGTCAGTCAGCTGTTTTACAAAATAATCTGTCATTAGTGTTTTTGTTGTGAGAAGAGGATTATAGTTTAAAAGTATAAGAGCCCCCAAAAAGACACTGCTGAAAAGTGATAAAATTACATTTTTAGTTTTTATTGCCATAGCAACTGCTACTATGATAGGCAATATAGATAAAAACCCATAGTTTTCCATAAAGAATTCCCCCTTGAAATTAAGTTATAATATAAAAAGCCAGCCAAATAAATGACTAGCTTGATTTTAATAAAAAAGCCAATAGACAAACTATTGGCTAAAAAACTTTTTTATGCTCATAAAAATAAAAATTTTATCTTTAATCTTTTCCAAAAGAAATATAATCAATCAGCCATTGAAAGTGGAATATTAATTTTATAAGTTAGATATACCTTGACTTTCACGCCTCAATAACATTTTATTTCCCCCATTTTTATTTTTTATCTAAGTTATACTACTAAAAAAAAATGAATATGTCAATAAAAAATTATTTTAGAATACCATATATTGCATCTATATCTAAATGATTTCTAAGTAAATCAGCGAATTTATTATATTCATTTTCTTTAAATTCAGAAAATTCAAAAAGTTCATTCAGTGGATTTAATCCTTTTTTCTTTCTGATATTATTTAAAAATGTTCTGGTAAATTTACTGTTATCAAAGATTCCATGTATATATGTTCCAAAAGCATTGTCTTTTGCAAGTACAGTATAATCAGTTTCAACAGTAAGATTTTTTTCACTTCCATGTGTAATCCCCTGATGAATCTCATATCCTTTTATATGAAGTCCATTACATCCATATAATAGTTCACAGTCAGATTCAGAAAGTGTTTTTTCTACCTGTTTTGTATATTTTGTTTTTTCCATTGTAGTAACAGTATCCATTATTCCAAAACCTTCAGTTTTTTCTATATCACTTTCAATATGGTGAGGGTCAAAAATTTCTTTTCCCATCATTTGAAAACCACCACATATACCTACTACTGTAGTTCCAGTGGAATATAATTTTTTTATTTTATCAAAAATACCATTGGCTTTTAATAGTTCAAGATCAGAAAGAGTATTTTTACTTCCAGGTAGGATAATTATATCCTCTTCTCCAAGCTGTTCAGGACTGTATACATAATTTAGTGCTACATCTGAATATTGGCTTAAAGCATCAAAATCTGTATAATTAGACATTTTATTAGTTCTAATTACACTGATGTTTATATCTCTTTTTTCATTAGTATTAGCAGTCAGTTTTTTAGCTAAAACATCTTCTTCTTCAATATCAAGTTTTTCATAAGGGACTACACCTAAAACTTTTATATTCATACCTTCATCTTTCAGTTTTTTTTCAAACATATCTATACCAGGTTTTAAAAGCTCTAGATCACCTCTAAATTTATTAATTATAACTCCCTTTATTCTTTTTCTGTCATTTTCATCAAGTAAGGCAATAGTTCCATACAGTGAAGCAAAAACTCCACCAGTTTCAATATTTCCAACTAAAATAACAGGAGCATCTACAAGTTCAGCCATTCCCATATTTACCAAATCCCATTTTCTAAGATTAATTTCAGCTGGACTTCCTCCACCTTCAAGTACTCCAATATCAAAATTTTTTTCTATTATTTCATAATTTCTTTTTGCAATAACTTTTAACTTGTTAGAATTTGAAAAATAATCTACAGCATTCATATTTGTGTCAGGAATTCCCTCAATAATAATTTGTGAATTATTATCAGAATTAGGTTTTAGAAGTATTGGATTCATAAAAGCTCTGGGAAGTTCCATAGCTGCTTCAGCTTGTACAACCTGAGCTCTTCCCATTTCCAGTCCATCAATATCCACAAAGGAATTCAGAGCCATATTTTGAGATTTAAAAGGAGAAACTCTATATCCATCTTGGGCAAAGATTCTACATAATCCAGCTGTAATAATACTTTTCCCAACAGATGAACCAGTTCCTTGTATCATAATTTTTCTATGCATAATACACCTCTATTGATATTTTCTTTCAATTAATGGTATCATAGTTTTATATATAATTTCAACAACTAAAAAATATATGGATAAAAAGCAAAACTTTTAATATTTGAATATAATCTCAAAGATATTGACAAAAATATTTAAAGATTATATTATTAGATTAATAAAAATAAAAAATAGGTGCTTATTTGAGCTTAATAAAGGAAGTTGGGTGTAAATCCCACACAGCGAAAGCTACTGTATAGAGGACGAAATCATAATATGCCACTGGGAAACTGGGAAGGGATGAAAGTAGGATGAATCTGAGTCAGGAGACTTACCATTAGAGAAGAATATATGGAAATATATTTATCCAATAAGGTAGGAAAGCTATTTTATTGGATTTTTTATTTGGAGGGGTTTTAATGAAAAAGATACTTAATATAACAGATTTTTCTACTAATGAAGAAAATAAAAAAATGATGAAATATTATTGTGATAATTATAAATTTAAAGGATTTGAACTTATAAAATTTGATTTGCGAAAAGACAATACTTCTTTAAAACCTTTAATAAATGGGTATCATATGAGATTTTTTCCTATGTGGCTAGATATTTATCTTGGAAAATATAAAATATTAAAAGAAAAATTTAAAGAGAAGCAAGAGATATTTTATTGGTGTGGTGGAAACAGCAGAGAGGAATTAATTGATTATTATAAAAAAGAACTGGAAACGGCAGAAAAACTCGAAGTAGAATATGTTGTATTCCATGCCTGTTATGTAGATGATGAGGGAAGTTTGACATATGAATTTTCATATTCAGATAAAGAAGTTCTTCAAAATGTTGTTGATTTGATAAATGAAATTTTTGAGGATAAAAAATATAAATTTAAACTTCTTTTAGAAAATCTATGGTGGCCAGGTTTAAAACTGACTTCAAAAGAAGAGATAGAATTTCTATTAGAAAATATAAAATATGAAAATATTGGTTTTATGCTTGATACAGGGCATATGCTTAATAATGAACCTAAGCTTAGAACAGTTGATGAAGGAATAGAGTATATTGAGAAAAATATTGCTGAAATAGGAGAATTAAAAGAATATATAAAAGGTGTCCATTTGAATTTTTCCCTATCTGGAAAGTATTTAGATGATGCTATAGAAAGGCATAAAAATTCAGTAATTGAAAGAGAAAAAACTTTGAAAAAAATATATAGTCATGTAAGTCAGATAGATCAGCATCTTCCTTTTGAAGATACAAGAATAATAAAAATATTAGAAAGTTTACCATTGGATTGGGTGGTATATGAATTTATATATTATAACAATGATGATCTTGAAAATAAGGTAAAATCTCAAGATGAAATATTAAAAACTTTAAATTTAAGTTAACAGAAACTAAATAAAAATTGGGAGGAAAAATGAAAAGAGTTTTAATGGCAGCTGCAATATTAATAGTAAATACACCAATAATGGCAGAAGAAAACATAGCTAGCCAAAGGTTAAATGAAACAGTTATTTCTACAGAAAATTTTGAAACGAGTGTTTTGGATACTGCTAAAAATGTGACTATTGTAACTCAGGAGGATATTCAGAATAAGGGAGCTAGCACAGTGGCAGAAGCACTTAAAGGAGTTCCAGGTTTAACAGTAAATTCTTTGGGAGGCTCAGATCCTATCTTTGATTTAAGGGGTTCAGGAGCTACAGCAAAAAGCAATACATTAGTATTACTTGATGGAATTCCTTTGAATGCTGTAGATGGAACATATAATACAAGTCAGATTCCTGTTGATCAAATAGATAAAATAGAAGTAATTCCTTCAGGTGGAGCTGTGATGTATGGAGATGAGCTACTGGCGGAGTGATAAATATTATTACTAAGTCACCATTAGATAAAAATAATTATGGTAATATAGGTATGGAAATTGGCTCATGGAATACAAGAAAAGGAACTGTAAATTATGGAACCAAAATAAGAGATAAATTTCTTTTTGATTTATCTTATAATAATTATAAAAGTGA
>OGCU01000915.1_pt1 | contig 11579 bp, 7 predicted proteins | sample 1570251 | NCBI WGS metagenome assembly OGCU01 (sample SAMEA2582182, study PRJEB24529) | metagenome | biome: Human gut stool | place: China | collected 2011
GACCTCCGGGCGCTGGCAAAAGTACTTTGACCGACAAGCTTGCTAAAGAATATCGTAAACGCGGTAAAACAGTTGGTATTATCGCAATTGATCCTACAAGTCCTTTCTCCGGCGGTGCAATTTTAGGCGACCGTATCAGAATGTTGGACCTTACTGCCGATGAAGGCATTTTTGTTCGTTCCATGGCTACTCGCGGTAGTTTGGGTGGATTATCCCAAAAAGCGGGCGATGCTGTTAAATTGATGGATGCATATGGTTTTGATGTTATTATTGTTGAAACTGTTGGCGTTGGTCAATCTGAAGTAGATATTGTTAAAACTGCTGATACTACAATGGTTGTTGTTATTCCTGGTATGGGCGATGACATTCAGGCTATTAAAGCAGGTATACTTGAGATCGGTGACCTTTTCACGATCAATAAAGCTGACCGTGAAGGTACGGACAAGCTGAACATTGAGATTGAAATGATGTTGGAATTAAATCCCGAACATGTTGGCTGGCGTCCTCCGATCAATCGGACCATTGCCAGCAAGGGTGAAGGTATAGAAGCTGTTGTTGACTCTATTGAAGAGCACAAAGCATATTTGATTGAATCTGATCAATTGAGCAAAATACGCAAAGCTCGTATTAAAAACGAGGTTACTGCTATGCTTAATGACAGGGTCAACCGTTATATCGACAAGAATGTTGTAGCTACTTCCGAATTTGATATTTTAGTTGAAAAACTTCAAATTCGTGAAATTGAGCCGTATTCTGTTGTCGCTGACATTGTTGGTAAAGTTTTAAGATAAAACAACCAAAATTACTTTTAGGAGGAATTTGAAATGTTTAAAACAATTTGTGTTGACCATGTAGGTATTGCTTGCAAAGACTTGGATCTTTCCAAGAAATTCTACACTGAAGTTCTTGGCTTGAGCTGCACTGGTGAAGAAGCTGTTCCTGAGCAAGGTGTAAAAACCGTATTTATTCCCTGTGGCGAAACTTTGCTTGAGCTCCTTGTTGATATCACTGAAAATGGCGATGGCCCTATCGGCAAATACATCGCTAAAAATGGACAAGGTATCCAACATATCGCTGTTCGCGTTGATGATGTTCAAGCAGCTATTGATACCACTATTGAAAAAGGTGCTGCTATGATCGACAAAGCTCCTCGTGGCGGTGCTGGCGGAATGGATATCGCTTTCGTTCATCCGAAATCCGTAGGTATTTTGCTTGAGTATTGCGCTCCGGCAAAAAAATAATTCCGTAAAATACGGAATTACAAAAATCTTTTGAAGATTTTATTTTAAGTTGTTACATACTACACGGATGCGGACCAAAGAGTCTGCATCCGCGTAGATGTATATAAAATAAGGTTCTCCCAATAATGATGGAGGTGTAAGATTTGTCTACTCAAGCAAAAATTGAGAAAATGCTCAAAAAGTCCGAAGTAATTCTGGCTGCAGGCGGCGAAAAACGCGTTGCAAAACAACACGAAGCCGGCAAAATGACTGCACGTGAAAGAATTGCTGCACTCCTCGACGAAGGATCCTTTGTTGAATTGGATCGTTTCGTAAAACATCGTTGCACAAACTTCGGCCAAGAGAAGAAAGAACTTCCTGGCGAAGGTGTAACTACTGGTTACGGCACCATCGATGGCCGTCTGGTTTATGTATTCGCACAAGATTTCACTGTAGAAGGTGGTTCTTTAGGCGAAATGCATGCTGCTAAAATCGTAAAAGTACAACGCCTGTCCCTGAAAATGGGTGCTCCGCTTGTTGGCCTGAACGATTCCGGCGGTGCTCGTATCCAAGAAGCAATTGACGCTTTGGCTGGTTACGGAAAAATCTTCTTTGAAAACACTATTGCATCCGGCGTAGTTCCTCAGATCTCCGCTATCATGGGTCCTTCTGCTGGCGGTGCTGTATACAGCCCGGCACTGACTGACTTCATTTACATGGTAAAGAACACTTCTAAAATGTTCATTACCGGCCCCGCAGTAGTAAAATCTGTTACTGGTGAAGACGTAACCCAAGAACAACTGGGTGGCGCTATGACCCACAACAGCACTTCCGGCGTTGCACATTTTGCTGCAGAAAACGACGAAGACTGCTTGCAACAGATCCGTTACCTGCTGAGCTTCCTGCCTTCCAACAACATGGAATGCGCTCCTATCGTAGAAACCGGTGACGACCCGATGCGTATTGATGACTCCTTGAATACATTGCTTCCGGATAACTCCAACCAAGCATATGATATGAAAGACGTAATCAAATCCATCGTAGACAACGGTGAATTCTATGAATCCCAACAATATTGGGCAACCAATATTATCACTTGCTTTGCACGTATGGATGGTCAAACCGTAGGTATCATAGCAAACCAACCTAAAGTAATGGCTGGCTGCCTGGATATCAACGCATCCGACAAATCCTCTCGTTTTATTCGCTTCTGCGATGCCTTCAACATTCCTTTGCTGAACTTGGTAGACGTACCTGGCTTCCTGCCTGGCTGTAACCAAGAATACGGCGGTATTATCCGTCACGGCGCAAAAATGCTGTATGCATATTCCGAAGCAACTGTACCTAAAATTACTGTAGTAACCCGTAAAGCATACGGTGGTTCCTACCTGGCAATGTGTTCCCAAGATTTGGGCGCAGACCAAGTAATTGCATGGCCGACTGCAGAAATCGCAGTAATGGGACCTGCAGGTGCAGCTAACATCATCTTCAAAAATGATCCTGATGTAAAAGCAAAAACGGAAGAATATATCGATAACTTTGCAACTCCGTACCAAGCAGCAATGCGCGGCATGGTAGACATCGTAATCGAGCCGAAAAACACCCGTCCCACCATCATCAACGCTTTGCAAATGTTGCAGTCCAAACGTGAAACTCGCCCGGCAAAACGCCATGGCAATATTCCTTTGTAATTTGCAGCTTGCAGTATAGTGCTTAATTAATTAAGAAGAATGAGGTGAAATAATGGGTCCTGTAACTACTAATCCTTGGTTGATTGCTGCTATCAATATGACCATAGTTTTTGGTGTATTGGCTATGCTGGGTTTCTTGATGAAAGTTATCTACTTTGTAGATCCTACTCGTCAAAAAAAAACAGCTAATCCAGTAGCAGCACCGGCACCTGCCGCAGCACCTGCTGCTGTTGCAGCTCCTGGGCAGGATGACAGTGAAGTAATTGCTGTTATTGCAGCAGCTGTAGCTGCTCTTGGTCATTCCGCAGAGCAAATAGCCTGCGTACGTCGTCTGCCCGAAGCAAGCTGGACACAAAATGCTCATATTGAAGCAATTAGCGTACGTAAAGAATGCTTCTAATTTGGGGTTAATAATTAATCTATTTTATTACGAGATTTTAAGGAGGATTAACATCCATGAAAAAATATACCATTACCGTTAACGGCACTGCATATGAAGTAGAAGTTGAAGAAATGGGCGGCGTTGCTGCTCCTAAAGCTGCTGCACCTAAAGCAGCTCCTGCTGCTGCACCGGCAGCAGCACTCAAAGCAGCTCCTGCTGCTGCACCGGCTCCGGCTGCAAAACCTGTTGCTGCTGGCTCTGCAACCATTTCTGCTCCTATGCCTGGTAAAGTTCTCGAAGTAAAAGTTAAAGCTGGCGACGCAGTTAAATCCGGCGACGTATTGATGATTCTCGAAGCAATGAAAATGCAAAACGAGATCATGGCTCCGGCTGACGGCACCATTTCTGACGTCCGTATTTCCGCAGGTCAAACTGTTGGTACCGGCGACGTTATGATCGTAATGTAATTTGCGTCATAAGAAAGCAATAACTTTTATATTTAGAAGAGAGCTTATTTGTGATTGAAACTAGAAGCTCTCAAATAATTGAACATTGGGAGGATATAAATGGAAGCATTTGTAGTTGCTTTACAATCCGTATGGAATGACAGCGGTTTCTCCGCTTTCACCATGGGTCATGCCATCATGATGTTGGTAGGTATTATTCTTTTATATTTGGCTATTGGTAAAGGTTTTGAACCTTTGCTGTTGTCTCCGATTGCATTCGGCTGTTTGCTGGCAAACGTTCCTAAAACCGGTTTCGAAGATCAACCGGGTGTTATGCAGGTAATTCTTTATGGTATTCACCATGAAATTTTCCCGCCTTTGATTTTCTTAGGCGTAGGTGCAATGACAGACTTTGGTCCGTTGATTGCAAACCCGAAAACTTTGCTTTTGGGCGCTGCAGCTCAAGCAGGTGTATTTATTTCCTTGCTGGGCGCTATGATGCTCGGATTTACCGTGCAAGAAGCATCCGCTATCGGTATTATCGGTGGCGCTGATGGCCCGACTGCTATTTACCTGGCTGCAAAAATGGCTCCTAACCTGTTAGGTGCTATCGCAGTAGCTGCATATTCTTATATGTCGTTGGTTCCTTTGATCCAACCGCCTATTATGAAACTTTGCACTACCGAAGCTGACCGTAAAATTGTTATGGCACAATTGCGTCCTGTAACTCGTTTTGAGAAAATCGTATTCCCGATTGCAACCACTATCGTTATCAGCTTGTTGCTTCCGCCTGTAACTGCCTTGATTGGTATGTTAATGCTGGGCAACTTGTTCAAAGAAGCTGGCTGCTTGGATCGTCTTTCTGACACAGCGCAAAATGCTTTGATGAACATTGTAACGATTATGCTGGCAACTGGTACTGGTTTGACTATGAAAGCTGAATCTTTCCTGAACTATCAAACCATCTTGATCATCTGCCTTGGTCTTGTTGCTTTCGCAGCTGGTACTTTTGCAGGCGTTATCTTTGGTAAAATCATGTGTGTTCTGGATGGTGGTAAAACCAATCCTCTTATCGGTTCCGCTGGTGTATCCGCAGTTCCGATGGCAGCACGTGTATCCCAAGTTGTTGGTCAAAAAGCTAACCCTTCTAACTTCCTGCTCATGCATGCTATGGGCCCGAACGTAGCTGGTGTTATCGGCACCGCAGTAGCTGCAGGTGCAATGCTTGCAATGATTGGTGCTGCTAAATAACTAAAATTGAAACAGGTGCATCTTTTATGGTGTGCCTGTTTTTTTATTATGCTAATTACCCATATATAAAGGAAATAATATGTTCATTTTAAATTTGGACATAGTTAACCTTCAACTATCAATATTTTAGTTAAATATTGCTTAAAAATCTGTTGCCTGCGCCACATAATTAAAAGTTTTTATTAAAAACTTTTAATTATGTGGCTTTTTGTTTAGATTTCATTTGCTGGCAAATAAAATTAGATGAAAAATACTTTTTTGTTATAATCTAGAAGTGAAATTTTTGTGAAAGAAATAATAAAAAAGTGTGACCTGTGCAACAGAAAAAAAGAACGTTCCTGATTATAATTAGTGTCAGGAATTTTGGAGAACTCTTGATGAATGGCAAAAAGTACCAGTAGTCAAGATCCAAAATTTTACATCCTTATTTGTTAGGGATGTATATAAAAATGTTCTCCTAATAATGATGGAGGTGTAAGATTTGTCTACTCAAGCAAAAATTGAGAAAATGCTCAAAAAGTCCGAAGTAATTCTGGCTGCAGGCGGCGAAAAACGCGTTGCAAAACAACACGAAGCCGGCAAAATGACTGCACGTGAAAGAATTGCTGCACTCCTCGACGAAGGATCCTTTGTTGAATTGGATCGTTTCGTAAAACATCGTTGCACAAACTTCGGCCAAGAGAAGAAAGAACTTCCTGGCGAAGGTGTAACTACTGGTTACGGCACCATCGATGGCCGTCTGGTTTATGTATTCGCACAAGATTTCACTGTAGAAGGTGGTTCTTTAGGCGAAATGCATGCTGCTAAAATCGTAAAAGTACAACGCCTGTCCCTGAAAATGGGTGCTCCGCTTGTTGGCCTGAACGATTCCGGCGGTGCTCGTATCCAAGAAGCAATTGACGCTTTGGCTGGTTACGGAAAAATCTTCTTTGAAAACACTATTGCATCCGGCGTAGTTCCTCAGATCTCCGCTATCATGGGTCCTTCTGCTGGCGGTGCTGTATACAGCCCGGCACTGACTGACTTCATTTACATGGTAAAGAACACTTCTAAAATGTTCATTACCGGCCCCGCAGTAGTAAAATCTGTTACTGGTGAAGACGTAACCCAAGAACAACTGGGTGGCGCTATGACCCACAACAGCACTTCCGGCGTTGCACATTTTGCTGCAGAAAACGACGAAGACTGCTTGCAACAGATCCGTTACCTGCTGAGCTTCCTGCCTTCCAACAACATGGAATGCGCTCCTATCGTAGAAACCGGTGACGACCCGATGCGTATTGATGACTCCTTGAATACATTGCTTCCGGATAACTCCAACCAAGCATATGATATGAAAGACGTAATCAAATCCATCGTAGACAACGGTGAATTCTATGAATCCCAACAATATTGGGCAACCAATATTATCACTTGCTTTGCACGTATGGATGGTCAAACCGTAGGTATCATAGCAAACCAACCTAAAGTAATGGCTGGCTGCCTGGATATCAACGCATCCGACAAATCCTCTCGTTTTATTCGCTTCTGCGATGCCTTCAACATTCCTTTGCTGAACTTGGTAGACGTACCTGGCTTCCTGCCTGGCTGTAACCAAGAATACGGCGGTATTATCCGTCACGGCGCAAAAATGCTGTATGCATATTCCGAAGCAACTGTACCTAAAATTACTGTAGTAACCCGTAAAGCATACGGTGGTTCCTACCTGGCAATGTGTTCCCAAGATTTGGGCGCAGACCAAGTAATTGCATGGCCGACTGCAGAAATCGCAGTAATGGGACCTGCAGGTGCAGCTAACATCATCTTCAAAAATGATCCTGATGTAAAAGCAAAAACGGAAGAATATATCGATAACTTTGCAACTCCGTACCAAGCAGCAATGCGCGGCATGGTAGACATCGTAATCGAGCCGAAAAACACCCGTCCCACCATCATCAACGCTTTGCAAATGTTGCAGTCCAAACGTGAAACTCGCCCGGCAAAACGCCATGGCAATATTCCTTTGTAATTTGCAGCTTGCAGTATAGTGCTTAATTAATTAAGAAGAATGAGGTGAAATAATGGGTCCTGTAACTACTAATCCTTGGTTGATTGCTGCTATCAATATGACCATAGTTTTTGGTGTATTGGCTATGCTGGGTTTCTTGATGAAAGTTATCTACTTTGTAGATCCTACTCGTCAAAAAAAAACAGCTAATCCAGTAGCAGCACCGGCACCTGCCGCAGCACCTGCTGCTGTTGCAGCTCCTGGGCAGGATGACAGTGAAGTAATTGCTGTTATTGCAGCAGCTGTAGCTGCTCTTGGTCATTCCGCAGAGCAAATAGCCTGCGTACGTCGTCTGCCCGAAGCAAGCTGGACACAAAATGCTCATATTGAAGCAATTAGCGTACGTAAAGAATGCTTCTAATTTGGGGTTAATAATTAATCTATTTTATTACGAGATTTTAAGGAGGATTAACATCCATGAAAAAATATACCATTACCGTTAACGGCACTGCATATGAAGTAGAAGTTGAAGAAATGGGCGGCGTTGCTGCTCCTAAAGCTGCTGCACCTAAAGCAGCTCCTGCTGCTGCACCGGCAGCAGCACTCAAAGCAGCTCCTGCTGCTGCACCGGCTCCGGCTGCAAAACCTGTTGCTGCTGGCTCTGCAACCATTTCTGCTCCTATGCCTGGTAAAGTTCTCGAAGTAAAAGTTAAAGCTGGCGACGCAGTTAAATCCGGCGACGTATTGATGATTCTCGAAGCAATGAAAATGCAAAACGAGATCATGGCTCCGGCTGACGGCACCATTTCTGACGTCCGTATTTCCGCAGGTCAAACTGTTGGTACCGGCGACGTTATGATCGTAATGTAATTTGCGTCATAAGAAAGCAATAACTTTTATATTTAGAAGAGAGCTTATTTGTGATTGAAACTAGAAGCTCTCAAATAATTGAACATTGGGAGGATATAAATGGAAGCATTTGTAGTTGCTTTACAATCCGTATGGAATGACAGCGGTTTCTCCGCTTTCACCATGGGTCATGCCATCATGATGTTGGTAGGTATTATTCTTTTATATTTGGCTATTGGTAAAGGTTTTGAACCTTTGCTGTTGTCTCCGATTGCATTCGGCTGTTTGCTGGCAAACGTTCCTAAAACCGGTTTCGAAGATCAACCGGGTGTTATGCAGGTAATTCTTTATGGTATTCACCATGAAATTTTCCCGCCTTTGATTTTCTTAGGCGTAGGTGCAATGACAGACTTTGGTCCGTTGATTGCAAACCCGAAAACTTTGCTTTTGGGCGCTGCAGCTCAAGCAGGTGTATTTATTTCCTTGCTGGGCGCTATGATGCTCGGATTTACCGTGCAAGAAGCATCCGCTATCGGTATTATCGGTGGCGCTGATGGCCCGACTGCTATTTACCTGGCTGCAAAAATGGCTCCTAACCTGTTAGGTGCTATCGCAGTAGCTGCATATTCTTATATGTCGTTGGTTCCTTTGATCCAACCGCCTATTATGAAACTTTGCACTACCGAAGCTGACCGTAAAATTGTTATGGCACAATTGCGTCCTGTAACTCGTTTTGAGAAAATCGTATTCCCGATTGCAACCACTATCGTTATCAGCTTGTTGCTTCCGCCTGTAACTGCCTTGATTGGTATGTTAATGCTGGGCAACTTGTTCAAAGAAGCTGGCTGCTTGGATCGTCTTTCTGACACAGCGCAAAATGCTTTGATGAACATTGTAACGATTATGCTGGCAACTGGTACTGGTTTGACTATGAAAGCTGAATCTTTCCTGAACTATCAAACCATCTTGATCATCTGCCTTGGTCTTGTTGCTTTCGCAGCTGGTACTTTTGCAGGCGTTATCTTTGGTAAAATCATGTGTGTTCTGGATGGTGGTAAAACCAATCCTCTTATCGGTTCCGCTGGTGTATCCGCAGTTCCGATGGCAGCACGTGTATCCCAAGTTGTTGGTCAAAAAGCTAACCCTTCTAACTTCCTGCTCATGCATGCTATGGGCCCGAACGTAGCTGGTGTTATCGGCACCGCAGTAGCTGCAGGTGCAATGCTTGCAATGATTGGACCTGTCAAATAATTTATAGTATAAACAGAAATAGGTGCACTTTATCGTGCACCTATTTTTTTTGGAAAAAGAAAAATATAAAGCAAATCATTATGCTGTAGTAAAGAGAAGTACAAGCTTTCTTTATAGTTTCAAGTAATAATGCAGTCCTGAAGCTGGTTAACCAAGATAAAAACATTAATTTTTCTTTTGGTTATTTTGAATAATGTTTTTTGAGTGGACAAAGAATCTTAAATATTGTAAAAATAGTATTATTGTATTATATTAATATACCTTAATGTCAAAAAAGCTGTAAATTAAATAAAACTTACACTTTTAAATTTGAGTGCATAGTGGTATAATGAAGCATAAGGTGTTGCAAGAAAATTCATAGAAAGCAATGCTAAGGATCTTTTACAAAATTCTCTTTATTTTGATATACGCGCCCCGAACGCGCTGTATATAAAATTAATTTAAAAGGAGGAATTATAATGTCCCCAGCAGTAAAATGTCTCATTCTTCTGGCTGTTGTTGCATTGTTATTTGTAACCGAACTCATTCCGCTTGCAATAACAGCTATGGGCGGCGCTATCGCGTGCGGCCTGTTAGGTTTTATCCCTGCTAAACAAGTATTTTCTGGTCTCTCTAATTCGACCGTAGTACTCTTTGCAGGCATGTTCGTAGTAGGTGCAGCCATGTTCTACACAGGTCTTGCACAAAAAATCGGTAATACTGTAGTTCATTTCTGCGGTACCGGTGAAAACAGCTTGATGTTTGGTTTAATGTTTGTTGGTGCTGCTTTGTCTTCTGTATTATCCAACACTGGTACTGCAGCTTGTCTGCTGCCGGTTGCCTTGGGTATCTGCTCTGCAGCTAAAATCCCTGCTTCCCGTCAATTGATGCCTTTGGCATTTGCCTGCGGTCTCGGTGGTATCATCACTATGGTTGGTACTCCTCCGAATATCATCGCTAACGGCGCTTTGGAAGCTGCTGGTATTGCTGACAAATTTGGCTTCTTCGAATTTGCCTGGATTGGTATCCCTGTAACCGTAGCTGGTATTATCTATATGATGTTCTTAGGTAAATACCTGCTTCCGAAAGCTGAATTAGATGCTGATCAGGAAATTGAACAAGAAGTTGAAGCTAACGAAACTTCTGCTTCTAAACAAGTAGTTTCCGGCGTTATCCTGTTGCTCGTAGTTTTGACTATGGCTATCGGCATCAAGGGCGTTTCTTTGGAAATGGCAGCTATTATCGGCGCAATCGTTTGCGTATTGACTGGCTGTTTGACTGAAAAACAAGCTTATGCTTCTATTGACTGGGTAACTATTTTCCTGTTCGCAGGTATGATGCCTGTATCCACTGCAATGGACAAAACCGGCGCTGGCAAAATGATCGCAGAATGGACTGTAAGCCTGATGGGCGGTTCTCCGTCTCCTTTAGTTGTTACTGCAATTCTTTTCATTCTTTCTTGCGGTTTAACACAATTTATGTCCAACACTGCATCTGCAGCTCTGCTGTGCCCGATTGGTGTTGCGATTTCTAAACAACTTGGCGCTGATCCGAAAGCAGTATTGATGGCTATCGCAGTTGCAGCATCCTGTGCATTTGCATCTCCGGTAGGTACGCCTCCGAACACTTTGGTTCTTGGCCCTGGCGGATACAAATTTATGGACTATGTTAAAGCAGGTACCGGTCTTGTTATCGTATCCTTTATCGTATCCCTGATTGTAATTCCTATCGTATGGCCTTTCTTCCCCGGCAAATAATTTGTTAGGAAGATAGACGAAAGTATTATTATAAGAGCAATAAATTAAACAGACGTGATAACTATCACGTCTGTTTTTTTATGTTTTAGCTATGAATAAAAAATTGTCAAAAAGTATCAAAATGGTATAAATATGCATAATGAAGACAGTTAACAGTTTTTGAACTTTTTTGTTATACGAAAATTGTGAAAAAATCTTGAAAAAAATTGGCTTATCTGTTACACTTGTTACTGTAAGCTGTTAATTAAATTTTGTTAACAATTTTGTAACTAAAGATAAGTTTTTTAATAATATGCAAAAAATAGCAAATTTAATCATTCTAGCTTACATATATAATAGGAAGTAATTTGTTACTTCCTTAAAACATTTTTAACTTTTTGAAGGAGGATTCTCATGTCTCAAGCAGTAAAATGTCTTATTATGTTAGCTGTTATTGCTCTGTTATTTGTAACCGAACTCATCCCGCTTGCAGTAACGGCTATGGGCGGCGCTATCGCGTGCGGCCTGTTAGGTTTTATTCCTGCTAAACAGGTATTTTCCGGCCTCTCTAATTCTACCGTAGTACTTTTTGCAGGTATGTTCGTTGTTGGTGCTTCTATGTTTTATACAGGTCTTGCACAAAAAATTGGTGCTTCTATTGTTAAAATTTCCGGTACTGGTGAAAACAGTTTGATGTTTGGTATTATGCTTGTTGGCGCCGCATTGTCCGCCGTATTATCCAACACTGGTACTGCAGCTTGTCTGCTGCCGGTTGCCTTGGGTATCT
>OGCU01000918.1_pt1 | contig 11539 bp, 15 predicted proteins | sample 1570251 | NCBI WGS metagenome assembly OGCU01 (sample SAMEA2582182, study PRJEB24529) | metagenome | biome: Human gut stool | place: China | collected 2011
CTGGATGATTGCCTGCATGTCTGCTGCGCTGTAATACCTACAGGGCTGCCCATCAGCGTGATACTCCAACTGCGCTGCACCGGCACTTATCTGACTCAGTTTGCCAAATAGATTAATCTGGTCGTGCTCCGTCAGGCTGTAATGTTCTGTTGTGCCGTCTGACAGGGTGACATTTACGCCATGGTATACAATCTGTTCGCAGGCCGCTGACATCTCTGCTTTCTTAGCAGCCTGTACCTCTGCCAGTGTCGGCACATATGGTTCTGGCGGTTCCACTGGTTTCGGATGGGCTAGGGGTGTATAAACACTCCCGTCATTGGATAGCCACACTGTGTTTCCGTCCTGCTTCCAGACAGTATCATAGCCGTGCAGGGTGGTAGCCTCTGTACCATCATTAGTATAGATTGTAATGTCGCCCCATATATCCGGGATTGCATCAGCAAAAGCGATTTTCAGGACATTGGCCGATTCTGGCCGGATGCCATTGATTTCATACCGTCGTTCTTCCTTTCCAATTCTGATCTTTTCCATGGGTTCACTCCTTTTTTATGAATTATAAAAGGCCCTTGTGGGGCCCGGTTTACGAGTTGCTTACTGTGCGCAATACCAAGATAACGAAAAAATCTCAAAGCGAATTTTATACGATTGCAGATGTGACTGGTGTAAGTACTGGACAGGTCACAGATGGTTACCACAATGTAAGCAAAATGAGCAACGGACAGTTTCGGTACTCTGCGCATTTTACATGCTATCCATCTGCTATCCCGAACGGAAATATTGTTGGATATCTTCCTGAGAGCGCGAATCCTTATCAAATTGTATACGAATATACTTACGATATTACGAACCAAAAATGGGTGCGTATTCGGATTGGCAATAACGACAGGAGCATCCAGCTAATGAATCTTGATGGTACGAATGTAACATCCCAGCGAGTAGAGCTCGAATATCATATTGATTTTTAATCCACTATATTATCTAATGGCTATCAGAACACCAGCAAGGCTTATATTGGCCGTACCAGATGCCAGGTTGCATCCATTAACATATATCCGTTTGGATTTATCCTGCCATACGCAGGTGCTTATATTAACCTTGGTGCAATTATCTCCAGGCGAGTCTGTCAGAACAGGGAAGGCCCATATAACATCCGTAGTATCTATGTCTATTGGTATATAGGCATAAAAGTCGGCGCCAGCAGCAATGGGGATGCTGCTTTTTACAAAAGACACCACAGCCACCTTGGCACCTATCTTGGTATTGAGCACAGTATAAAGGTCCATTAGCACCTTGCCCTGGGCAGCCGACAGCGGCAATTTTGCGTTGTTAGTCACGCAGTTATCGACAATTTGCCCTGCGTATAGGACCAGTTTAAAACCAGCTACGACATTGCGCATAAATTTTACAAGTGGCATCCTTGTGACAAAACTGGCTAGGAGGCTTGTTTTATCAGTTATGCCCTCCACGGTTCCAGAGGCATCAAACTCAGGGGCTTCAACATCTTCCACTCTTGTTTTCAAATTATCAAATTCTGATTTTTTTACTAATGCTCCTGGTGATACAATTGCCGTTACGCTTGTTACTGAACCAATCAGAACGTTGAATGTGATTTCCGCAAACTTACTGATTGCATCCGTAGATGCATATATGTACTGTGGATCCTGCGTAAGGTCCAGGTACGCATAAAGGATTTCTCCATCATCTGGGTCTTTGGCAAATACCCCGGCCTCCGTAATTGCAAATCCCGTTGAAACGCCAACGGAGCTGATTTGTGTAACGATATAAGCCACGTCTGACTGTTCGGTACTTACGCCGCAGGATTCTATCGTTGCGTCCATCTTATATTCGTTAAGACCTGTCATATTCTGGGCATCATATCCGGACGGTACCCTTCCAGTCCCCACGGCCACACGGCTAAAGGATAACGTGGCCTGCGCTGCCATCAATTTTGTTATTAACGCAAGCCCCTTGTTTGTTAATACTGTTCCTGCCATTTAAATCCCTCCTATTGGCTGGCGGGATAGGATGCCGTCACACATAGCAATGTCCCGACCCCTATCTTCAGTTTTACTTGTTTTTCTGTCTTTTTATTAATCGCTGTTGGTGGAATATTCATGAATGCGGCCAGACAAGCCGAGGAGCCGACATAGACAGTTGTCTTATGTGCGCTGTAGGTACGATAGAATATCCTAATTCCAATCCCCCCGGATTTAATCCGGTTCATCAACTCAGCGATAATTCCGGCCACATTTTTATGCTCTTCGTCCAGCTCATCCTCATTGATGTATATATATACTTTAGCTGGGTATACCTCCTCACATTTGACATCCTCTGCTTTAATTCCAAATAGACTTGCTGCCGATAAAATAAGGGTATCCAAATTACCTGATGCAAGCATAGCAAGAATCTTGACCCTAATCATGATTCTAAATATTTCATCTGTCGCCGTTCCTCGAGCCACACCATAATTGTTTCCAAAACTATCCAGTACGGCTCCCTGCATTTTATCGATATTATCCCACAGTCGAACTTTTTCCGTTTGCTCTTGCAGAATATCGAATCCCCATCCTGCAAGATAAAACAGTTTTCCTATATTTGTCTCTGGTGGTTCCGACTTCTCAAGTTTTTGTATATCTGTCCTTATGTATGCACTGGTAAGCATGTCTAGCATGCGCGTGGCAAAGCTCATCCCATCAACCTCATTTCATTGTTATGCTGATTGCTGTGCTATCCGTTATTGCCTTTTCTCTGTAACCGATTGCTATATTTTCTTTTGCATAAGAGGTCATGCTCGTGCCAATCTGTAGCTCAAAGTCCTCCACACCTGGAATCGCAGTAAGGATACCCGGTATCTTGATGTATATGACATCCATTCCCGTTTCGAGCCCCCCGACCGTTGTTCCGCCTATGTAGTCAATTAATGCTTGTCTGACCTTATCCCCGCCCGGGAATCCCTCACCTGTCTGAAGTTCTGTCACCTTCACATATATTTTTTTCGTCGTTGGCCGTGAGAAACGGACTTCCAACTGCTGACCGGAAGCCGTAAGTACATTGACCGCCTTATTTCCAACAGTCTGTATTCCTCCTGCCTTTCTGGAGTAAATTGCCTTCGCAATCTCCTCGTCCAGTCCTCCATACACCACGGCCTCCAGACTATGGGGTGGCAAGTTATACGTGGTGTCGCTCTCGTCTGTATCATTCTCGTATACGTAGGCACTCGATACGCCCTCAACATCATTCATTAACGCGGCCCTGACTGCGTCCGCATTGACGCCTCCTGCATAATCCACAGACTTATTATAACGTGCCCGGAACTCAGCGTCTGTTTCCTTTATACGTCCGCCGGATATCTCAGCCTTGTTTGTGATTGATTCAACCCCGTTTACCGAGGAAGGATTTACGATTACCTTCACGGTTCCAGCAGCTGTTTTGTATTCCGGCCCCGTCTCCACCGCACGTATCAGTGCAAGCCCTGTTCCTGATTCCGACAGAGTGATGGCATCCACAACCGTGTACTGCAGCCCCCCATTTGTCGCAACCAGGAATCCTGCCGGTATAGTGGAGCCAGATGTTCCAGTCACTGTAATATATCCTGAAGCCTTCCCCTCTGTCAGCAGGTGCATTCCAATGTTCTTTCCTAAATTGTATAAGCTGTTCCCTGCAGATGTTTCCACAAATCGGCTGTTATAGACATCCTCCAGACATGCAAAAAGAATATTCCATACCCATGCCAGAATTCTTAAGAATAGACCCAGTGGTGACCGTACTGTAAGAATTATTCCATCTCCATATAGCTCCCTTGCCTTATATTCCAATGCATTTAATAGCACAGTGTAGGTCGGTCGGTAAAATCCTTTTTCCGTGAGGCCCCACTCATCATCCACCCGTATTCACCTCCATACTTATTGTTTTTCCATCGCTTAACTGTCCTGACCAAGTTACTGTCATTTTCCTCCCCTCTCCCTGTGTCACGCCAAGACTCTCCACTGTGGTTATCTGTTCCTCCTGAAATATTGCCTCGCGTAGAACTTCGTCCGTGGTCTCTTCGTCCACTACTGTCCCGAGTATTTGCTCGTAATCTGTCCCATGACTGGGCACCAGCTCAAAGTCTCCTTTCCAGGCCCCCAAGGTCAGTGCTATTCCCTGTGCAATAGCAGCGTCATCCTCCAGAACTTCTAGCATTCCTTCGTCTGTAAAAGATAAGTCCTTTGTTTCCGGGTCAATCTTCCATGCTGTTTTAGACACATCATCACCCTTTCCGGATTACTCCAACAAATACCGCATCATCCCCCGAATGAATTCTATCAGTGTTTGGCTTGCTATCCGCTCCCGTCTGGATGGAGTTATCACTATCCATGTCCAGATAAGCTACCACTCCAATGTCCCCTTTTTTGATTTGAACATTCACGTCCGCCGTTTTTCCATCCACTTTTATTTCAAGCGGTATATAAGCTACCTTGACGGCCAGAATTGGCGGAGGCGAAACGTAGGTCCCAGCCATCTCCCTTTGCACCAGGGGTTTTGCGGTAACGGTCATTCTTACCGCATCAAAGTCTTCCACCCTGACAATGTCGTGGCATCGAATTCGCTGCATAATTTTTTGCTCATTCGCAAGCAAATTGTAAAGTTCTTTGGTTTTTCGTGCCATGGTATCCTCCTATCCTGCAACCTTGAATTCAATTTCTGTTATCCACGTACCGGTCGGAGAACCTTTGTGCGTCCCTGACACAATCATAAATTTACCGTTTAAATCACGGGATTGAATTTGAATTACGTCCCCGGGTCCCATACGGTAATTCAGAAGGCATTGACGTTTCCATGTCTTCTCTTCAGATGCCTTTTTCTCTTTCGATACCTCCTTTGTTTCTGGAGCTTCTATCATGGTGACATCCGAATCCTCGGACCGGAACAGTAATCCTGCATCTGGCGTAAGTAGGTATCCCTTATTTACCCCATCTGCTGGATTATTGATAATAACCTGATTTGAACGTATAAGAAATCTTGATTTACATTCGTTTATTACAATTTCTGTAAGTATATCTTTGAGCTTTCCAGAGCACACTCGTCCACGCGGATAAAGTGTATTCTTGACTAATTGGAAGGCCCCAACCTCCAGTCCAAAAATATTGAGCAGGTCTCGTACGATGTCCTCTGCCCGACTTCCTTCAGTGTAGGTCTTATTGATTACGGAGTTGAGCCACTGGTCTAGGGCCGCAGTGGCAGTAATCTTCGTCTGCCACTCTACCCCATTCTGTCGGTGACTGCAGCTCGTTACCTGACCAATAAACAGAGCGCCCATGTCATCCTCATATCCCGCATTAAGTATCACGACCTGGTTCTTTTGGATTCCCGCGCGGGATGTCGCATTCAAGTTGTTTACTGTAAATGAAGCAGTTGTCAGCTGCTCCGAATCATGGAAGGGTACTTCGAATTCAAAGTAAAATCCGTCATTCATGCTGTATTTAAGCGGCCCTATCTGTAGAGAAGCAGAACGTATAAAAAATGCCATCAGTCCGTCCTCCTCTCATGCAGGTATAGCTTCACCTCATTTCCAAAATTGCCGTATGTTATCTCATTAACCTCTCCTGTCAGGCAATATGGTACAATGACCGGAATTGGATATCTTGCGTCTTCGATGGAGCTAAACATAGGCCTTCCGTATCTTACAGGGTCCCCATAGCACAGCACCTCTCCTGTCGCCATTATGGCCAGGTCCATCGTAAAGAAGCCTCCCGGGTCATTATATTTGATTGTCATGAAATATGTGCGGTCATCAAGTTTGACAGAAAACGTATATGGCACCATTGATGCATCCACGGGTATATATTCAACTTCCGACGTCAATCCCATTGTCTGCAGTTCATTGGTCATCCCAGTCACTCCCTTTTCTTTTATACTCCGTTAAAGCTCGTTGTCTTTCGTTGATTTGGTCCTGCATTGCTTTTTCCATTGTAGGAATTTACATAGGACGCGTATGAGCTTTGGCTAATCTGTTCGCTTACCTTTGTTTTGAGCCCGGCTGCCTTGACGGCCTCTGTCTGTCCGGTACCCTTGCTTTTTTCTCCCTTGTCCTGCTGGCTCATAAGGAGTGCCTGACCTAATTCTACATACTGACCGGATACGATATTTGCTTTCTGCAACGTCGCTGTAAAGGCAAACCCTTTCTTATTTGACGGAAGGTTCTTCAATTGTAGATTGATGATAACATAATCCGTCACACGGAACTTTCCGACGTAAGTTACTAAATCTCGATTCCTCCACATGGATTCCAACTGGGATTTGTAGGAGCCACAGTTTCTGACTACCAATCCTGCAATCTGGAACTGTTCCGGATTGAGGCTTACATGGTCCTCAATGGTGCTTCCTCCTTCAATGGCATTGGAGGTCATCTTGCTGCTCTTCGTCATAGTCTCCTGGGTGATAGTACCTGTAGCAGGCTGAAACTTTACAGTCCCAGTCTTTCTTCCTGTGATTCTATATGCCATCTGATACCTCCTTACGCATTTCCTTGCTGGATTGCCAGGTTCGCGAAATGTTCTTCCTGCATTTCCTGATATAGTTCCTTGACGGTTCGTTTGAGGTCCTCCACCATTCCATGCGTCCCCTCGTTACTGCCGCCAAGAATCTCTATCTTGATAGTCGGGTTAAAATTCACATCGTTTTTTATACTCTGCTGTCTCCCGCCTGCGATTATCTGTTCACTCTTGTCTGCTGGTACGATGGTTGATCCTGATGGCAGATAGGCAATTTCTCCTCCGCGTTCATTGATGTGCGTCCATCCTCCCTGGAAGTAATTATCTCCATCCGCATTATGTGGAATATTTGCCCCGGCTGAGGCCGCCGCCTTTGAGCCGCCACCAAACAGACCGGCTATCTTTTCCAGCAGGCTTGCCAAACCATTTGCTGCCCATTCCATAATTTTTGCCAGAAATCCTACCACGTTCGAGAGGACCCCTGAAATTCCACTCAGAACAGGGGAGATGGCTGATAATATAGGCGGTATAATCTTCAGTCCCGCAGATAATGCCGGCAGGATTGCATTTGCAATACTCTCAATATGTGGCATAAGCGGTGCGATTACATTGTCGCTCAAGGATTTAAGTATGTTAACCAATGGCGGCACCACTGTGGTTGCAATGCTTCCAATAATCCTAGAAACCGGCGGGAGCACAGTTTGAGCCAATATACTAAATGTCTGAATAAGTGGTGTCACGGCAGCCGCGAGCGGCGGCAGTGCAGTGGTTGCCATATCGAGCAGAACTCCTCCTATGGGCGCGGCAGCCGACATCAGTTCACCAAATGTCGATATCAGTCCCGGCAGTGCGCCTGTTGCCAAATCTATAATGACCGGCACTCCTGCTGCAAATCCATTGCTAAGCATATCTATCATACCCAGCAAGGCTGGTTCAATCTGTGGCCATGATGCCATGATTGTATTTGTAAGTTCTGTAAACACAGGCGCAAACTTTGATGCAGCTCCAGAAAGGAAGTCACTCCAGATGCCCTTCAAACTCTTGATGTTGTTCGCGTATCCTTCCTGTTTTTTAGTCGCTGCCTGCTGGATTTCCGTACTATTTTGCAATAAGGCATTCATCCTTACTTGTGCCATTGCAGCTTCATCCAATGCGTCAATATTCTTTCCCAGTCCCATCTCCATGGAAGACTGTTTCAAGGCCGCATCGTCAATCTGCATCCCAAACTCAGCCATCGCTTCCGTATTGCCTTTTAGGTAGTCCTGAACGACTGATAGGGCTTCTGCATCATCCAGCGAAAAGGCTGTTCCAAAATCATATGCCAGTGATGTGGTGATTTTGGATAGGTCCTCTGCCGCTGTCCCGGTAATTCCCATCTCCTGGTACATGGCCTTATTCGAAACAAGGAACCCTTGCACCTCTGTGTTGCTCCGGTGGATGGCATCTGAAAAATTATCGGCCCACTCCTGCATACCGGAATCTGCCGAGAACATAGCTCCAAATTTTGCTCCTGTTTGCTCTGAAGCAATCCCTGCGTCCTTGATGGCAGATCCTAGCTGTTTTGCCGCCTCGATACCCGCCTTTACAATTTCAATGGCTGCAGAAATAGCAAAAAATGACTTTACAGCCCCTCCTACGGCATCTTTGATTCTTGTCCCGGCTGATTCTCCGTCACTCCCCATATTTTTTAAGTCATCACCAGTTTTATCGGCTTCATCCCCAGTGTTCTTAATTTTCTTCCCTGCCTTTTCCAGGGCATCTACCAGCCTATTTTTGATGGTCTGGATTGGATTTCCGAGAGCTGTCTCCAGTTCATTCAACCCGTCCCTGGCCTTCTTGGCAAATTGTTCTGCCTGTTTTCCCGCATATCCATATGCCCCCTGGAACCCTGCCTTCACGGCCTTTCCCAGTGAATTGGTCTCCTTTAGGGCTTTTGCGGCAGAGCTGGCAGCAGCAGAACCAAATCCTTGCGCCTCTGCCCCCATATTTCGATAAGTATTTGAAGCAGCTTCTCCTGCATCTGATGTTTTATTAATTTCTTTTCGGAATTCATCTGCTGCAGCGCTGGCATTATCCAGGTTCTTTCTCGCCTCGGTTGCACTCTTTGATGCTGTATTCCCCATATTCTCAAGGGCTCTCCTTGCATCCTTGGCTGAGTCCTCTACCTTATCCCCTGAATCTGATAGTTTGTCCATGGAGGTGACTACTTTCGATGTTTCCTGTCGGGCATCCTGCATTCCATGGGCCAGTGTTCCGGCACTCTCAGCGGCCTCACTTCCAAATTTGTCTGCATTATCTTCTGCTCTTTGGAATCCACTCTTAATGTTGTCTATAGATTCCATGATTTTTGTCAACTGTCCGATGGTATCCGCGGCCGAAACCCGAATTCCCATGGTTAGGTTCCGCTTGTCCTCCAAGTTTCATCCCTCCTAAAAGAGAAGAGCAATCACGACATTAGTCACGATTGCTCTTTAAGCTTTCTTTGTAATTGATATAGGCTTCCCTGGCCTCATAATATTCCGACAGGCACATATTGCGCCATTCTGTATATGAGATTTTACCTGCGCCAAAAACAAGCGACCAAAACTCCCGGTTACGAATCGCCCGAATCTGTGCTTTACCGATATCCTTTTCATCCTCTAAGAAAGGATTCAATCTCACCCATCAGCTTCTCTGGGGTAGCTATATCCTCTGTATCCTCAAAGTATGACATCCCCTGGGTGTTCACCTCCTTCGGGGAAATCACGACATTTTTAAACAGGCCGTCTATATACTCTGCTGTTTTTCTTTTTCCTCCGGTCATTCCACATTCGTCGTTATGATTGAAATACCATGTGGGCGAAACACTCTGAAGCGTATACTCTGTTCCGTTTACTGTTACCTTTTTCTGCTTTGCCATATATTTTCTATAGCTCCTTTCTGATAGCCCCTTTGGGCGCTGTATCCATTTCTTTGACATGATTACTACCTGATTCTAAGATTGGGCACGTAGATATTAACCGTTACTGTGCTTGTATTCTTTCCTCTGACCACATCCGGCTCTTTCAGTATGCGGCATTCCGAACCGCTGACATTAACAGAAGCATCATCATTGGCATCAGAGATTGTCAGAGGAAAACGCTTCCGGTTTGATGCCAGGTTTCTGAGTTTTTGCAATGACGAGGATGTCTGCTGCAGGGTAATTGCGACTGTCCCACTTTCATTAGCATTCTCTTCATACACTACATCTCCCTGAACCCCTACGTTTGGTGTAACAGCATCTTCACTTTTGGACACGGTGATAATACCATCTCCCGAAAATCCGGTTAAGGTTGTCCCATCCACATTTACGTTCACTTTTTTGGGGTCATAACTTGTTACCATCTTTTTTACCTCCCATTTATGTAAGCGATACCTTTAAGGTACCTTTAACTTTGACTCCGTGTACGGCTCCTCCAAGCTGGGCCTCCCACGCAATGTCCGGCATCTGCCTGGAAGCTGCCTGCTGGTCTGTTGCATCGGACCGTTTAGGTACAGTCACGTTGTAAATACCAGCTCCGGACTCTGGATTCTCTGCTATGATTGCATATCCGGTTGCCTCTTCTAATGTCCCAAAGACTCCGGCTGAAACTGTAGTAAATCCAGCATCCGTATAAGGGATATTGGGATTCCCCATGAAAATATCATAGAGTTTTTCCCTCATTCTTTTCGCAATCCAATCAGCCCCCAGAACAGCGTCAATCCATTCCCCATCCATGCAGGTACCATTCTTAATGTAATTCTTTTTATATTCACTGGTTACGAAATTCACATGGTTCGTTTCCATGGCTGTAACTTCGGAATTGGTCAGCGTTGGGGCTGTGATTCCTGCCGGCATCTTGAATTTCCATGTGACAGATTGTGGGTACCATGGTCCGACAGCTCCCAGCCAGGCTGCATCTGCATGTTCGTTTGTATCCTGGGTATATATCACCACGGTCCGGGCAGTATTGACCGCATACGTCTTGTTTTCTGTCTGGGCAATGTATAACTTCCTGTGGTCCTCTGCGCCTGATGACAGTTCCGCTTCCGTCGGTTCACTTTCTTCCGCAAAACGTCCCAAAGCTTCCAGATAGGTATCATCCGTTTGGTCTGTCAGGAAAATGTACCAGTCATCATTCTTTTCCTGATATGCCTTAATCGCTTCCACCAATGCACTGGCTGTTTCCGGTTCCGCAACTCCTACAATAGTCACCTTCCTGATTAATTTTTCCGGCGCCGGTATGGCATTTCCCTGGTTAAATAAGGCTGCCGCCTTTTTATACACAATACTGGAATCCGCCCAATCCTTCTTGATTTCCTCTAAATCTGTATAGGTTTTTCCCGCTTTCTCACCTGCTGTAGAAATCAAGAGAATATCGAGGGTGTCCATGGACTGTGGCACATCCTCAAGTGTCACCACAACTACTACATCTTTGCTCACTGTGTGTCTCCTTTCTGCTCAATGGTTGCTGCATTCCGTATGGTGGCAATAATCCGGTTGTCCTCTCTGACATATCGGATGGTCACGTCAAACCCATACCGTCTGACTGCTTCATCCACTTCCAGAACGGTCCGCTCTTGTACGTTCCCTGCGTACACAATGGTAATTCCGTTCCCGGACGTATATTCGTATCCTGCGTGCAGGAACCATCCAAGAGCCTGATTCGCCAGTTCCATAGCTTCATCTTCTCCCAGTATAAAACCGGATTGTGTTCTACGGTTTGCACTGCAGGCCGTAAAGGACCATGTGCATGTGGGTTGTTCTCTCCGTATTTCTTCCCCGTCTCCGCCCTGCCGATATTCCCCTAATGTATTTTCCGGTATATAAGGGGCTGTAACGGAATAGATGATGAACGGATAATCCTGCTCTGGCTCCACTTGACTTGCCAGAACAACCGGCGCCTTTAGGTAATTGCTCAATCCATTTGTGATTATGTTCCTAATATGTTTGAATTTCATTTTTTAGCTGCCTTTCCTTTCCGTTCCACCAGGTAGCGTTTGAGCGGGTGCAGGGAATTGTATCCCAGTTCCTGGGTGACCGTATATCGCATTCCGCCAAAATCTCC
>OGCU01000919.1_pt1 | contig 11537 bp, 11 predicted proteins | sample 1570251 | NCBI WGS metagenome assembly OGCU01 (sample SAMEA2582182, study PRJEB24529) | metagenome | biome: Human gut stool | place: China | collected 2011
GGGTATGGGGCAGCTGCCATGAGGTACACGGAAGCCCGCCTGGAAAAGATAACCCAGGAAGTCTACCTGGCAGACCTGGATAAGAATGTTGTGGACTTTGTACCAATCTTTGACGAGACGGAAAAAGAACCGGAGGTGCTTCCGGTACGTATCCCGAATCTTTTGGTAAACGGTGCAGAGGGAATCGCAGTCGGAATGGCGACAAGTATCCCGACACACAATCTGGGAGAAGTCATTGATGCGGTAAAGGCTTATATGAAAAATGACGCCATTACGACAAAACAGCTGATGAAATACATCAAAGGACCGGATTTTCCGACGGGCGGTATCGTAGTCAACAAAGACGATCTTTTGAACATTTATGAGACGGGATCCGGAAAGATTAAGATTCGCGGAAAAGTGGAAGTGGAGGAATTGAAAGGCGGAAAGAAACGTCTTGTGATTTCAGAAATTCCTTACACAATGATCGGTGCAGGAATCGGAAAATTTTTAAACGATGTGGCGTCCCTTGTGGAGAGCAAAAAGACGAATGACATCACAGATATTTCCAATCAGTCATCCAAAGAAGGAATTCGGATTGTGCTCGAACTTCGAAAAGATGCAGATGTGGAAAACTTAAAGAATATGCTTTACAAAAAGACTCGTCTGGAAGATACATTTGGAGTGAATATGCTTGCCGTTGCAAATGGGAAACCAGAGACGATGGGACTGAAATCAATTATCGAGCACCATGTAGATTTTCAGTTTGATGTTGCGACGAGAAAATACAAGACACTGCTTGCAAAAGAGTTGGATAAAAAAGAGATTCAGGAAGGTTTGATCAAGGCATGTAATGTCATTGATTTGATTATTGAAATTTTGCGTGGCAGCAAGTCGATCAAAGAGGCAAAAGCGTGTCTGACTGACGGTATCACAGAGAATATCAAATTCAAATCTAATATTTCAAAAAAGATGGCCTCGATGCTCCGGTTTACAGAAAGACAGGCGACAGCAATCCTGGAGATGCGCCTGTACAAACTGATTGGTCTGGAGATTGAGGCATTGCAGGCAGAATATGAGCAGACACTTAAAAGTATTGCCCGCTATGAAGATATTTTGAATAATTATGATTCGATGGCGGAAGTAATTATAGAAGATTTGGATGCGATTAAAAAGACATATGCAAGAAAACGACGGACGATTGTCGAAAATGCAGAAGAAGCAGTGTTTGAAGAAAAGAAGATCGAAGAGCAGGAAGTTGTATTTTTGATGGATCGTTTTGGATATGCGAGAACGGTGGATGTGTCGACCTATGAAAGAAACAGGGAAGCAGCAGACTCGGAGAATAAATATATAGTTTCCTGTCTCAATACCGGAAAAATATGTTTGTTTACGAATGCAGGAAAGATGCATCAGGTGAAGGTGCCGGATATTCCATATGGAAAATTCAGGGATAAAGGAACTCCGATTGATAATTTGAGTAATTACAACAGCACCGAAGAACAGATTGTGTTTGTGTGTGATGAGGGAAGTCTCTCTATGGCAAAGCTGTTGTTTGCGACAAAACAAGGTATGTTAAAGCAGGTGGATGGAAGTGAATTTCAGGTGGCAAAACGAACCATCGCAGCGACAAAGCTTTTAGAAGAGGATGAAGTGATCTGTGTACAGGTTGTGACAGAGGGACAAAGCATTGTGCTTCAGACGATGAATGGATATTTTCTGAGGTTTGCGTCGACAGAGGTGCCGGAAAAGAAAAAAGGTGCCGTCGGAGTGCGCGGAATCAAACTACAGAAAAAAGATGAACTGGAACAGGTATATCTGCTTGAAGAAGGAGTTGAGCAAAAGGTTCTATATAAAGAAAAAGAAGTGACATTGAATCGTCTGAAACTGGCAAGACGTGATGGAATCGGAACAAAACGATAACCCTGAAATGAGAAATTTTGAAAATACCCTTGCATTTATTGAGAATGAGTGCTATAGTGTATGTTAGTTACATAAGAAATCGGCAGAAGAGTGGACGTAATGTTCACTCTTATTTGTTGGTATAAGAAAGGAAGGTTGACAGTGTCTAAAAGAGAAGTATACGAACAAAAAACAGAAGAACTTCTATTACCAATCGTTGAAAGCAATGGATTTGAGTTGGTGGACGTTGAGTATGTAAAAGAGGGAGGAAACTGGTATCTTCGGGCATATATTGATAAACCGGGAGGAATTTCGGTAGACGATTGTGAAGTGGTAAGCAGAGCGTTTTCAGATATTTTGGATGAGAAAGACTATATCGAAGATACGTATATCTTTGAAGTGAGTTCTCCGGGACTTGGAAGACCTTTGAAAAAAGAGAAAGACTTTGCAAGAAGTATCGGAGAAGAAGTGGAGATCCGTACTTACCGTGCGATTGACAGACAGAAAGAATTTATCGGAATTCTAAAAGAATACGATCAGGATACCGTGACGATTGAATATGAAGATGAGACAACAAAGACATTTGAACGAAGCGAGATCGCTTTAATTCGTTTGGCATTGGATTTTTAAATCAGGAGGAAAGAAAAAATGAACACAGAATTATTAGAAGCGTTGACAATTCTTGAGCAGGAAAAGGATATCAGTAAAGAAACTTTATTAGATGCAATTGAGAATTCTCTGATTAACGCATGTAAAAATCATTTTGGAAAAGCAGATAATATCAAAGTAGTGATGAATCGTGAGACTTGTGACTACTCTGTGTTTGCGGAAAAGACAGTTGTAGAAGAAGTGGAAGACGATGTGATGGAGATCAGCCTTGCAAATGCAAAAATGATCGACTCAAAATTTGAGCTCGGCGATATTGTTCAGATTCCGGTGGAGTCAAAGGAATTTGGACGTATTGCAACACAGAATGCAAAGAACTTAATTCTTCAGAAAATCCGTGAAGAAGAGAGAAAAGTAGTGTACGATCAGTATTTTGAAAAAGAGAAAGATATCGTGACTGGTATCGTGCAGCGTTATGTTGGCAAGAATGTAAGTATTAACCTTGGAAAAGCAGATGCGATGCTGACTGAGAATGAGCAGGTAAAAGGCGAAGTGTTTAAGCCTACAGAACGTATCAAACTCTATATCGTAGAAGTGAAGAATACAACAAAAGGACCAAAGATTTTAGTTTCCCGTACACATCCGGAACTGGTGAAACGTCTGTTTGAGTCTGAGGTTGCAGAAGTAAAAGAAGGAATTGTTGAGATTAAGAGCATCTCAAGAGAAGCCGGTTCCCGTACAAAGATTGCAGTGTGGTCAAATGACCCGGATGTAGATCCGGTCGGAGCATGTGTTGGTATGAACGGTGCGAGAGTCAATGCAATCGTAAGTGAGCTTCGCGGAGAAAAGATTGATATCATCAACTGGAGCGACAATCCGGCGATCTTGATTGAGAATGCACTTAGTCCGGCAAAAGTCATCTCTGTAATGGCTGATCCGGATGAAAAGACAGCAAGTGTGATTGTGCCGGATTATCAGTTGTCACTTGCAATCGGAAAAGAAGGACAGAATGCGAGACTGGCTGCACGTCTGACAGGATACAAGATTGATATCAAGAGCGAGACACAGGCGATTGAAGCCGGTGAACTTCCGGAAAATTATATGAATCTTTCCACAGAAGTGTCTGAGGAAGCAGATGAAGAGATGCCAGATGAATTAGTGTAGTCAGGAGTGATTTGTTGAGTAATAACAAAAAGATTCCTATGCGAAAATGTGTAGGATGTCAAGAGATGAAAAGTAAAAAAGAAATGATGCGTGTTTTGAAAACTTCCGAAGATACATTTGAACTGGATGCGACAGGAAAAAAGAACGGGCGCGGAGCATATCTTTGTTTTTCAAAAGAATGTTTTGAAAAAGCGGTGAAAAACAAAGGGTTAGAGCGGTCTTTTAAGCAGGCAATTCCAAAAGAAGTTTATGAAAAGCTGGAAAAGGAGATGAATGCGCTTGAAATCGAGTAAAGCATTATCGTTAGTCAGCCTTGCCACGAAAGCAGGAAAGACGGCAAGCGGTGAATTCTGTACCGAAAAAGAAGTAAAGACCGGTATGGCAGAGCTTGTGATTGTGGCGGAGGATGCATCGGCGAATACAAAGAAGAAGTTTAAAAATATGTGTGATTTCTATGAAGTGCCAATTTATTTTTATGGGGATAAAGATACCTTGGGGCATGCAATGGGAAAAGAATTCCGGGCGACACTTGCAGTGACAGATGCAGGGTTTGCAAAAGGGATCAAGAAACATTTGGAAACAGAAGGATATACGATTGCATAGAGGAGGTAGTTAGTATGACAAAAGTGCGAGTGCATGAATTAGCAAAAGAGCTAAATAAAACAAACAAAGAAGTACTTGATGTTCTGAGAGAAAAAAATATAGAGGTAACCAGCCATATGAGTTCATTGAGTGATGAGCAGATTGAGGCTGTAAAAAGCAGCTTTGGCGGTGGGGATACAAAAGAAGAACCGAAGAAAAAGCATATTGTGCAGGTGTTCAGACCGCAGAATTCTCAAAATGGTTCCCGTCAAGGCAATCGTCCAACACAGAGACGAGATGGACAGAACAACAATCAAGGACAGAGAAACGGAAACAATCAGGGTCAGAGACAGAATGGTCAGAGACCAAATAATAACCAGGGTCAGAGAAACAACAACGCAGGTCAGGGACAAAGACAGAATAATAATGCGCAGAGAGCAAATAATAATCAAAGACCGAACAACAATTATCAGGGTCAAAAACGCGATGACAACAGACGTGATGACAGAAGAGATGACCGCAGAGATGATAATAGAAGAAACGACAGAAGAAACGATAACAGAAAGAGCGCGCCTTCAATTCCGGCACCGGTAGTTCCTGAGCAGAAGCCACAGCGTCAGAAACAAAAAGATAATTTTAATAAGAAAAAAGATTATCGCAAAGATGACCATGAGGAAAGAGGACCAAAAGGGAAAAAGACAAAAAATGTGCCGTTGCAGCAAAAGCCGCAGCCAAAGGTAGAGGAAAAAGTGGAAGAAAAGATTAAGATGATCACGATCCCGGAAGTACTTACAATCAAAGAACTTGCAGATGCGATGAAGATTCAGCCGTCTGCAATTGTAAAAAAATTGTTTTTACAGGGAAAAATCGTGACAGTAAACCAAGAAATTGATTACGATACTGCAGAGGAAATCGCAATGGAATTTGAAGTGCTCTGCGAAAAAGAAGAAGTAGTAGATGTCATTGAAGAATTGTTAAAAGAAGATGAAGAAGACGAAAGCAAGATGAAAAAACGTCCGCCGGTTGTGTGTGTTATGGGGCATGTTGACCATGGTAAAACTTCCCTTCTGGATGCAATCCGTAATACAAATGTGATCGACCGTGAAGCAGGTGGTATCACACAGCATATTGGTGCATATGTGGCGACAGTAAACGGAGAGAAGATTACATTCTTAGATACACCTGGACATGAGGCGTTTACAGCAATGCGTATGCGTGGCGCTAATTCCACAGATATTGCGATTCTTGTTGTTGCGGCAGATGACGGCGTAATGCCTCAGACTGTAGAAGCAATCAACCATGCGAAAGCAGCTGGAATTGAAATCATTGTTGCAGTAAACAAGATTGATAAACCTAGTGCAAATATCGATCGTGTAAAACAGGAATTGACAGAGTATGAGCTGATTGCAGAGGACTGGGGTGGAAGCACAATCTTTGTACCGGTTTCTGCAAAGACAGGAGAAGGAATTGAAGACTTGATGGAGATGATCCTTCTGACAGCGGAAGTATTGGAATTAAAAGCAAATCCAAACCGCCGCGCAAGAGGTCTTGTGATCGAGGCAGAGCTTGATAAAGGAAAAGGTTCTGTGGCGACAGTACTGGTACAGAAAGGTACACTTCGTGTCGGAGATGCCATCGCAGCAGGTTCTGCTTACGGGAAAGTAAGAGCGATGATGGATGACAAAGGAAGAAGAGTAAAAGAGGCAGGTCCTTCTACTCCGGTAGAGATCCTTGGTCTGAATGATGTGCCGAATGCCGGAGAAGTATTTGTCGGATGCGGCAATGACAAAGAAGCAAGAAACTTTGCAGAGACATTCATTTCACAGGGAAGAATGAAACTGTTAGACGATACAAAATCAAAGATGTCCTTAGATGATCTGTTCAGCCAGATTCAGGCAGGAAATGTCAAAGAACTTGGTATTGTTGTAAAAGCAGATGTACAGGGTTCTGTGGAAGCAGTAAAACAGAGTCTTTTGAAATTGTCAAATGACGAGGTCGTTGTAAAGATCATCCACGGTGGTGTCGGTGCAATCAACGAGTCTGATGTCACACTTGCATCTGCATCCAACGCAATCATCATCGGATTCAATGTAAGACCGGATGCAACTGCGAAAGAGATTGCGGAGCGTGAAGGTGTGGATGTAAGATTATATCGTGTCATCTACAATGCGATTGAAGACGTGGAAGCTGCCATGAAAGGTATGTTAGATCCGGTGTTTGAGGAAAAAGTACTCGGTCATGCAGAGGTTCGTCAGACATTTAAGGCTTCAGGCGTAGGTACGATTGCTGGTGCATATGTGCTTGACGGTACATTTGAGAGAGGATGTTCTGCACGTATTATCCGTGATGGAGTTGTAATCTTTGATGGAGGTCTTGCTTCGTTAAAACGTTTTAAAGATGATGTAAAAGAAGTAAAAGCAGGTTATGAATGTGGATTTGTCTTCGAGAAATTTAATGATGTAAAAGAAGGCGATCAGGTAGAGTCTTATAAAATGGTAGAGATACCAAGATAAGAAAAGAGGAAAAGAATTGAGAAAAAACAGTATTAAAAATACAAGAGTAAACGGAGAGGTGCAAAAAGAATTAAGCAACATTATCCGCGGGGGCATCAAAGACCCTCGTGTTGCACCAATGACCTCCGTTGTGGCGGTGGAAGTAGCGCCGGATTTGAAGACATGCAAAGCATATATCAGTGTGCTCGGTGATGAGAAAGCGCAGGAAGACACAATCAAAGGTCTTCAGAGCGCAGAAGGATATATCCGAAGAGAGCTGGCAAGGAAGCTGAATATGAGAAACACGCCGGAAATAAAATTTGTGATGGATCAGTCTATCGCATATGGTGTGGCAATGTCGAAAATGATTGATGATGTGACAAAGGATTTAAAAGAAGAGGAAGAATAAGATGTTAAAGGAAGTCTTGAAACATGTAAAAACAGTCGCCATTGGCGGTCATGTGCGTCCGGATGGTGATTGTGTCGGCTCCTGTCTTGGGTTGTACCAGTACATCAAAGAAAACTATGAAGAGATTCAGGCGGATGTCTATCTGGAAGACATACCGGATAGTTTTCATTTTATCAAGGCGGCGAAAGAGATTCGTCACGAGGTGCCGGACAAAAAAGAATATGATCTGTTTATTGTGCTTGACTGTGGTGATAAAGAACGTCTCGGATTTTCAAAGGCGCTTTTTGAACATGCAAAAGAGACGTTCTGCGTAGACCATCATATTAGTAATCTTGCGTTTGCAGATCAAAATTATATTTTCCCGGAAGCAAGTTCTACTTCGGAGCTTGTATACCGGCTTTTGGATTTAGAAAAGATCACAAAAGAGACGGCTGAATGTCTGTATCTTGGAATTGTGCATGATACAGGAGTGTTCCAGTATTCATGTACGGCGCCGGAGACGATGGAGGCGGCAGCGAACCTGATGCGGAAAGGGATCAATGCCTCTGAGATCATCGAAAAGACATTTTATGAAAAGACGTTTGCTCAGAACCAGATTTTGGGGAGGGCATTGTTTGAAAGTTTTCTGTTTATGGATGGAAAATGTATTGTATCCTATATTACACAGCGTATGATGGAATTTCATGGTGTCACACCAAAAGATTTAGAAGGAATTGTCAGCCAGCTTCGGGTGACGAAAGGTGTGGAAGTTGCCGTTCTTTTATATGAGACTGCTCCGCATGAGTACAAAGTGAGCCTGCGTGCATCTGGTGATGTGGATGTCAGCAGAATCGCACAGTATTTCGGTGGAGGAGGTCATAAAAAAGCGGCTGGTGTGACGATGAAGGGAACGGTACATGATGTGATCAACAATCTGTCCGGACAGATTCATTTACAACTATAAAAAGGAAGAAAATATGGTACACGGAGTCATTAATATACGTAAAGAAAAAGGATTTACATCACATGATGTAGTCGCAAAACTAAGAGGGATTCTCGGACAGAAAAAGATTGGGCATACCGGTACATTGGATCCGGATGCGACGGGCGTTCTTCCGGTCTGCCTTGGAAAAGCGACAAAATTATGCGATATGCTGACGGATAAGGATAAGACATATGAGACAGTACTTTTACTTGGAAAGGCAACGGACACTCAGGATATATCCGGAACAGTGTTATCCGAAAAAGCGATGGATGGAATTGACAATGATGCCGTAGAAAGATGCATCGGGGAATTTGTAGGAGAATACTTACAGGTACCGCCAAAGACATTTCACTTCCGCGCGTGCGGATGGAAGTCTCCTGCTCCAAAGGAACCTATATCCGTACATTGTGCCATGATATCGGAGAGAAACTCGGCTGTGGTGGCTGCATGGAGGAACTCACCCGCACAAAAGTAAGCAGGTTTACTTTGGAAGACAGCTACACATTGGAGGAAGTCAGACAGAAAAAGGAAGAGGGAACACTTTCAGAGATATTAGTTCCGATTGATGAAATGTTTGAGCAGTACGAGGCGGTGACACTTAAAGCACCTTATGAAGCGCTTGTGTGCAATGGAAATATGTTTTTTGAAAAGCATATCAATGAGTCAAAAGACCTGGTTGACGGAGAGTATGTGAGAGTTTACAGTAATTCCGGACGGTTCATTGCGATTTACGCATATCAGCAGAAACAAAAGATGTTTAAAATAGTCAAAATGTTTTTTGATAAAAATGAGTAACGATAAGAGGAAAAAACATGCAATATATCAAGGGAATGCAGTTCTATCAAAATGACAAAAAGACTGCAATTACATTGGGGAAATTTGATGGTCTTCACATAGGACATGAGACATTGATCGAGCGGGTCATTGCGCATCAGAAAAATGACGGTGTAGACAGCGTTGTGTTTGCATTTGACATGGCGCCCTTGTACGAAAAATTAAAAAAGAAAAAAGAAAGTCTGATTACGAACGAAGAACGCGCAGGACGCCTTTTGGGCAGGGTAGATTATCTGGTGGAATGCCCATTTGTCGAGGCAGTTTCGAAAATCGAAGCGGAGACTTTCATAAAAGAAATTTTGGTGGAACAATTTCATGCTAAGTATATTGTGGTTGGCACGGATTTTCACTTTGGATATCAGAAAAAAGGTGATTATCATATGTTGCAGCAGTATAGCGGGGAATACGGGTATGAGGTGGAAGTGATTGAAAAGAAATGCTATGAAGATAGAGAAATCAGCAGTACTTACATTAAAGAAGAAGTGAAAAAAGGGAATATGAAACTGGTTACACAGCTTCTTGGATACCCGTATACCGTCACAGGAGAAGTGCAATATGGCAAGCAGCTTGGGAGAAAGCTTGGATTTCCCACGATGAACATTGTTGCAGAAAAAGAGAAACTGCTTCCGCCAAATGGAGTCTATGTCAGTTCAATTCGGATTGATGGCATGCTTTATGGAGGAATCTCTAATATCGGCTGCAAACCGACAGTTTCAGAGAAAGAACAGATGGGAATTGAAACATTTGTATTTGACTATCACGGGGATGCTTATGGAAAGAAGATTGAGGTAGCGCTTTACGAGTATGTGAGACCGGAAAAAAAATTCCATTCTGTAGAGATGCTTCGCAAGCAGGTGGAACAGGATATCGCATATGGGCGTAAGTGGCTTCAAGGTTTCAACAGTAATTTTTAAAAATAAGTAGTTTACACTGGTGGAAAAGTATGATATACTCATCAAGTATGAAAAAACCGATGTTCGGTGACCGGATACTCCAACCGTCACTTAATGTCAGGTGTTAAATTTAAGAAAAACAGGAGGGTCATAGCATGATCGCAAAAGAAAAGAAACAGGCTATTATGGCAGAATATGCCAGAACAGAAGGCGACACAGGTTCACCGGAAGTTCAGATCGCTGTATTAACAGCAAGAATCAATGAGTTGACAGAACACTTCAAAGCTAATCCAAAGGATCATCATTCAAGAAGAGGTCTTCTTAAAATGGTAGGACAGAGAAGAGGTTTACTGGCTTACCTAAAGAAAACTGACATTGAAAGATACCGTACATTAATCGAGAGATTAGGATTAAGAAAATAGTTAAAAGTTTTATACAGACCACAACACAACAATGCAAAGGGGCAGGCGAATATCGCCTGTTCCTTTTTTGCTACAAGTTGGGGTTATCCTTTTTCTTGACAAATAAAAAGAAAAAAGGTATAGTGATTCTAATTTGACGTATGAAGGGAGAGCCATTGATGAATAAAGTACCGTTTGTTACAAAAGAAAAATTAGATGAGATTGTAAAAGAATTTCCGACACCGTTTCACTTGTACGATGAAAGGGGAATTCGTGAAAATGTAAAAGCATTGAAAGAGGCTTTTGCATGGAATAAAGGTTATAAAGAATATTTTGCAGTAAAAGCAACTCCGAATCCATTTTTGATTAATATTTTAAGAGAATACGGCTGTGGCTGTGACTGCTCCTCTTATACAGAATTGATGCTGTCTGAGGCGCTTGGAGCAGTAGGGAAAGATATCATGTTCTCTTCCAATGCAACTCCGGCAGAAGAGTTTGTCTATGCAGACAAACTGGGGGCAATTATCAATTTAGATGACTTCACACATATTGAATTTTTGGAGAATGCAATCGGGCATATTCCGGAGACGATCAGCTGCCGTTACAATCCGGGCGGATTGTTCAAAATCAGCAATGACATCATGGATAATCCTGGGGATGCCAAATACGGGATGACAACGGAGCAGTTGTTTGAGGCATTTAAGATTCTGAAAGCAAAAGGGGCAAAAGAATTCGGACTGCATGCGTTTTTGGCAAGTAATACTGTAACAAATGAATATTATCCAATGCTCGCAAAGATTTTGTTCGAAGTTGCAGTGAAATTACAAAAAGAGACAGGAGCGCACATTAAATTTATCAACCTGTCAGGCGGAATCGGAATTCCGTATCGACCGGATCAAGAGCCGAATGATATCAGAGCAATCGGAGAAGGAGTCAGAAAGGTATACGAGGAAGTGCTTGTTCCGGTTGGCATGGGTGATGTGGCAATCTACACAGAGCTTGGGCGTTACATGATGGGACCTTACGGCTGCCTTGTGACAAAAGCAGTTCATGAGAAGCACACGTATAAAGAATATATCGGCTGTGATGCATGTGCGGTAAACTTAATGCGTCCTGCGATGTACGGAGCGTACCATCATATCACAGTTATGGGAAAAGAAGATGCACCTTGTGACCACAAATATGACATCACAGGTTCACTCTGTGAAAATAATGATAAATTTGCAGTAGATCGTATGCTTCCAAAGATTGATATCGGAGATTTGCTAGTCATCCATGACACAGGAGCACATGGATTTGCGATGGGATATA
>OGCU01000920.1_pt1 | contig 11524 bp, 9 predicted proteins | sample 1570251 | NCBI WGS metagenome assembly OGCU01 (sample SAMEA2582182, study PRJEB24529) | metagenome | biome: Human gut stool | place: China | collected 2011
CCCCTCAAGAATGAGGGGCAGGGGAGCTGAGAGTGTGCTCAGCACACTTTTTTTAAGTATGTTGGTGCTCTAATTCTGCAATTTTTAAAAGAGCTTTTTGCAGTTCATCCTGTGTGGATTGTAGTTCATCCTGTGTGGATTGTAGTTCATCCTGTGCGGAGTGCAGTGCATCCTGTGTGGAGTGCAGTTTATCCTGCGTACTGTTTAGTTGAGTGTGTGCATCATTTAATTTGGATTCTGTATCTTGCAATTGTATTTTCTTTTGGTCTAGCTCATCTTGCATTTCATCAATCATATATAAGACAGTATTTCTGTCTAATTCTCGTAATTCTTTAGAAAACATCTCCATGACCTCCTCAATATTTCTACAGATATCGTAGATTTGTTCGTACATTGGCTTGAATTCAGGATATGTTTCGATAAGTTTTACAATCATTTCGGGATTATCCATACTTAAAAATACAAGCCATGCATCTAATTTGCTTTTGATATCTTTATTTTGCTGATTTTCTTTAAAGATGTCAAGAGGAATAAAAATATATTTTTGTAACAATTCTATCTGCAATCCAGTATTAGATTTTTGTTCAAAAAAATGAAGATAATTTTGAGGAAATTTATGAAATGTTTTTGGACTTTTTTCAAAGAAGACAATGGTGTAGACGTTTTTGATACTTTTATATGTAAATTTTCTTTTCTTCATTCCTTTTATTCTTTTATATTGACGTAGAAGCAAGTCTGAGGAATAGCAGGCACATCGTTCACCGGGGAACTGATACCCGATTTTTTGTATTTCAATGTTTGCGATACTGCCGTCTTCTAGTTCTACAACGATATCGGTGATAATAAGAGATGTTTCATCAGCGATGCGGGTAGTATCATTTGGCAGTACGGTTAGTACTTTTACTTTCTGGTTTAGCAGTAAAGACAGTAGTTCTCCAATTCGTTCCGGCACTGCCTCTGGATTCAGTATTTCTTTAATCATAAAATCGTATAATACTTTGACTCCGGATATACCTGTACAGATATTCAGAAATTCTTCTTGAAATTCGGTTTCCCAACTGTCAAATAAAGTTTTTAATGTTTCATCTTTGATAATGATTTCCATAATTTCTGTACGTGTACGGAGCATGGGAAAATATTGTTTTAATCTGTTTGTCATAGATAAACCTCCTTGATTATCTCATGTGTGTTGTTGGATCAATGCTTCTGAGTGGAAGCTGGAAATAAAGAGGCCTTTAGGCTTAAGAGATTTTGCTGCGAAAAAGATGAAATGCAGCGAGAAAAGTTGTTTCTTCAAAATAACATACTTTTTAGGAAAAGTAAAGAAGTTTGAGCACATAAAAAGTGCATAAAACAGAATATGATGTGAATAAAAAAACATTCAAAGTGTATAAAATACAAAAAAGTGCTTGAAAAATAAAAAATAGGATGTATAATATAAGAATAAAATGTATAGTTATACAAAAAAGGAAATGAAGGGAATGGGGAAAATGATAAAGAAGAAACAAATAGCAGCACTGGTTTTGGCAGGCACAATGGCCATGGGAAGTTCTATGCAGGCATTTGCCTGTATGGGAGTATATGTAGGGAAAGAAGTTTCAGAGAATGGCTCATCCTATATTGGAAGATCAGAGGATATCGGAGCGGGACATACAAAAATATTTACGGTGCATCCGGCAGAAGACCATGAACCAGGAGCAATTTTTGAAGATGCATATGGATTTTCAATGCCATATCCAGAACACACATATCAATATACACTTGCAAAAGATTCACCACTGTTTGGAGAAGGAGAAGAGCCTTATGCAGAGGTAGGAATCAATGAAAATGAGGTTGCTATGACAGCCACTGTATCTACCTATTATAATGATAAGGCAAAAGCGGCAGATCCATTGGTAGATACCGGTATCTGTGAATTATCGATGGGATCGATTCTACTTGGGCAGGCCAAAACAGCAAGAGACGGAGTGGAATTGTTAGGAGAGATTGTGGAAAAATACGGTTCGGGGGAATGTAACACGATTATGATCAGTGATCCAAATGAAGCGTGGTACATGGAAATTGTTTCCGGTCATCAATATGCAGCCATTAAGCTGCCGGAAGATCAGGTTGCGGCAATTCCGAATATGATGCTTCTTGGAACGGTTGATGTGACAGATACAGAAAATGTGATTGCATCTGAAGGATTGGTATCATTAGCGGAAGAAAATGGATTTTTAAAGACGGAAGATGGAATGATTCATGTCACACAGACATATGGTGCAGAAAACCCGGGAAAAGGTCAGCTGACACGTTTGTGGCAAGGGACATATTACTTGAACCATGAAAAAGGAGAGGGTTTAAGTATTGAGCCTTCAGAGGATGGAGTTTATGGTCCGTATGATTTGTTGTTTACGCCAGATAAAAAATTTTCTACACAGGATATCATGAAGTTTCTGGCATACAGAGGAGAAGGAACAAAGATGGATTCCAATGTAAATGAGTCAATCTATGCAATCGGCAATAAGAATCAGGCAGAATGCCATATTTTGGAGATGCGTGACGGGATGTATCAGGGAATGTCAGGAGTAGAATGGCTTGCGATGTCAAGGGCAGAGTTTTCTTTATATCTTCCGTATTATGGAGCAATGCTGACAGAGACATGGGATGGATACCACAATGATGAGCTGACATCTGTAGAAGATTCTATGTTTTGGGTGTTCAATGACTTGAATGATCTGGCAGATGACAATCGAGAATTGTATGGGACAAATATTCGAAAATACTGGGATGCGTATCAGGCAGAATTGATTGAACAGCAAAAACAAGTTGATGTGGATATGCAGAAGTTATATGAAAAATCACCGGAACTTGCACAGGAAAAAGCAACAGAGATTGGAAAAGTAATTGCACAGGATGCATTTAACAGTGCAAAAAGTATTTTGACAGAATTAAAAGCGTTCAAAGAAAGTGGATCAACAGAAATGTTTGTACCATCTGTATTGACAGAGAATATAATGCCAAATTACACAGTTGCACGTGTGATGGATGAAGTTTCAACAGAAGCGTTGGAGGCGTTGATTGCCAAAGCGGAAGCTGTTCAGAAAGATATGTATACAGAAGCCAGTTATGCGACATTAGAACAAGAACTGGAAAACGCAAAGACGGTATTAGCAGATGAATTTGCAGTTCAAGATGAGATTGATGCAGCGACAAAACAGCTTGACAGTGCATTACAAGGCTTGGAAAAAATACAGGCAGCGGTACCACAACCAGAGAAAGAATCGGTATCGGAAGAGAAAACGACTCCAACAGGTCCTTCACCAAAAACAGGAGATGCTACTCCATTGATGTGGCTGTTGACTGCTGCGGCAGGAAGTGCGTTGGTAAGTGTGAACGTTTGGAAACGAAGAGAAGAAAAATAAAGTCAAGAGAAAAGAGCTTTTAGAGGCTCTTTTTTCTTGCTTAAAAGCACTTATTTTATAGGTTAAGGAAAACTTAAGATTTCCTATATAATATTCAGAAAATCCTTTGGTATAGTAAAATTAAGAAAAAAACAGGAAGGAGAGTATCTGTGGGGAAAATTATAGAAGTGAAGAATTTGTTTAAGCTCTATCGTGTCGGGGACAGTGTTGTGCATGCTTTGAATGGAGTGAATTTTTCAATCAACGAAGGAGAGTTCTGTGCGATTGTAGGGACTTCGGGATCAGGGAAATCAACGTTGTTAAATATGCTTGCCGGACTGGAAAAACCGACAAAAGGAGAAGTGATCATTAACGGCGAGCACATGGAGAAGTTGAAGGAAGATCAGCTTGTCAGCTTTAGACGTGATCATGTTGGATTTATTTTTCAGTCTTTTCATCTGATTGGGACGATGAATGCGGTGGAAAATGTGGCATTGCCCTTGAGCTTTCGCGGAGAGAAAAAAGAAAGCCGACTAAAAAAAGCAGATAAGATGCTGGATCTGGTCAATTTAAAAAAGCATAAAAAGCATTTGCCGAATCAGATGTCGGGAGGGCAGCAGCAGCGAGTAGGGGTTGCAAGAGCACTGGTTGTTGATCCGAAGATTATATTTGCGGATGAGCCGACAGGAAATCTGGATTCGCATACATCCAAAGAGGTGATGGAATTGATGCAGAAGGTGGTAAGGGAGCAGAAAAAGACGCTTGTTATGGTTACACATGACAATCATCTGGCTTCGTATGCCGATCGGATTTTCCATATTATTGATGGAGAGATTGTAAAGATAGAAGACAACCGTACAAAGGGAGAGGAGAAAGAAGATGAGAAAGATTAAGAAAATAATGATGGTTGCCATGAGTATGATTCTGGTGGCAGGGATGGTGATGCCACTGCACGCAGCGGGAAAAGTGACCGTAAAGGCGAGTGGAACTGCGACACCGGCTTATCAGTATGGACAGGAGAAAGAGTTAAAGCTTACGATTACAAACGGTACAGATACAGCAATTGAAAATGTAGTAGTAACTCCGCAGGTGAAGGCAAATATTGAGAAGTGGCCGTTTGAAATTGAAAATGTATCCTATGAGCAGAAAGTGGATAAGATCGAAGCGGGAAAATCTTATGAGCTCACATATGATGTGAAAGCAAGGGAAGATGTGGCATCAAAATATTATAATGTGAAATTCGATGTTAGTTACGATGGATTGGAAAATGCATTTGAGCAGAGTGTATTTGTAAAAATGACAGCTAAGCCGGAAGAGAGGCCACAGGAAAATCCAGAAGAAAACACACAGAAAGATCCACAACCGCAGCAACCTTCGGGGGATACAGGTGTCTACAACAGTGAACCGATGATGTATACTGGAGGAGATAGTGCAGGTGGCGGATCAGCAACGACATCGACATCTGTTCCGAGAGTAATTGTCACAGGATTTTCAACAGATCCGGCAGAAGTAAAGGCGGGAAGCAATTTTAAACTGATTGTACATTTGAAAAATACATCCAAGACAACAGCGGTAAAAAATATGCTGTTTGACTTTAACGCACCGACAGAAGGACAGGATGCAAACACTGCATCTCCGGCGTTCCTTCCGGCGTCCGGCTCTAGCACTGTATATCTGGATGGAATCGGAGCAAATGGGACAAAAGACATTTCGATTGATATGAATGCAAAATCAGATCTGGTACAGAAACCATATAGTGTCGAGATGTCTATGAAGTATGAAGACGGAAGTGGAACACAATTTGAAAGTACATCAAGTATCTCAGTTCCGGTTAAACAGGATGCGAGATTTGAATTCAGTGAATTTGAGCTGAGTGGAGAGACTGTGGAAGTTGGAAGCGAAGTTAATGTCATGTGCAGTCTGTATAACATGGGAAGAATTAAATTGTATAACGTAAAAGCAAAATTTGAGGGTGAAGGAATCAAATCTAAAGAGATTTTTGTCGGAAATGTGGAATCCGGAGCGACAGCTTCAATTGATGGTATGATAACCGGAGAGTCAGAGACAACAGGTGATGGTAAAGTTAAGATGATTGTTACTTATGAAGATGAGTCGGGAGCAGTATTTACAACTGAAAAAGAACTGACACTTTTAGTGACAGCACCGATGACAGATGACATGATGAATGAAAGTGAAATGGTTGAGCAAGAAAAAGCGTTCCCGATTATTCCGGTGATTGTCGGAGTAATTATCATCGGAGTGATTGTTGTCGTTGTAATTGTGAAGAAGAAAAAAGAGAAAAAAAGAAGAGCAGAAGAGGAGGAAATTTTAGAGGATGAGCTTAATAGACTTACTGAGAATGAGTAGTGGAAATCTGAAACGCAGAAAGCTTCGAACCTTTTTAACCGTTCTAGGGGTTGTGATTGGGACAGCTTCCATTGTTGTTATGATTTCTCTCGGACTTGGTCTTCAGCAGTCTACCTATAAAGAAATAGAAAAATCTGGTGGTTTGACGACCATTCAGGTGACAGGAAAAGACAGGCAGGGTGGCATGATGGTAGATTCCGGAGAGGAATCGAAAGAATATATCACAGATGATGTGATTGAAAAATTGAAAAAATTAGAAAATGTATATCATTTTTTCTTTTTTCAGTCGAAATCAAGTAATTTTAGGAAATGTCAGAAAATTTCATCTTTATTGTTTCTGGTTAACTTGATTTTTCCAAACTAAAAAAACTAGGAAATTTTCCTAGCTTTTTTATGTATTATCTTAGTGTTTACGTTTGTAAGTTGAAATACCGAACAAGGCCAAAGCTGATGTCACCATAGCTGCACCTGCTGCTGCAGAAGCTGCTGTTGATTTTTCACCAGTAGCTGGAAGGGCTGGAGTTTCTTCTTTTACAGGTACTGATGTTGGTGTTACAGGTTTACCTGGTGTAGGTTCTGTTGGAGTTGTTGGTACTTGAGGTTTTGGTTTCTCAGTTGTTTCTTCAACAGATACAAAGTTTTTGTGGTAAGTAACTTTTGCTGAAACAGTGTTTGGAAGAACTGGTTTGTTTGGTTCTTCTGGCAATTCAGGAACAACTACTGTTGAGTTAGTTGCGAACCAGTAAGCAGTTGGAACGTTAAGGTTATTTCCGCTTACGATGAAGTCCATTGGTTCACCCTTGAAGATTGTTGCAGCAGCGCCATAGTAGGCATTCTTCGTACGAGGTGTTCCGTCTGGGTTAATCGCATCCCAACCTTCATCTGTAACTTCACCAGTTGTTGGATCAACTGTTGGGTCACTGTTAAAGCGTGAACCGTTAGCCACAAATTCGTTATCGTTTGTTGCATAAGCATAACCATCTTCATGCAAAGTGATAGATGAACCAGGAATTTGAACGTATTCATTACCATTCAAACCAACTTTTTCAATGTGGTTTCCAAGCTCAGTGTTCCAGTGGTTAAGTGATGAGATACTCAAAACTGATCCGTTCTTAGACAAATCAAGTGGTGTCACTGATGACTCAGAATCAAAGAAGTTCAAGTTCATCTTAACGTGAAGTTTTTTGTTAGTGTCGTCAGTTTGTGAACCAATGAAAAGTGTCTTAGTTGGATCGTGGTACAACTTAACAATGGCTGAACCATCTGTACTTGGTGTTTCTACCAAAGTGTAAGTTGCAACGATTTTCTTAACTGGAGTACCATTGAATGATGTTCCGTTTAGGTTGTTGTATGTTACAGTCAATGTTTGACCTGTAGCCATCTTCAACCATACATCTTCAGTGTATTCACCGTCAGCATTGATAGTGTACTGTGTACCGTTAGCTGCGCTGAAGTCACTTGGAATGTAACGAGATGTGTTGAATTGTTCAAGGATTTCATCTACTGAGTGACCTGATTGGATTGTTTTATCCAAGTAGTCAACAGAACCTGCTGAGTTTTCAACAGTCATAGTAGCATCAGATTCTGTTTTATAGATCAAGCCAGTAGCATTTTCAGCCAATCCTTTTGTCAAAAGACGAGCAGTTGTTCCACCAGTGTATTCTTTATAAGCTTTTTCCCAAGCAGCATAAGCAAGAACGTCTTGGTAGTATTTATCCAATTGTGTTTTGTAATCTGCAAGTTTTTGATTATATTCTGAAACCGCAGTTGTCAAAGCTGTTGTTTGAACTTTGTTATCATTGTTAGCAGCTTCGACGCTAGTGTGTTTAACACCTGCTTCTTCTGTAGCTGTGAATCCCCCTGTTGCAACAACATTTGCTTTAGCAGATGTAAGAGCTGCATCAGCTTCTTCACGAGTCAATTTATTTTCAGAAACAACTGTATTTGAAGCTTCTTGAGCATCTTTAGCTGCTTGATCTTGAACAGCTTTAACATCAGCAGAATCTTTTGATGCTGCTGCAGTCGTTGTTGCAGCTTCAACAGCGTTATTAAAGTCAGGATTTGAAACTTCAGCAATAGCTTTAGTTGTTGTTTTTACAGTAGTATCTGTTTCAGTAGTAGTTTTTTCTTCTGTTCCAGGTACTGTAGTAACAACTGCTGCATCACCTGTTGTTTTAACAAGGTTAGCACTTGATTCTGCAGCCGTATTTGATACGGTTGCATCAGTATCAGTAGTTGTTGTTACATCTTTAGCTTCATCCGCAGCTGCTACGCTTGTAGCCGCGAGCCCTGCAAGCAATACGCTTGAATACAATGTTGTTTTAAATGGATTGACTTTCATTTACACTTTCTCCTTCTTGGTTAACATTTTATTAACCTATTTTCTTCACCGTTTAATATACTACCGTGATTTTCAAAATTTGGCAATAGTTTTCTGAAAAAAATATTATATATTTGCTACATGTTTTTAAAATTTGACACACTTTTGTTATATTTTAATCATTTCTTTACAATAAAGAGTAATTAGTAAGGATTTTACAGAGTTTTTTACTTAATACTTTCTTATAACTGTTCATTTATTTCTCATAATAAACTGTTTCAACGATAGAATAGGCTTCCTATTAGAAGCAGGTCATCAATAACTGGCCTCTTCATAACTAAAAACACATAAAAAAACACCTTCAAGACCTTGACTTTAAATGTTTTTCGTCGTATGCTTGAAAAAAATGTTAAGAAAGTTGGGGGACTTTTCAATGACAAAAAAAGAAATGAGATTGCTGATCCTTCTTGGGATTAGTATTATTTTAGCGAACCTTGTACTTCGTTTGATTCTTAGGCCTCTGCCTGAGAATATAGCTTATCTCATTAAAACACTTGGCCTTATGTGTCTATACTATTTCCTCGTACAGAGACGCCTTGGATTAAAGATCAAATCGACTAAAAAGATAAGTTGGTCTGAAACCCTAAGTGTTTGTTGGTTGGTTCTTTTGGCAGATTTTTTCTTTCTTTCTGCGGTTGCTTTGGGTATCAGTAAAGCACCTCACATGATAGGAACTGCCTTGATTATTGCCTTAGGAGCCGGTTTTTTTGAGGAATATTTTTTTCGTGGACTTTTCCTTAAACTCGCCTTCCAAGATGGTATTAGATCTTCAAAACAGGTTTTAGGAGTCGTTTTCTTGTCTGCCATATTTTTTGGATTGGCCCATCTCGGAAATCTTACTCACCAGCCCTTGAACGCTACCTTGTTCCAGGTTTATTATGCGACAGCTATAGGAATATTCTTTGCTGCTATTTACCTACGTACTGGTAGCCTCTGGTGGACTATTATTCTGCACTGTTTGGTTGATTTTGCCAGTGTCCTTCTCTCGCAATCAACACAGGCTGCACCAGCTACAAGTATCTGGAATTTCATTTTCTGGCTACCTTTAATTGCCCTAGGACTCTTCCTTATTCGTCCTAAAAAATTGAAAGCCATTAGATATCTTAATGACTAATATTTCAAACTGCATCCCACAAGTTAGATTTTTGGTGTCTAACCAGGGGATGCAGTTTTTCATTTATCAGCACCACATTCTTACAACTTATCTCAATTTCCATTATTACTCCAAAAACGATTTAATCATAGAAATTTCATATCAGGTCTTCATCTATTCCTATCAGAATTTTGCTGATTTTAGACTTCTCATTTTGTTATAATATGACCTACAATCATATTTTTTTAAAGGGGATGCTTATGAATTTTCAACAATGTCGCTATGTTCAGACTATCGCTGAAACAGGGTCTTTTAGTAAGGCTGCTAAAAAACTCTTTTTGACTCAACCTAATCTCTCAGCATCCATCCGTGACTTAGAGGAAGAACTTGGTGTCCAACTCTTTGAGCGTTCCAATACAGGAGCTAAACTAACTGATGACGGTCATGATTTTCTCAAATATGCCAAACGTATTCTTGGAGAGCTAGATCTACTAGAAGGACGCTATCGCAAATCCTTTAAGAAATCATTCACTGTTGCCAGTCACCACTACGATTTCTTGTCACTTCCCATGGCTCACATTGCCCAACGTTTTCGTAGTGATTATCAAGAATTTCAACTGATTGAAACAACAACTAGGAAGATTCTCAAAAGCGTTGAAAGCTTCGAAAGTGATCTGGGGATTATTTATCTAGATGAAGATAACGACCATATCTTAGAACGCAGTTTCCAACACATGGATTTAACTTTTACCCCACTTGGAGAGTTTGAAACCAAGATTTTCTTAGGTCGCCAACATCCCCTAGCTCACAAAAAATCCCTCAATCTCAAAGATTTAGAGGGATACCCACAGGTCCGCTTTCGTCAAGAAAGCTCTGGAATCCATTTTGACGAAGATCCTCTCGAGGTTCTGCCTGACCAACAAGTGATATACAGTAATGACCGAGGCAGTGTTATGAATTTGCTCTGTGCCTCAGATAGTTACGCTTCTGGTCTCGGTATTGTTAATAGTTTCATTAAGGACCAAATTGTTTTACTTCCACTGAAGAACAGTCCAAAGCACACCTTGGGGTTTGTGACAAATAATAAACAGAAACAATCCGCAATTATTCAAGCATTTATCGAGGAAATTCAGGATAGCTTACTACCCCACCACTAAGGAGAAGAAAATGGAATTTCAAACACTTAACAATGGCATCAAAATACCCGTGCTTGGTTTTGGTGTCTGGCAAATTTTCGATCAAAAGGAATGTCAAAAAGCCGTTGAAGATGCTCTTTCTGTAGGCTATCGATTAATTGATACTGCTAGCCTTTATCGAAATGAGGAAGCCGTGGGACGTGCTATTAAGGCATCTGCTATCCCTCGAGAGGATATTTTCTTGACTAGTAAAGCCTGGATTAGCCAGCTCGGCTACGAAGATACCAAATTAGCCCTAAAAGAAACACTTCGCAAACTAGATACTGACTATCTTGATTTATATTTGATTCATCAACCTTTTGGCGACTTACATGGTGCCTGGCGTGCTATGATTGAGCTTAAGCATGAAGAACTTATTAGAGCCATTGGTGTTTCTAACTTCTCAACAGGGCGTTTGGCGGATTTTGCCTTGCAGACACCTGTAATTCCAGCAGTCAATCAAATCGAGTTGCATCCCTATAAACAACACAAACTGATTCAGAAAGCTGATAAGGAATTTGGCACCCTAACGCAAGCCTGGGCTCCTTTTCATAGAGGAGAGGATGGTATTTTTCAGGACTCAACTCTGACTGCTATCGCTGAAAAACATGGCAAGACAGTTGCTCAGGTCATCCTCAGATGGCAAACCCAACAAGGCATTCTGACCATCCCTAAAAGTACCCATATCGAACGAATGAAGGAAAACTTTAATAGCTTTGACTTCCACCTAGACCAAGCAGACCTTGACGCTATCAGTAAACTAGACCGATACCCAAATGCTTATGGTCCTGATGAAAGTGTAGAACGCATTAAGCATTTATTGAAATATAGTGTATAAAAAAACGAGTTCGACTGAACTCGTTTTTCTTATACACCAGCTCATCTTGTGGCTTTCCTTAAGTAGTGACGGAGCTTAGGTGATATTCTCCAGTAAATAATTTTCAGTTTTAAGGAATCAGAACTCCTAAGTGCTAGACTTAGATGTGTTTCAAGCGCTTTACTCACAACCGAAGTTTAGTAAAAAACAGTTTAGCAATTCTACGAATTGAAAAACTGTTTTTATATAATATTTTACCCAATCACACTTCCGTTTGGAACAGATGGATCTACTGTCAAGACAGTGAGT
>OGCU01000927.1_pt1 | contig 11413 bp, 5 predicted proteins | sample 1570251 | NCBI WGS metagenome assembly OGCU01 (sample SAMEA2582182, study PRJEB24529) | metagenome | biome: Human gut stool | place: China | collected 2011
TCTCATAGATCCGGTAAATCCGGTCCGCATCCGGATAGAAGGTATCGTAAGATTGTTCAAAATAGATCTTCGCAATCATGACCAACGCAACAGACAACCCCACACTCAGCGAGATGATCTTCATTACATTATGACGTCCTTTTTTGAACAATGAGCGTATGGCAATATTCAAGTTTCTCATATCTATCGTGTTTATCTGCTTTTCCTACTATCGTTACTCTGATTTCAAACTATCAACCGGATTAGAATTCGAAACGGCCCATGCACGGTACAGGACACAAGCAATGATCAAAACATAGACCATCATCGCTCCGGCCAGGAAGATAAAAAATCCGATGGGCGCCTTTTCCGTAAATTTCTCCAACCATCCCGTACCGGAATAATAAGCGACAGTCATACCGATCACGATAGCGGGAATCGCAATATAGGAAATGTCTTTCGAAATCATCTTCAAGATACTCCATGCCGTCGCCCCGTTCACCTTACGGATCGCAATTTCGCGTCCACGACGGTTCGTTTCGTCACTGGTATATCCCAGCAGACCGATCAATGCAATAATCAAGGTCACGATTCCCCCGATCATAACCGAGTCGCGGAACGTGCGGGAATCCTTATACAGGTCTATCATATCCATATAATAAGCCGTCACCGTAACATTTCGGTTGGGCATTACATCTTCCAGCACCTTTTGTGCCTTTTTTATATTCTCCGGTGACATCTCATGGAATTTGATCAGGATCATCGGTGCATATCTATCATAGAACAGGGCGGTCGGACGTGTATCCGGATTACCGGTACTGCCAATACAAACATCTTCATACACACCGCAGATGGTAAACGGTTCTCCATTCTGGCTATGTTCCGTAATTATAATATTCTTGCCAATCGCACTCCCGGTCCAACCAGCCACCTGTTCCATCTTTTCGACAAAAGAACGGCTGACCATCACTTTGTTCGAAGCCGAACCGTCAGAACGGAACACCTCTCCTTCAATAACCGGAATCTCCATCAAGGAAAAGAAATCATCTTTCACCCAGTACATATCGGCAATATTAAACAGTTCGCGGTCATCTCCAGGAAGTGAAACATTATTTCCCGACATCCCTGAAATCGGCAGGTCATAGCAGGCAGAAACTTTGTCAACTTCGGGTATCTTGCGCAATTCCTCGATTGCCGTATTACGGACGGATTCTTCCACACCCTGTGTCGAGCAATAAGCCAACTTCTCATAGGCATATCCGGGATCGACATTTACCATATAGTCATACTGCTTATTGATAACCGACAATAATGCCACCAGATAGGCTGTTGCCAAAAACTGTATGAACAGCAGGCAAAGTTTCCAGTACCTGCGGGATTCTTTAAAATTACGGAATGCGGCAGCCACCGGAATACGCAGGAACATATAGGTCGGGATCAAACCGGTAATGAAAAAGATCACGATGCAAACTCCTATCAGTATCACAATAGTCTGTGTCGAGAACAATGCTCCCAACGTTGCCCCTAACAATTCTTCCGTTTTCGTACGGAACAGAACGATCAGAAAAGCGGCAAGCAACAAAGAAATCAGCATATGCAAACACGTCTCCGACATGATCATACCGAACAGGTTCTTATCTGAAGCCCCATAACATTTATGAACAGCCACCTCTTTGGTCCGGTTGATCAACGTGGAAATCACGATAAGCACATAATTCATCGCAGCCGTAAAGATGAGCACAAAAGCCAGAAAGCCCAACAGGGAATTCATGCTCTTCACCTCATCACTGTTACTGTGCATGTCCATCAACGGAACCAGGCTATAAGTCAAATCAATTCCCGCTTTTTTCACCTCTTCCAGATCGCAATGCCGTCCTTGCATCTCACGAATGGCAGTCGTCAGACTTTCCGGATCAGTGCCGGGATAAAGTTTTCCATATCCCAGATAACGGTCATTCCCCAGCCAATTTTCACGACTCCACTTGCTCATACCTTCCAAAGATGCAACAATCTCAAAACGCAAGTGGGAATTTTCAGGTACATCTTCAAACACACCTCCTATCGTATAGGTTTGTCCTGGACTGGATTCAAATTCAAATTCCTTGTTCACTGCCTGTTCTGCACCTCCCAACAGTTTGGCAATGCGATTCGAGATCATCACATATCCCGGACGGGACAAAGTCTCTTTCGGATCACCGATCAGGATAGGACGCGGCAACAGATCGAAAACATTCGTATCGCCCATCACGACATAACGGGCGGAATAACGGTTTCCATCCTGTGTCTTGAACAACTCCTTGTCACCCCCGATATAGGTCAAACGAGTTGCTTTTTCAACCTCCGGTATCTCGACTTGCATAGCTGTAGCCACGCCTCCGCTCACCTGCCCGTAGGACTTATATTCACCATCCCGGATGATGTTTTCGTGCAACCGATAAATACGGTCGCTATCCGGATAAAACTTATCAAACGAACGTTCAAAACACACTTTCGATATCAGGACAAGTCCCATCGCCAGTCCGACTCCCAGAGATAAAATCTTTATCCCATTACTTCTTCCTTTCTTAAAAAGCGAACGTAATGCTATGTTCAAGTTTTTCATATCGCGTATTTATTATATTCCGTCCATTAAAATTCAAAAAGCGTGCCAAAAGAGTCAATAAACTAAAATACAAATAGATAAAAGCACGATCATTTTTTTAAAGTGTCCAATTATTTGACAATGGTGTACAATAATTAGACACTCCTGATGGGTAAAACATCGAAACTAGTTCACGGAAATGCAATTGACGTCCCACAAGGATATTTCATATATTTTGTACTTTTGCAAACATGAAACGGAATATACTCGCTCTTTATCTGATCAAACTATCCAAATGGTTCACATTGGTTATGCCTATCATCGTGCTTTTTTACGAAAAACACGGATTAGGATTGCAGGATGTGTTTATCCTGAAGAGTGTCTATTCGATAGCAGCCGTAGCCTTGGAGATCCCTTCAGGCTATCTGGCTGATGTTTGGGGACGCCGCAAATGTCTGATATTAGGATGTATCCTTTTCTTCTTCGGATATCTATGCTATTCGTTCACCTCGACATTCACGGCTTTTCTTTTCGCTGAAATCTTGTTGGGGACAGGACAAACATTGGTAAATGGTGCAGATTCCGCTCTGTTATACGATACTACCGCCCAATACAAGAAAGAAAATTTATACTTACGATATGAAGGACGGATCACGATGATCGGCAACTTCGCTGAAGCGCTGGCAGGTATCTTTGGTGGTTTATTGGCGACTTATTCCCTTCGTCTTCCTTTTTATGCGCAGGCTGTGATTGCATTTACAGGTATTCCGGCAGCATTCATGCTTAAGGAGGTCAACCGTTCCAATAAAATACAGAATCCGGTAAACGAGATTGTCCGGATCATCAGATATTCGCTGGTAACGAACAAGCAACTTTGCTACAATATCATGTATTCAGGTATAATCGGGGCAGCGACTCTCACGATGGCTTGGTTCGTACAACCGGTTTTAATGTATCTGAAAACTCCCGTTTCCTGGTATGGCGTTATTTGGACGGTACTGAATCTGACAGTTGGCTTCGCCGCTCTCTGGTCCGACCGGGTGGACAACTACTTCGGTCCGCGTAAGATGGGAATCCTGATCCTCGTTTTTATAGTCGGCGGATATGTCTCCCTGGCTTTCAACCTTACGTACGCCGGCCTTGCCATCTTGTTCGTCTTTTATATCTTCCGCGGTTTTGCCACCCCCATCCTCAAAGGATACATCAACCAAATGACTTTTTCCGACATGAGGGCGACAGTGCTTTCCATCCGCAACTTCATAATCCGCCTGATGTTCGCCGCTATCGCCCCCTTTATCGGTTGGCTGAATGACATGTATTCGCTCCAGGTTGCCCTACTCGTCTCAGCAGGGATCATATTGCTGCCGGGAGGGATATTTCTGGGGCTTCAGTTCAGAAAAGAAACAAGTTAAAAAGGGACATTGCACAAATTGCTGATCTTATCTACATTCTTGATATAGGAATTATGCTCCCACAGACGTCCGGCACAATATTGATCGAAAGTATCCTGCAATGATTTCTCATCATCAAGGCTATTCACCAGTTCCGGTATCAAGATCTCGGCAAAAACAAAAATGCCTTTTTCCGGTACAAGGACAAGATTGCTCTTGGGTTGTATAGACATTGATTTTTCAAGCATATCGAGTGGGACAATGCGGTAACGCTTTTCACCTTCCTTATCCGAAATCAATAACAGATAATCAGTACTACGAGCCGGAGAAATAAATAGTATATCATCAATCGAACCGACAAAAGCAAAAAGCATATTCGGTTGTGACATTCCCTTTTTCAGATTGGACAGGCCTACTTCGCCATTCTTAAAAACCGTAACCAGCAAATCTTCCTTGTCTTCCGGGTTATAAGAGAAAATAACACTTCCCCCTTCTCCTCCCCACTTTCCGATCTTGGGACTTACGGAATAGGCTATTTTGCCATTTTTAAATAAGGAGACAAAGACATGGTTGGGCGTGTATCCCAGGTCATGCTTCTTTTGCAAAGGATTGCAACGCAGAGCTGATGTCCGGATTCCTAAATTAATTTGAGTGTTTGCATTTTTAGTGCGCAAAGCCTTTTCCTGGACATTTTCTTCGTTTACGGACAAAACCGGAGCAACCGCTTCCACCTCTTGAACCGCTGTCATTTCAGGGACTACAGAACGTTTATCAAAAATATATTCATTCCGTTCTGCACTAAAATACGCAGGAAACTCCGGCATCTTAGGAACAGAATCCAGCTTTTGCCGATGGCGCAACTTGACAAAATCCGCCACGTTGCCAACTGGTTTGATCAGATTGGAACTGGCAGAACGCGTATATACTTCACCTTTCACCTCTACCACTTCATTGATTGGCGCTACTCGAAACGCCAAAACCAGACGTCCGTCTTCATATTCATACAAACGGCAACGTATATACGCCTGATAACGATCCCGATCTTCTTTTTTACCTAATAGCCTGATCACATTTTGATTGACAGAACGAAGGTAAACATCGCTGTCATTATGAGCAAACCTTAACTCCTGGTCCAATCCGGTCAGATATCCCTTATCATTGACTCCGATATAAAGTGTTCCCCCTTCCGTATTCATGAACGATGCAATCCCACGAGCCAGGACAAGGCTCTGCTCCTCTGTCGCGTTTTTGTCGGCATGGATAAATGCAGATGTCTTAAATTCTTTTTCTACTCCTTCATGGCCGAAAAATACGGGTATGTACACTCTAGTTTTTTTCTCCCAGACTTTACAACCAAGCAAAACATTAATATTCTCGCAAATCAGTTCCTGCAGGTCATCATCCTTTTCTTTCAGATAGGACATGATATTAAAATAGCGTGCCAACTCAGCTACCGTACGGTTTTTATTTTGCATAAACGATTGCAAATCGGACTGGACGGAAGTCAGGGGACGGGAGTCGAACCAAGTCTGTAATACTCGTATAACCTGTTTGTTATTACGCAAACGCAAGCTGTACCGGTCCATATCTAACGCTTCCATACGATCCGACAATCCCTTAAAAGTTTGCCGGCATTCAACTCCCTCTCTGTTTTTCAATAATTCGGAGTCCAGTGAATTAACCCAATAGATATAGTCGGAACAAAGCCCGTAATAATCAGCCAATTCTTTGTTTCCCACAAAACGGCACAAAAATATCAGGACATTATAAGCATTGAAGCATCCACATATATCTTCGCTGTCGCCTATCAACGAATCTACACAATAAATGAGTTCCTTCAACTGGCTCACCGTTATCCTATCCGACTCGTCATATAAATCGGGAGTTACTGTTTTACTTTCACTTTCAGGCATCTCATCAGTCTGAGCCGATTCATCAAGAGCACTCTCCGGAACTTCAAGATTTAGGCTTTGGAAAGCGACGAAGAAAGGATTGTTTTTTTCTTTCAAACGTTGCAACTCTTCCTTGTCTTTATTGACTTTCAGCACTTCTTTCGTCATGAAGAAAAAGAAACTGCGCAAATTTTCCAATACATTATTATAAAAACCTTTTTCGTCTGGAAATGGGATATGGGACAGCACTTTGATCGTATTTTTCAATTTGTCCGCCGATAAACCTCCATATTCCACCTTATAGAAGTTACCGGCCTTATACTTCTTATGGGGATTAGTCGTTGTTGCCGTCATGCCGGTAGAAAGCAACCACCAGACTTTGCCTTCTGCAATATCGATCACTTTCCCGATTACATTTTTCTTCCTGACACAATCCGGATACATATATTCATTGAAATCCTGTATCAGGGAAAGCTTGACTTCACTTCCTTCCACGCTCTTTACTTTCGCACGGAATATCTCGTTGACAACAAACATATCCATAAAACCAGGGATGATATAATAGCATGAATTTATGTAAGCGAATGGCAAACAGGCCTTCATTCCCCGGTATGGGGCATCTATAATTTCCATCTTCAGAGACATGTCTTCCTTGTCGATATGCAGGATCCGGACCTTGACCCGTTGATCCGGACGCAGAAAATGGTCTGTCTCCACCTCTTCCTCTTCCATCTCGATCTCCGGTATCTCAATCTCTTTCTCATCTGATCCGGTATCCACAAAAGCCGGAGAAGACATTGGTTGCGACAAAGGATAATCTTCCGCTACCAGATTCCAATATGAACGGAAATCACGGATACTCTTACAAGCATCAAAATTCAAAGATAACCGGCTAAAAGAAGCAACAAACAAACGGTTTTTCAACACAGTAGCCCGGTCTTTACGCCCTTTCCACGAGTTACATTCCAATTCAACCAATGGGCTCAACGTAAATCCATCGTTATCAAGGGTGATCATATTTTTTTCATTTCGACATTGCCTCCACTTTTTACTATCTTCCTGGAAAAGACATGCTTTATCATCTGCCTGTATCATGATGAGACGTTCCAAGATCTTTATCTCATCAAAATGTTGGAGATGCTCCCACTGGATACGGTCACCCAATGTATTCTCGCCAGTGAGCAAAGTATATGACTTATTTTTCAGCAGTTCACTATACGGTGATGGTATACGGGAAAGATAACGGCATATACGGGCAGCAATCAGTGAAAGGCCATCCTCCTTTTGCCGACATTGTCCGCAGATCAAGAAGACAAAAGTATGCAAACGGACCGACTCGGTTATCAGAGGATGAAGCGTGTCCCAATCATCGGAGAACCAATATTCAGATACCTTATCATCCATCTCCTTTGCTTTCCGTTTCAATACGCCGGAAAAATCACTGCATTCCTCTTCTGTCATCAGACCATTGGTAATCAGCCTGCAAACGATATCGATCAGTACCGGAAGATTCTGGGAAAAACCAGTCAAATCGTATAACAGCAGATAATATATTTTTAGGATCTCGTCATGTACATGCCAAATGTTTCCACTCTGTTCCAACTTACGCAAAACAGCCTTCAGATATTCATTCGTCTTTCCTTCCGACAAGCAACGGCAAACTTTCAGTTTCAAAGAAAGACGATCCATCCTGTCAAACAGTTCAGTTCTTTTTTCATCCGCCCTCCTCTGGTATACTGTTTGCAAATAGTCCGATTCCTCTCCCATCCACCGGCAAAGGTCGAAGGCCTTCTCTAAAGCTTTAGCGGCATCCTTTCCATCCAAGGCCAGGCAATCTCCATGTTTTTCCTGAAAAGCAGCCAATGCCTCGATCCATCCAATCTCCTGATTCCGATACAGGAAACGAGCTTTTTTCAATAATACATCTGAAGCAGGATAATGCGAGACTTTATTCTCCACCAGCAACTTCATATTAACATCACAGGATTGAAATACAAAAGCATATTTTTCCACAATACTATCAGATAAGTTTTTTCCTGTTGTCGACATTTCTTTATCAAGGACAGGTACATCATTCATCATAGTTATAATATTAAAAATAAGATTATTAATTCAACAATTACCCTCTAAAAATTATATATATGAGCCCGAAAGTACTCATTTAATTCCAAGCACAAAAAAAATTCCGACTATATTTTAAGAATGACCATAAAAAAGAGGCCTGTCTCTTACTCCCCAAAAACAGACCTCTTTACGAAAAAGTTTCCATACCTTCCATGCACCAGACCATACTCGGCAGCATCCAGCCAACCTTTTTTCACCTCCATTATCATAGCATAGGCAAACATTGCAGAACCGGATGCTTCCGGCCAGCAATCAGTTTTATCCACCAACAGGTTCTTCATGCCGCTTTCACTCTGGCAATTTTTCGGGCTCTTCATCATAAGACGATGGCCATCCAAAATGCACCATGATTGGGATTATCTCTCGGTGTCAATATGAATTGTTAATTATCCATATTCGCCTTCTTCTCGAGCGGACAGATAATTAGTCGTCTAATATATCAATTTGAGAAATCATCAAAAAAGGAAGTGCGTCAAGCGCGGGGACAAGTACATTTTGACACACTTCCTTTTACGGTAATTTATTTGGTATAAATTAATTAGCAGTCTGATTTTCTTTTTCTGTCTGAACCGTCTGTCTCGCTTTCATACGGAAGTCCATATACGATTTCGTATTCAATTTTGGAAAACCATCCTTCTCCAATTGCCTGCCAACCTTTTCCAAGGTCTGAATATTCTCTTCCAGAATGGTTCCATCCGGACGAGGGCCAATGTTCAACAATAAATTAGCATTCATATCTGCGCAATATCTCAATAGCTCCATAACCTCTTCAGCCGATTTCTGCCGTTGTCGCGAAGAAGTATGATATGCCCACCCTAAAGCCTGGATCGGGATGTTCAACTCAGCCGGCTTTTCATTATTGCTCTCCCAAGAAAAATCGGCAGCGTCCTGTACCTTTTTAGGTAATCCGACACTTTTAAAGACAGGAGCCAATGATCCCATTTCTCTTTCTCCGGTTATAAAATCCTCATTACCGTTCGCACCTGTTTTAAACACGACTAATGCATGAGGCTGAATCTGATGAATCATATCATATATTTCCTGAATATTAAAAAGTTCAGAATACTGATACACTCCTCCAACCGTATCAAACCATATACCGGCAATCGGCCCATATTGAGTACACAATTCCATTATTTGCGTTTTTGCATAATTCAGATAATGCTTAAAATCTTCCACATTACGGAATCTGTAAGACTCAGGAACCTCTTTATAGTGGGGACGAGCCGGATCATACATCGTATTTGGCAAAAAGTAGGGATGATGCCAATCTATACCCACCGAATAATAAATAAACAGGCCCAATCCGGCTTTCCGGCAAGTGACAGCCAACTCTTTTACAAAGTCACGCTGGGCAGGATAATCCATACTATTGTAATCCATCAAATACTACAGGAATCCCTGTCTTTTCAAAAAATCATCCGTCAACTTTCGAACCTTATAATACTCTTCCGTAAGCGGCTTTCTGTATAGAAAGATCGGATGCCCGGCACCTTCAAAGAGATGGAGTTCACAATCCACTCCCTTCTGCAAAAGTTTATCTTGATAGGCCTCGATCGTTTCGACCGATACGATAGGATCTTTCGTGCCAAGCAATATAAGAGTGGAGGGAGTTGCTTCCGACACATGATGGATCGGTGAAATTTTTTCAAAATCCCTTTTTATTTCCGGAAAACCATAACCTCGCGAAACCATGTCTACAACCGGATAATATAACACGGAGAGGTTTGGCCTGTAACCCGCCGGAACAGTCTCATCACTCCCGATCGTTCCGAGTGCGGCAGCCAGATGTCCACCGGCAGAACCACCGGCTACGGCAATCTTGTCCGGATCAAGCTGATAGTCCGAAGCATGGCTACGCAACCAACATATCGCATCTTTGGCATCCTCAAAACTCTCGAACGGAGTAGAATGGTGCAGATATCCGATACGATAATCAACCGATACAGCAACCATTCCTTTTGAAGCATAATAAGCACATTCACGATAAAACTGAATCGGAGTACCTAACTTCCAACCTCCTCCGAAGAAGTATACAATAGCCGGCCTTTTTTCCCCAGCCTGCATATTCCGGGGCTTGAAGATGTGAAGCGCCAGGGAATCTCCATCCTCTAATGTCTTATACCGAACGATTTCAGGGGAGAACACCGTCTCCGATGAAGCCAGTACTTTCTTTAAGGCCTCGAACCAGACAGTCGCCATCTTCTCCGCACCAGCCTTATTCGGATGTACTTTATCGTGTACCGTATAGTCTTGCCAGTTAAATCCCTGAGCCTGATTGACCAAAAAGACCTGTCCGGAGTTTAATCCGGCAACCATTTTCGCAATCTTCTCGTTCAATTCCGGGATATACGAATATTTAGGTAGTTTCCCGCTTGGTATTACCTGGGCAATCAAAATACGGACATTCGGATTGATCGCCTGTATTTTGTTGATAATAGACTTGTAAGAAGCTATCATTCCGGGAATAGGTTTCTCTTCCGCAAAATGGTTATGACCGGCATGGAGCAATACAATATCTGCCGGATAAAGCCGGTAGAGGCTGTCGATCTTCGACTCCAGAAACTCCACATTCTTACCGCTGAAACCACAATGATTAAGCGTCCCGATCCGACATTTACTCTCACGAGGACCGATAAAATCAAACTGATACCCGGCTGTAAATAATTTTTCCCAAAGCGGATACAAATAGCAAGTGAAGAAATCCGCTCCTTCCGTAATAGAATCACCTAATCCCATCAAGGTAAACCGTTCCTGTTTTTTCTCTTGTCCGGTGGTAGTAACAGAACAGCACAATAAAAAAAATAATATCAGATATAAATAAAGAGCTTTATGTTTCATGGCTTTTTAAACTTGCAATAGTTTTATAGGCATATATTAAAAAGATGTGTGTCAAAATGTGATTATCTCCACGCTTGACGCAGAGACAAGTACATTTTGACACACACCATACTTTTCTGATTATTGGACAACCGGTTTGTCTTTCAACATACCGCCTTCATTATAACGCTGGTTATTCGGTAGCCCTTTCTTATTCACACCTTCTTTCATCAATGTCTTCAAATCTTCCAGATGCGAACGGTAAACACCACGAGGTGTCACATCATATTTCTTACACAATGATGCAGCCATACCTACTACCTCTCCCATCATTCCTGTCGTACGCATCACACGGACCGTTCCCAATGCCACATGAGTCACACTAATATTACGACCGGCCATAAACAGGTTCTCCACATTACGAGAATACAGACAACGATACGGAACGGCGTACGGATGGATCAGAATATGCTTTGTCACTGCTTTGAACTCATTGCCTGGAAAATGTTCACTGTTTTTCGGATCCTGCCAATGTAAATCGATACTCCATGTCGTGGCGAAAGAAGCATCTTCATGAGACACGTTTTTCGTGATATCGTCTTCCTTTAAAATATAATCCCCCATCA
>OGCU01000928.1_pt1 | contig 11410 bp, 10 predicted proteins | sample 1570251 | NCBI WGS metagenome assembly OGCU01 (sample SAMEA2582182, study PRJEB24529) | metagenome | biome: Human gut stool | place: China | collected 2011
ATCAGCAAATCTTTGCTGAGCCCCGACTGTCCCATAAAATCCAGCATCTCCCCCACATCATGAAGATATTTGCTTATGGTTGATTCTGATTTTTCCTCAGTACGCAAATAAGTTTCAAATTTCGTCAGCAGCATTTCCTTTTCCATAAATTCCTCCGTTTCCAGTCCAGTTAACAAGTTGCCATATATTTATTCATCAAAAAACTGGGGGGTTATTTTTCATGGCATGAGGAAGGATGCCGCGGCTGTATTTTCATCGTGAAATAGTTACTGCCTTTGAAACAATAAAATCTAATGTACATCTTGGTAACGGCGTCTCTGCCGCAGATAATTTTCAAAGCCGTATCCTATTTGCCGAAAACCGCTTCCGCCCGTTTCATGTTTTCCATGATTGGTACGCCAAAGGAACATCTTGTCCCGCATGAGCCGCACCGGATACATTCTCCCCCATAATGTCCCAGCAGTTCATAATGTTTCCTAACAGTCTCCGGCACCTTTCCCCGCGCGGCGGCCAGGGAGGAAAACATAACAAAAGCTGCTGCTTATCTGCATATCTCCCAGCCCACACTGTCAAAACAGCTAAAGGATTTAGAGCGGGAACTGGGCAGAAAATTATTTGTGCGCGGCAACTACAGCATAAAATTGACCGATGAAGGGATACTGCTCAGAAAACGGGCAGAAGATATTCTGGAAATGGTCCATAAAACGACGGATGAATTCAAATCACTGGGAACCGTGACCGGCGGTAATGTATACACAGGGCGTGCCGAATCACATCCTGTCTCTGAAAGGCTGAAAAGGCGGGCCGGCCCAACTGTTCCTGCAAAATAGGATGGTGCCGCCAGGATATTCGCATTTTTCGACTTATTTATATCAATTTTGTCGTCCGTTCTCCCTTGTCAATCCACTCCTCTGCGTAAGGGATTAACATGAACTACGAAAGAGAAATCAGCAACCTGCTTCGGCGCCTCGGTGTAAACAACTCCTATATAGGGTTTCGTTACACAATCTACGGCGTCACCCGAACTGCCCATGACCCCACTTTGCTTGCGTATATATCCAAGGGGTTATATGTGGATATAGCGGTCCATTACCAGACCTCTATCGGCTGTGTGGAGCGGAATATCCGCACCCTTATCAATACGATTTGGTTACACGGGGACAGAAAACTGCTAAACGAAATCTTTAATTTTGAACTTAGCCAGAAACCCCGCAACGGGGCATTTATTGACGCGCTGGCAAATTATATAGTGATGAGAGGGGCCGGCGGGGAAATTACAGACCCTGCATGTCAGCAGCAGGCAACATAGCTCCCTCTCACCGCGTAAAAGGCCTTACAGCCTCCCCGTTGTCGTCCAGTTTTCCCTTAATGCTGTCCAGTAAGCCGCCGATTGTCTCATAGTCCTGTCCGGGAATGAGATTTTGTTTCTGCCAGAAATCCCAATATCCGTTGCTTTCGCGGTTTTTGATATACAAAAATTTGAACTCGTTTCAACCACTCTATGCTCATTATACAGGAACCGGAAGTCTGATACTTGATTTTACTTGCTGTCCGGCATCACCGGATTTATCTCTGGCTTTTGCTTTATATTTTAAACGGCGGGAAATTCTCATTTTAAAACGGCGCATTTTAAACGGCGGCAGAATACGCTTTCCAAGAGACTGCTACATGTGATACAATAACAGAAAAGCAGCCAATCCGTCAGGGGACCACTTGTTCCCAAATACCATTATGAGGAGGAGAGAAAATGAAAGCTGAATGGATAGCTCCATGCGGCATGAACTGCCGGTTTAAAGGATTTGGACAAGCGGTATCGTTCAAAATACCATATGAGCATGATTGAAAACCTCGCCACAATCCGGGACCAGGGCATGCAGTTCTTTTTACAGCAGCAGGAAGATGCGTTTCGCTGCCCTGTCTGCGGTCTAACACTCTGCGTACATAGAAATGAATGTCCCTCATGTAAGGCAGTGATTTGGTGATAATGACTGCGGGCTATTTCCAGCTAGTCCTCTTTCTGAAGGAACACCTCTGTTTCTTGAGTTTTTTCCACGCAATTGGCAAACGTATAAACTTTTTTTCATTTTATTATACTATCTGTTTCAGTGAACCTCTCATGACTAAAGTCACAAGCTTCAGGAGTCGCCGCGGACTTAGTCCGGCTGTTAAAGGTATCCAAAGATGACGTCCGTCTTCTGAAGCTTTACAATATGCTGTCCGTCACTTAGACAGAACGCGCCATCAGAAACCGGCGTGATAATCACACTTCTGGCATTGGGACAGAGCATTCTCACAATCCTCCTTGTGATAGGCTCCGGACCAGCGGCAGATGCTCTGCAGGATTGGAACCACGCAATTCCCCTTTTCCGTCAGACAGTACTCCACACGGGGAGGAATTTCGTCATACTGCCTGCAATGTATGATATCATCGTTCATCAGTTCCTTTAAGGCGGCTGCCAGAACAGCGTCTGTAATGTCTGTCATTTCCCTGCGCAGTTCGCTGTAACGCAGACGCCCCTTCTCCGTTAGAACGCAGATAATCCGCGGCTTCCATTTTCCTCCAAATACATCAAGACCATATTCCAGAGGACAGCGAATGTCCTTTTTCAACTTTGGCTTATACATTTCCATCACCCCAAAAAGTCTGTTTTTCTATAGATAAATTCATTGCGTTCATTATAGAAAATGTACCATGAATTTTCAAGTTACTATGAAAATTATTAGTTACTTATAAATTTACGGACCTGTTCCCATCTGAAATTCTATCATCTATAATCAAATCACAACAATCTCATATAACCAAAAAACAGGAGGAAAACCAAATGAAAATTAGTGCTTATCTCGAAATCACCATGAAAATCAACGATGAAAACCGTCCGGCCGCAGCCAAAGTGTATAACGGCTACCGCCCGCCTTTTCTCTATACAATCCCCGGCGCACTGAGCAAAGAGCTTTTAATCCGTCAGGAAGATGTACAGGTTTTACACGGTTTTGACAGTGTGGAACATGCCCAGGCTTATCTTTCCAGTGAATTGTTCCAGAACGATGTATTTGTCAGCCTGAAGCCTCTCTGGAGCGCAGAAGCGGAGGTCAGAATCTACTCTGCTGCATAACCTTTTACGAACACATAACAGGCGGACTGTGGATTATTTTCTTGAGTCTCGGCCTGTTAAAAAGATACCCTCAGCCGGGAATACTGTATATTACGGCTGAGGGTATACTGAGGCGGGTTCTCGTGTCCGGCCTGCAGCCCCACAGGGCGCAGGCATATGTATAGAAGCGTGCCGCCACGGATCGTTACGGAATCTGGCTATTAGCTTACTCCAAGTTTATCTTTAATATTTTCAAATATGTAATCTGTAATCACACGATTGGAATAAGGCGTAAGATGAGGCGCATCGTTTAAGAAACACCTTTGGCTATGTTTTCTATTAAATAACTCTGATAATTCAAAATAATTCTCAAATTCCTCTTTCGATTTTTCCCAGCAATTATAACCCAAATGTAATACCACATCTCCTGCTTTTAAATCAGATTTTAGAATGTTTACGAAATCCCGGATATCCGAATAGATATTTAGTCCGCCGCCTGTTCCCAAATTACGGACAATATATTTATAACTGTTTTTTATCAGTTTCTCTTGCAATATACTTGGTATTGTCATCCTATCACTCACCCCAAATCCACGAGCAATACAAGTCCCAATAACGAATATTGTGTGGTCATATGAATCTGGTTGATAGAAAGTCATTCTCTCGTTATTGAATACATTGTATGTTTTACTATTGACATTTGCAGGCAGATAACGTCCTTCATCTGTTTTGCAAAAATCTACGTTATGGAAATCTCCAGAAGTCCAATAAGCCACATCCGCTCTATCTTCTTGGTATATTGAGAGGAGTTCCTCTTCACTCAAAAGACTAGGATATCGACAAAACATTTTATTTTCGTCCTTTAATTTATTGGAAACAGGTGTTTGAAAGAAGAAGTAATCAACGCCGTTTGACATCAGGCATTTTATTGCTGTTCGTGCTATAGCTGAGAGATATATTTCTCCTATGGTGCAATTAGCGAAATTATCCAAATGCATGTAACCCTCATGGATTAACAAATCATTTTCCTGCACATCTTCTATCTTATCCATTTTTTTGATTTTTGTAAAACCCGATATATGATTTTTCAATCCAATAATGCTCTGGTTTTCGCGAAAGTACAACACATTATTAAAACCCTCTAAATATTCCAGAGTGAAGCGGATATCACACAAATTCCAATCAAAATCAAAGGAGTTAATGAGGTTCTTTGATTTTCTAAGAACATATAATAATTCCCCATATTTTGAAAGCACAGGAACCTCTTGACATCGTGTTTCCTTAATTATCTCTGCTGCAGTTTCAACCCCCCACCCCCCACTCCCCCGCTCACAATCTATTACATAGCGAAATGAATAGTTTACATGTTTGCCAACGCTGAAATGATTTTGAAAACTTGTGGGTGTTATGATTCCTAATAAACGATGGCTTTCGTTTCTGACATATACGTATCTATGCGAAAGAAAAAGTGTTTTTAGAAAATCTGCATTTTTAGATTCATTGTAATTTATTTGAGCAATATCATCCAGCTCTATTCTGCAAAAATCCATCATTTTATTTCCTTTCTGAAAAATCGTATTTCTCCGCAAAAGACGCATACAACTTATCCTTTGTTAGGATAGCACAATCTTGGTCGGCTCCCCTACCATATGCCCCCGATGCAGAGAAAACGGGCCAATGCCCTGATACGCCGGGCGTGCTGCAGCTGCGAGGGTGGGAACTGTACCGCCCTTGACGATGGCGACGCCTGCGCCCGCCCGCAGATGAAGTACTGTCCTCCCTTCCCTCACTAGGGGGCGTCTATTTTAATCTATTAACCTCATTTTGCAGATTAGCTAAAAATCTACCTGCATGTGCGCCATCCATTTGGGTATGATGGAATTGAAAGGATATGGTCAGATAATATCTAAATAGTTTCTTTTGGTATCTGCCCCATATGATAAATGGATTATTGAAAATACCACTGTTCATCCCGACAGCCCCATCAATTTCTGCATCTATGATAGCCGAAGTACCAATTACCATACTGTCGTTCGACAGGTCTCTGTCCTGGCAGCTTTCAGCAACCTGCGCGGTATAATTCAGATACTGCTGATTATACGCATCTAAATCTTCTGTATACAGAATATCACAGGAACTGACTTCTCCATCTTTGTTTTTTACAATTGTGTTGACCGCAATTGTATCATATTGCAGCAGCTTATCTCCCACCGGCAGAATATAGAACTCTTCCACGTTCACAGCCGCTTTTCCAATACAATAATCAAGCAGCATATTAAACTTCAACTGTCGTTTTTTACTAACTTTAATAAGGTTCGTTACGTCCAGTGTCTTAAAAAATGTCACCATCGGATTAGGCGCTTTTATCCATAGCTCATATGCCATGGCTCGTTTTGTATCTTTTGGATTGATTTCTCTTGGCATTGTTTCCTCCATAAAAATCCAATTTGCATGATTCCGTTTCTTCCATTTTACCATAATTACGAGAATGTGAAAATTACTTCTTTTCTGCCAATTTTCCGACCTTGCAAATATAAGATAAAGGCCGAGTTTATACTTCTGATCTGAAATATTGTATAATAAGGCAATTGGAATTTAATCTGTGATTCTGACCACAGCGCGTTACATCATTGTATCATCCCGCAATGCTTCAGCCAGATTGATCGTGCACACATTCCGCCAGCCAAGATAATACGCCAATGCCACAGCACCCAAAATAGCCAGCATGAATATAGCGATTGGAACCAATGGTGCCTCCGCAAGAAATGTTTCCAACTCAAGATAACTTATTTTTAACATATACCCAGCTGTAATCCCTGCAAGCGGAATCGTAAGGATAACCGGGCGCCCTGCGATAACCAGCGCTTCAATGCAGAACATCTTTTTAATTTCTTCCGGCGTCAATCCAACCGACATATATCTGGAAAATTCTCTTTTTCTTTGACGTACAAATCCCAAGGTATTAGAAAACACATTTCCAATACCAATGATTGCAAGCAGTACACAAAAGCCGCCGAAAATCGCCATCATTCCCTGTATCTGCCTGTCGTTTGCTTCTTTTTTCTGAATACGGTTTTCACTTTCAGCCGCATAAGACCCAGTTATCATCTGGTCAATTTCCGCCTGTAAAACGTTTAGTTCTTCTAAGGCGGCGTTTTCATTTCCAAGAACGCAAATGTAGGAATCATCCTCACTGCCTGCAATTTGTCCTTTGATTTCATTCCACAAGGACACCGGAAGGAAATGCACCAGTTCATAATAATTAATCGTTGCATATTCTTCTCTTAAAGCAGGAACCTGATCTGTATAGGACAAAACAGGTATTTCAACTGCTGTCCCTTCTTCACCCGAATGTCTTATCAGACTGGCCGCACTTTCCCCTTTAACATAGGGCATATACTGAGGGTGTCTAAAATCCGGGTTGGTCACATCTCGAATTTGATTACGTATGACAGTTCCATCCAGCCGGGGTGTAATACCAATTTGTTCACAGTAAGCAGTAAAGCTGCTATCATCTAATATAATCATAGGAGCACTGACCTTCCAGCCTGCTGCTGTCTGCACTGCCTCGTCACCCGAAGCATGAGAAAAGTCTCCAAAGGACTTCATTTCATCACTCATTTCATCTTCTGTGATGGTTGTGCTTGCCATCGCCTTTTGATATACTGTGGCGCTTCTTACGCCGGGAAGGGCTTGTATCTTTTCAGTTTCTGTAAAAGAATCTACATCTGTATCCTTTATGGTAATCATAATATCCCAAACATCCTGATATTTATCGAAATAGGTTTCTCTTGTATTGATTCCTGATATGGTAAAAAAGCACTCCATAACCGTAAAAGCCATGAATGAAAGTATCAGAGATAAGGAGGCCGTCCGCAGGGCTTTTCTCTGCGCCTTTAAGGCATTTCCTGCCAACTCCCCCTCTACGCCAAATAAAAGAGAAAGGACAGGAGAATTCCTTCTTCGTTTGAGTTGAAATTCTCCTGTATTCTTAATGGCTTCCAATGGCGCCAATTTGCTTAATGTTCGGGCGGGCAGCCATGCGGAAATCCATATGGTGATAATTGTCACTAACAGCGTCAGAGCCAGGACCAGCGGATGATATCCAAATACTGCCTCATGCCTGCCTGCTACCCGGCTTCCCAACAGCGCATTTATCATTTGTAAAAGCCCCATACTGATTGCAACCCCCAACAGATTCCCAAGTATGATTGGCATGGTGCAAAGTACGGCTGCCTCCTGCAGCAGACATGTCCGAATCTGTTTCGGTGTGGCTCCAATGCTGGAAAAAATGCCAAACTGATGAATCCTCGCATTCATGGATACAGCAAATGAATTGTGTATAATGACAATCAGGGAGAAAGAGGTCATTATCATTATTATAATGAACATAGGAAACAGCAGTCTTGGGGCCATGTCCTGCGGACTGCGTATGAGATACATTGCAAGAAGTTCATAGTTATAAGTAACTGCTTCCGGTAAAACTCCTGCCATTTCAGCAATCCGTGGTGTGTCCTCCAAAACCGTACCGTAATCATCAAAATAGATGTCCAGTACCGTTTCGTGACCGTCCGCTGCCTCATCATTGACCACAACACTTTTTACATCTGCAAAGTTTCTTATGGCTTCCATGTCCTGTAAATCAAACGTTCCAACAAGCCGGCTTTGCCAGCTGCCTTGGGTCAGTTTGATTCTTTCCACTTCATACTTCCATGCGTTATAGAATAAACCGCACAATAGGGATAACAGCAAAGCAGATATAAACGCTGCTATCATAATGGAGAGTCCCGAGGAACGATTATTTTTAATATATCCGGCTGAATAATCTCTCCACATACTCCTCACCTCCGCCGTACATCGCATTTGATTGTTCCATCTTCGATGGTTATAATGCGGTCTGCTTCCAAAGCCACCTTTTCGTCATGGGTAATTAGCAGAGTGGTCTGCTCCAGATTCCGATTGGATAGTTTCAGCATATCTATGATTTCTTTGGAATTTTTCTGGTCCAGGTTTCCAGTTGGTTCGTCTGCCAAAAGCAGCGCCGGCCGATAAATCAGAGAGCGTGCAATCGCAACTCTTTGCTGTTGCCCTCCTGACAGCTGACTTGGTAACGCCTCAAGCCTGTCAAAAATGCCAAGGGAACGGACCACCTGTTCAAAGTACTCTTTGCTTGGTTTCTTTTTATCCAGTGTAAGAGGCATAAGAATATTTTTCCGCACGGTAAGCGTGGGAATCAGGTTATAGAACTGATATACAAGTCCAACCTTTCTGCGGCGGAAAATAGCAGCCTGTGTACGATTTAGTTTAGAAAGGTCTGTCCCATCTATGGTTACTGTTCCGCTTGTGGGTTTGTCTACACTGCCCAGGATATGTAATAGCGTAGACTTACCGGAACCGGACGCTCCAACAATGGCTACAAATTCCCCTTTGTTGACTGTCAAATCAATCCCATCCAGTGCAGCCACCTGATTATCGCCGGAACCGTACACCTTACGGACCCCTTCGCATGTTAGAATGTTCATTTGCTTCTTACCTCCTGCTATAATGTTTTGGAATTTTATATTTTCATTATAGCAAATGAAAATTACAACTTAGTGACTGTAAAAACGAATTTCAAAACAGGCTCCGGCGCCTTGCCTGTTACTGGCCTGTAACGTACCGTTCTGACGTTCAATAATTTCTTTTGCCAGTGCAAGCCCAATTCCAATGCCTCCCTCATGAGCATTATGGCCACGATAAAACCGCTCAAAAAGATGGGGCATATCCTCCTTTAGAAAACCGTCCCCCTCATCCCAAATCATGATATCAGTGTAGAGAGAATTCTGTTCATACGCGCAGTGAACAACTCCGCCTGGATTATGTTCCATACAATTTTTCATCAAATTTATAACAGCCTCCATTGTCCAGTCCAAATCGGCAGTAACTGCCATCTCGCCCAGTTCCGGAATATCAACAGCAGTTCCTGTTTCTGTCAATAGTTCCTGTAAATTATCTGCTGCAAGGACAAGTACAGTAAAAACATCAACAACCTCCTTTTCAAGAACCAGCGTCCCTGCATCAAGGCGGGATATAACAAGCAGGGCTTCTTCCAAATGACTAAGACGGAGAAGCTGCTTTTGTATTTGAGCCAACTGATCTTTCCTTATTTCTTTTTGCATTGTCTGCACAGATAAGGAAATTGCAGTAATCGGTGTTTTTATTTGATGTGCAATATTGGATAGATTTTCCGCAAACTTATTTTTCACCTGCACAGCTGTTTCTTTTGTTTGATAGAGATATGTCACAGTCTTATAGATTTCATCCTCTAATTTTGAAAAATCGTCCTCACCGGTAGAAGAAAGGATAGCGGCTTTTCCTATATTCGCCTGTTCCAGATATTCTGCCAAAGCCCGAATACGCATGCATTCCCTTTGATTTCGATAAAATAAGGTGATCATTAAAAGCAAGAAACCAATCAATCCCCCTGCCGTCACAAATAAAACCTGTTTCCTATACGTCAAATTGGAAAAATCAGAAACCTGGTAACCTAACACAGATAAAACATTATCCTTCGCTGCACTATCTGCATTTTTGCTTGTATATTCCTTTAATGCGGCTGAAATGATGCTTTCTGTTTCTGGCTCCTGCTCTAACACTTCCCCACAAACAGCATTCAGCAATCTAAATTGAAGCCGGATGTCATAGTTAGATATCATCATAACAGAAAGCGCCGAAGTTATGAGACTGACAGACAGTACAAGTCCTATTGTGGCCAATATGTTTTTCTGCCTGCTCATATCGTATCCTCCATGCTGTATCCCACGCTTCTGACTGTTTTTAAACAGGAAGGCTGATGTAATTTATCCCGCAGACGCTTCATTGTGACTGTAAGAGTGTTATTATTCACATAGTTTCCATTCACATCCCATACCTGCTCTAAAATTTTTTCCCTGGTTACAGTCCGGCCTTTATTCTGCATCAAATACAGAAGCAGTTGGTATTCTGCCGCGCTCAAACAGATTTCCTCCAACTGACAGGAGACGGTTCTGCGGTTCTGGTCAATTAAAATCCCATCACAGGAGAGATACGGTTCTGCCGCATAATGAGTTCTCCGAAGTAAGGCCAAAATTCTTGAGTACAATACTTCCAATTCAAACGGTTTTACCACATAATCATCCGCACCGTTTTGAAAGCCTGATACAATGTCATGGGAATCCCCTCGTACGGTAAGGAAAATGATGGGAAGTTCTTTCCAGTTGCTGCGAATCCATTTGCATAAACTGTCTCCATGTCCATCCGGCATGTTCCAATCTAACAGAATAATGGCCGGCACATGTTTTTTTAAAGCCTGTTTCATTCCTGCAAGTGTTCCGCATATTGTTACCTTGAAATTTCTATGTTCTAAATATTCTTTTACAATCATAGCGATGTTCGGATCATCTTCGGCATAATATAATTCAGTCATCTTTTTTTCCACCTTGACTTTTTATATCTATTATATCAGAAAAGTATTACAACTCAGTGACCAATTTGCCCGTAAACAGGAAAAGCTGCTGATATGTTCCCATTACCTTTTTATAGTATCACCTGAAACATACAATAATATAGGGGGGCACAATCGGTTTGTATAAAAGCATGGTGATTCCTGCATTAAGACCACCTTTGATTAAGTTGATGGGTAAAAATGCGGGGAGTAATAATTCCACCACGGCTTCTCTTGGATACCCCATGTAGAACGGGGTAATTAAATATTTCTAAAGTAGCATGACAATCACTTCCGCTCACAACCACACAGAAGGCCGGTTATTGCCCCGGACAACTTATGTTTTCTCTTGTAAATAAAAGCAGCGGTGCAGGCAAAGGAACCGCTTGAAATAACGTTCATCAAAAAACCCAAAATACCATTTTCACTAATTGTAAACATTTCGTAAATGGCCCGAAGATTAAACCGCCAATGGCGATAATAACGTCTTTCGGGTCATACTTTAAAAAGAGTATGATTGGGATACGCCCCACAACGACAACGACATAAGCAAGTGCGCAGAGCATACCTACCATAGTGAGTTTCCTTGTTTTACTGTACATATGTAATACCTCCTAAAAAAATTAACACCTGAAAGCATTAAATGCCTTTCAGGTGTTACCTTTAAAGATGTATTGAAAATATCAACAGGACAATTCGTAAACTAGCAGAAAAAGAGTATAGAAAGTCAGACTTACCCCTGACATTTTCAATACATCTTCTTTTAATCCGGACTATAACCGTCGGTTTTGGGATTTCACCAAATTAGCACCTGCGCGCTCGCGGACTTTGACCACCGTTCGGGAATTTCACCCTG
>OGCU01000929.1_pt1 | contig 11397 bp, 10 predicted proteins | sample 1570251 | NCBI WGS metagenome assembly OGCU01 (sample SAMEA2582182, study PRJEB24529) | metagenome | biome: Human gut stool | place: China | collected 2011
TATCGTCTCTGGATACGGCTACGGCGTTTGGCGGCATGGGCGGATCCCGTGAAATTTATATTTCTGTTTTAGCAGAACCTGTAATTTTGCTGGCTGTACTGGTGAATGCGCTGCGCAGTGGCAGCACAACTTTAGCGGGAATGGCGCTTGATTTTCAGGCGGTTTATTTAAGCGTAGCCAGCGTGCTGACATGTATTGCTTTCTTTTGCCTGCTGCTGGCTGAGAATGGAAGAATTCCTGTCGATAATCCTGATACGCATTTGGAACTGACAATGATTCACGAGTGTATGCTCCTTGAATATTCCGGACGGTTGCTGGCAGTGATCCATTGGGCAAGCATGCTGAAAACATTAGTATTTTTGGTCTTGTTTGCGTTGTTGTATCTGCCGCTTTCACTGCCGCTGGCAGTGAAAGTGCTCTTGGCAGCGACAGCGGTAAGTGTTATGGAAACTCTGAAGAATAAAATGCGTCTGTTCAAAGTTCGCGTATATCTGTCCGCAGCCGGTATTTTACTGCTGCTGGCAATTGTAGCGCAGTAAGGAGGGGTATGATGAATTTTTTGGTAATCGTCTTATTGTTCGTTGTCTTTTTGCAGACCCGTATTATGGACCTGCGCCGGGCAATCATCTGCCTTAGTGTTCAATCGGCTGTTATTGCTCTTGCCTGCTTTATTTCCGGTATTGCGCATGGCGAGGGGATTCATATTTATGCTCCGGGACTGCTGACAATTATCGTAAAAGTCCTTTTAGTGCCTTATGCAATGCTGCGGCTTGTCAGTAAGCTGGCTGATGAGCGTGAGCTCATTTCAGAGATCAATGTTAATTATTCAACTGCCGCAAGTGCAGTTTTTCTGGTTCTGAGTTATCTTATTGTTGATAAAATGCTGCCCGGAGTGGAAGGTCGCGATATTCTGGCGCTTTCCATCGTAATGATTTTGACTGGTCTGACGTTGATCGTTATGCGCAGCCGAGCTATTATGCAGATGGTAGGCTTGATAACAATGGAAAATGGCATTTACCTTTTAGGGATGGCGATGACGGAAGGTCTGCCTCTGGTTATAGAAATGGGTATCTTTTTGGACGTGCTGATTGCTGTCATGGTACTGGTAATACTGACTAACCGTCTGCGTTTGTCGTTTATGACGACAGATACCAATGTGTTGAGAAAGCTGAAGGGGTGACGGGATGCTGGAGCTGATTTATATAATTTTTGCTTTGCCGGTGGTTTGTGCGGCTTTAGCTGTCAGCGGCGTTTTAGGCAGCGGCAGTTTGCTGCACTGGCTTAATCGCTTGACTGCTGCTGCTGTAGGCGTTGCAGTTATTCTTTTAGCACAGAGTTTTACGCCAACACAGCCTTTTAACAGTGAATATGTTTATCTGGACGCGCTTAATGTCTGGGTAATACTGATCATTACAGCTTTATATGTAGCGGCAGCATGGGTTTCCAAGTCATATCTGCTGCGCGAGCACAGCCGTGGCTATCTTAGCCGTACGCCTGGTTTGATTGGCCGTTATTATGCTTTGTTCCAGATGTTTGTTTGGACTATGTTTCTGGTACTGATGGTAAAAAATCTGGGATTGATGTGGGTCGCTATCGAGGCGACAACGTTGGTGTCTGCTTTTCTGGTATCATTTAAATTTACCCGCAGTGCTCTGGAAGCGACCTGGAAATATGTGATGGTTTGTACTGTTGGTATTTGTCTGGCACTTTTGGGAACAATGATCCTGTATTATGCGCAGATTTCGGCACTTGGGGCTGAAAAGGCTTTGAGCTGGCTGTGGCTGACCGAACATGCAGAACTTCTTAACCCGTCGCTGACAAAGCTGGCTTTTTTATTTATTTTTATTGGTTATGGTACTAAAATCGGTATGGCTCCGATGCATACATGGCTGCCTGATGCTTATTCAGAAGCTCCGTCTCTGACCAGCGGCCTTTTATCCGGAGCTTTATGTACCTGCGCTATTTATGTATTGCTGCGTAACATAGTAGTTGTGATACCGACTGTAGGTGTAGAATTTATCAGTACGCTGTGCCTGGCATTTGCGGCACTGACCATTGCTGTAGCTGTACCGTTTGTAGTAGTGCAGCGCGACATCAAGCGTATGCTGGCTTATTCCTCAATGGAAAATATAGGTCTGATGATAGCGGGTATCGGTGTTTTCAGCCAGCTTTCTATTGGCGCGACCTTAGTGCATATGTTTAATCATGCACTGATCAAATTTGTATTGTTCTATATAGCTGGTACTATAGTGCAGGAATATCAGACTAAAAATATGATGCGTATTCATGGAATGATCGGTGATGTACCTCATACTGCGACGTTTTGGCTTCTGGGTATTATTGGAATTTTAGGTATGCCGCCGTTGGGTTTGTTTTTTAGTAAATTTTATATTTTATACAGTTTGTTTTTAAGCGGGCACTATCTGTTGGGTATAGTGATCATTGTTCTGCTTGCCGGGATACTGATCGGTATTTTGTACCATGCCTTACGAATGCTGTGTGATAAAGCTAAACGAAAGCCTGTCGGAGACTTGCTTGAGCATGCGGATACGCCGTTTCTGGCAGCGCTGCTTTTAGGCAGCGTCATCATAGGTGCCGGAATCGGTGAAATACCTTATTTGGAAAAACTGCTGGCTCAGGCGGTACGGATAGTAGGAGGCGGTCAATTTTGATGAAGGTTAAACCAGAAGGTCTGCGGGGGGCTGCTAATATTTATTCACGCGGTGGCAGGCATCCGCTGACAGCAATGTTCGGGGCCGATGAAACCAGCTTCGGCGGCGGGTATGCTGTTTACTGTCTGTTTGAAAATAAAGAAAAGCATGATATAGATATCTTAAAGGCTGAATTTGATGCAGGCAGTGATCTTCATTATCCAGCATTAACACCTGTTTTACCGGCTGCTGCCTGGTATGAACGTGAACTGCATGATATGTTCGGGTTTATACCGGATGATCATCCGGATCTGCGGCCGTTGGTTTTGCATGAAACTTATCCTGAAGATTTTCATCCGCTGCGCAAATGTGTTGATATTGATGCCGATGTGCGTGGAGAGCGAAAGTATGAAATGGCTGTTTCGCACGGAGATGGGCTGTTCGAAGTACCTGTCGGTCCTATTCATGCAGGTATCATTGAACCGGGGCATTTTCGATTCAGCCAGGCCGGTGAAGCTATTCTGCAGTTAGATGCCAAGTTGTTTTTTACTCATCGGGGAATCGAAAAAGCAGTAGAAGGTAAAACTCCAGAGGAAGCACTGCTGATTGTAGAACGGATTTGCGGTGCCTGTTCTGTGGCCAATACCTTGTCGTATTGTCAGGCACTGGAAAAGCTGTCCGGTCAGAATGTACCCAGACGAGCCTGGCTTATCCGTACAATAGCTGCAGAGTTGGAACGTCTTTATAATCACATCGGCGATACAGGTAATATGTGTGCCGGAGTCGGATTTGCGCCTGTTATCAGTATGGGCAGCCGCTTGAAGGAAATACTGCTGCGCTGTAATGAGGCGATAGCCGGCAATCGTTTTCTGCGTGGCCTGATAGTTCCGGGCGGTGTAAAATATGATTTAACTGAGTCTTTATGCACTGAACTAACAGTTGCTTTAACTAAAGTTGAGAATGAATACAACGATATTGTGCAGATCATTGCCGAGCAGGACGGATTTTTGAATCGTGCTAAAACTACTGGTATTATCAGTAAAAATGTAGCGCTTGACCTGGCGCTGGTCGGAGTTGGAGCCAGAGCTTCGGGTGTGGACTGTGATTGCCGCAGGGATCTGCCATATGGTTTATATGCCGAATTGCCTTTTAATGTAATTACGAAAACCGACGGCGATGTCTATGCCAGGCTGCAGGTACGGATGGGTGAGGTTGCCGAATCGATCGCTTTGATTAGAAAAGCATTGAAGCTGTTGCAGCAAGACGATTCGCAGCTGCATTGCGGTGAACTGGCGTATAAAACTCTGACTGGCAGCTGGGGGATCAGCGAATCAGCACGTGGCAGTAATCTGCATTGGCTGATGCTGGATGCAGACGGATGTATCGAAAGATTATTTATCCGTTCAGCTTCCTATCCTAACTGGCCGGCGCTTACCATAGCTGTGCAGGGAGATATTATTCCGGATTTTCCGCTGATCAATAAAAGCTTTGAATTATGCTATGCCTGTCTGGATCGTTAGGGAGGAACAATAATGCTTAAATTGTTACAGGGGATTTTGGCCAATAAGATAACAACAGAAGATGTAACGACCAGCGGTGCTCCAAGAATGCGGGGACAACTGACTTGTGGAACTGACTGTAATGGCTGTGCAAAATGTGCGGCTGTTTGCCCGACTGGTGCTGTTGCGCTGTGTGATGGCAAACCAGTATTGGATTATAAACGCTGCCTTTTTTGTGGTAAATGTGTAGAAGCGTGTGCTGCAGGTGTGCTGCTGCATACTGATATTGATACTTTGCCGGAGATATTGACAGATGTACAGATGACCATAGAACGAGAGATCAGGGCCAAGCTGGGGCGTTCACTGCATGTACGGCATTTGGATGCCGGCAGCTGTAATGCCTGCGATTTTGAAATGGGTGCTTTGAGTAATCCGCTGTATGATCTGCATCGTTTTGGTATTGCTTTTGTGGCTTCACCGCGACATGCTGATATGATAATGGTTACAGGCGTGGTAACACGTAATTTGGCGCAGGCAGTGCAAATGACTTATGAAGCAATGGAAGAACCGAAGCTGGTAATGGCCTGTGGTGCCTGTGCTGCCAGCGGAGGAACGTATGGGTCTACCTATGCTATTGTCGGTGCATTGGATAAAGTATTGCCGGTAGACATAGCTGTGCCAGGCTGTCCGCCAAGACCGTCGGCTATGCTTATTGCTTTGACAGCGGCTGCCGACTTGCTAAAAAAACGCTTATAAAAATATATTGTGTTTACGGCTCAATAATGGTAATATTGAGAAAATACAAAATGAAAGGAGTGCGCCCATGGTTATTTATCGCTCTGCTACTTTTGATGATGTAGAGAAGCTTCATAAACTGCTCAATGATTATGCTGCCGAAGGCCTGATGCTGCCGCGTTCGCGTAATTCCATCTATGAAAATCTGCGCGATTACGTGGTGGCCGTTGAGAACAATCATGTGATTGGCTGCGGCGCACTGCACTTTGTTTGGGATCGTCTGGCTGAGATTCGTTCTTTAGCTGTTGATCCTGAACGTAAAACACAGGGGATTGGACGAAAAATGGTTGAACTGCTGGAAGCTGAAGGCATTGAACGCGGAGTGAAGATGTTCTTTACCCTTACTTATCAGCCGGGATTTTTTGCAAAATGTGATTATATCGAAACGGCGAAAGAAAAGCTCCCGCAGAAGGTTTGGAAAGAATGTGTATATTGCCCGCAATATCCGTATTGCAACGAATTGGCCTTTGTCAAAACGACCGTTGATTATGAACCCGGCGACATAATGTTCTAGATCAGGTATCGTTTGCTGTAAGCTGAAGGTGCTGCGGTGAACAGGAATGCAGAATTTTACGGAGGAAGTCGACATAATTATAAAGGCTTCTCGGTGAATAAATACCGCTATTTGTGTTTGCATATTATAGGCTGCCGGAGCGGCAGAATTTGATATTGGTTAAATGATGAGAATGTCGTGATGGTAACTTCTGTCGCGGCATTTTTTATAATATTAACTGATGTGCAGGGAGGAAACTATGGAAAAAGCAAGGTTTAAGTGGGTGCTGCGTGAGCGCAACCGGAAAATTGCAGCGAAAACGGAAGCTTTTACTGAGCAGCAGGCACGTCGAGTGCGGAGTTTTCACAGTAGTTTCAAAGAGTATAGTCCAACACCGCTGATAGAACTTACCAGTCTGGCGCAGCATTTTGGTATCAAAAACCTTTTTGTCAAAGATGAATCCTATCGCTTTGGACTCAATGCTTTTAAAGTTCTGGGCGGCAGTTTTGCTATTGGTAGTTATATCGCTAATGAATTAGGTGAAGATATAGATGATTTACCTTATATGCGTCTGGTCTCAGATGAGGTGCGCAGTTTGTTGGGGAGCAAAACATTTATTACAACTACTGACGGTAATCATGGGCGTGGTGTTGCCTGGACAGCCAACAGATTGAAGCAGCAGGCGATAGTTTATATGCCTCAGGGCTCTGCGGCAGAACGTCTGGCCAATATTCGTGCCGAAGGTGCGCAGGCCGAAATCACAGATATGAACTATGACGATACAGTACGATATACCAGTGAGCTGGCACAGAAAAATGGCTGGATCATTGTACAGGATACAGCTTGGGATGGGTATACAAGGATACCTCTGTGGATCATGCAGGGCTATATGACAATGGCTTTGGAAGCGTATGAGCAGCTGCCGGTCAAGCCTACGCATATCTTTTTGCAGGCCGGGGTCGGCTCTTTGGCAGGTTCTGTACAGGGATTTTTTGCTGATATTTATGGCAGTTCATGCCCACTGACTTTTATAGTTGAACCCAAAGGGGCCGATTGCCTTTATCAGACAGCCGCGGCAAATGACGGTAGCTTGCATAGTGTAACAGGCCGTCTTGAGACGATTATGGCTGGACTGGCCTGTGGAGAGCCAAACAGTATTGCTTGGGAAATACTTGGAAATTTGAGCGATGGTTTTATCAGCTGTCCTGATTATGCCGCTGCTCAGGGAATGCGTATTTTGGGAAATCCGCTGGCGGGTGATACGAGAGTCAGTGCCGGTGAAAGCGGTGCGGCGACCGTGGGACTGGTGGCAGAAGCCATGCGCGACGAGCGCTTAAGTGATCTGAAACAGGCCTTGCAGCTGGACGAAAACTCGGTGGTGTTGTGCTTTAATACCGAAGGCGATACTGATAAAGAAAATTATCGGCGTATCGTTTGGGACGGAGCATGGGGGAGAGAATAAATAAAACATAAAGTTTTTTCTTTCTAATTTTATCAGCCTTTAGTATAATAAAAGCAGCCAGATTACTAAGCATATAATCATTAATTTTGCATATCAAAAACTATTGATATGACAACGTTAAAATATTGTTCTTATTACATTGTTTTGCAGAACTTGAGGAGGTTTTATGGAACGAACTCATCGTATCATGTTTGTTTGTCACGGTAATATCTGTCGTTCGCCAATGGCAGAATTTTTGCTGAAGGACATGATCAAAAAAGAAGGGCTTGCGGACAGGTTTGTGATTGCATCGGCAGGTACAAGCAGGGAAGAAATAGGTAATCCTGTGCATCAGGGAACACGTAAAAAACTGGCGCAGGATCATATCAGTGCGGCGGGTAAATATGCTGTGCAGCTTACCAAAGAAGATTATGAAAAATATGATCTTATTTTGGGTATGGATCGTGCCAATATCAGTAATATTCTGCGGATCATAGGCAGTGACCCGCAGGAAAAGGTGCATCGTCTGCTGGATTTTACCGAGTTGCCGCGTGACATTGCTGATCCCTGGTATACTGGTGATTTTGAAATTACGTATGCGGAGATCAAAGCGGGATGCGCAGCATTGCTGAAGCACTTACGCCGATTTTAAAAAGTTAAAGGCTCCCGAATTTTCGGGAGCCTTTTGTTTTTTTAGTTAAACATTCTGGGGCAGACAGTCTTTGATAAAATCACTGACTGTTTGATTGAATTTTTCTGCTTCTTCATAAAAGAGCATATGACCGCTTTCTGTAAAAGCTACAAATTTACCATTGGGGATTAGAGACGTCAGGTAAGTGCCCTGCTTGATTCCCCAGGCAAAAACAGGTCCGTCGGCGTTGACGACCAGCGTGGGAACAGTTATTGTTGGCAGAACGTTAGTGAAATCTGTTGCAATATAGTCGCTGTAGATGGCTGCTGAGAGCCAGGGCGGCAGCTTGCGGAATTCTTCAATTACCCAGTCTGTGCCGGCTGGTCGTTTGCCGTCTTTAAAAATTGCGTTTGCAAAAAATTCAAAATATTCTTCCCGTTCGTTGACCAATCGGTTGACCTGTGCATTGAACCCTTCCATATTGTAGTTGCGCAAACCCTGACTGTTCCATTCTTCAGGACTGAAAGGGAATGGCGTCATATCTATCAGCCCCAGACCGATCAGATTGCTGTCGGTTTTATATTGCTGCCAATAGGAAAGCACTGTAGGTCCGCCTAAAGACCAGCCCATGAGGATAAAATTTTTCAGACCCAGAAATTCAGAAAGTTCGCGGATATCCTGTGCGTAACGGGCAACGATTTGGCCCTGCAGACCTTTGGAGGATTTGCCGTGCCCGCGGTTATCCATAACTATTACCTGAAAGTGCTTGGAAAGTTCTGGAATATTGTGCTGCCAAAATCTGGAAGAACACTGCCAGCCATGTACAAGAAAAAGTGGCTGACCTTTACCATGAACTTCATAATAAAGATGCGCCTGGTCTGAGGTAGTAAAAAAGCCGTTCGTCTGTGTCATAATATCACACTCCTTTTCTTTATTATAACTCTTTTCCTGCTTGATAGATGCTGTTTTATTTGTGAAATAAAAATGCGCAGTTAAAAAAACTGCGCATAAATTTGAAAATGGATTATTTAGTTTGTGCTGGAACCAGAAGTTTCCAAAGCAATCCTAATAAAGCGCCACAGACTGAAGGTACGATCCAGCCGAAGCCGTCGGCATAAAGGGGGATTGTGTTGCCAAGTATGGTTTCTAAGGCTGAAAGTTTGATACCTGCTGCCTTTAGTCCATCCAGCAGGGCAAAAATAGTTGTAAAGAACAGGCAGCAGCGATAAACTCGTTTATCGCCATGGAAAAGCTTAGAGGTTACTCCCAACAGAACTAAAGCAATAATAATCGGATAAAGGGCGCAGAGAATAGGTATCGAAAAAGAGATGATATTAGTCAGACCAACGTTGGAAACAGCAAAGCTGAAAACACAGATCGCCACTACAAACCTCTGGTATTGGACCTGTTCGTGTGTTACTTTGGTAAAATAAGAGGCTGCAGAAGCTGTCAGGCCAATACTTGTGGTCAGACAGGCAAAAAAGATCATTAGACATAAAACAACATTGCCGGCCGCACCAAGATAATAGTTGGCGATATCAGCTAAAGCTACACCGCCGTTAGGAGAAATTCCAAGAATGCTGACGCTGGTAGCGCCGGTATAAGCCAATGCTACATAAATAAGAGCTAGGAAAAATGCTGCGATCAAACCCTTGAGTTTAATGGCATTGATGACGGTTGCGCCGAAGAGAAGCGTCGCCAGAAGATCCATTGTGTTATAACCATCCTGAAAGCCGCTGAGAAAAGGAAGGTTTATATAACTGCCTGTTGCCAGCTGCATAGGACCCATTGGAGCAAGCAGAACGTTGATGATAAGTACAGCCAGACTTAATAGCAGCATTGGCGTTAAAACTTTTCCAAGCCAGTCTACCAGTTTAGATGGATTTATAGATAAGACATAGGTTACGATGAAAAAGAAAAGCGAATAAATAGCCAAACCTGCGGTATAGTAGTCTTCAGGGACAAAAGGTCTGATACCGACGTCATAAGACACCGCACCTGTACGAGGAATCGCAAACAACGGGCCGATCGTCAGTACTGCCAGCATAACTATGATTTTGGCAAAGTTCGGATGAACAGGATCTGCCAGGGCATTGGGGTTATCGTTTTTAGTTAGTGCCATAGCAATAATACCCAAAAGCGGCATACCTACGCCGGTAACGCAGAAGCCAATCGCAGCTGACCAGAAATGGTCGCCTGCGGCTTGGCCTAATGCCGGTGGAAAGATTAGATTGCCGGCACCGAAAAAGGACGAAAAGAGCATCAACCCTACTGGTAAGATTTCCCAAAACGTCAGGTTCTGTTTCATAAAAAGTCTCCCATCGTGAATAGATATAAAATTCTGATAATTCTACTATTAAGTAAAGGCTGCCCTCAGGCAGCCTTTAAATTACTGGATGATGAGGCGGAAATATTTCTTTTTACCCTTACGGATAAGCAGGCTTTTTTCTGCATCAAACATTGAAGGCGCAAAGCTTGCCTCAGGATCGGACACTGTATTTTCGCCAATATAAAGTCCGCCTTGCTGGATCATTTGCCGGGCTTCACGTTTACTGCTGAATATTTTACCTGCGGTCAAAACATCAATTATTTTACCTTCGGTGTCAGCAGCAGTGATTTCAATAGTCGGGACATCGGTAAGTGCGCCTCCTCCTCCAAACAGTGCTTCAGCAGCCTGTTGTGCTTTTTCAGCTTCAGCTTCTCCGTGTACCAGCTTTGTTACCTCATAAGCCAGAACTTTTTTTGCTTCGTTGATCTCAGCATCCTGCAGGGAGCTTAAGCGGCGTACTTCTTCCATAGGCAGGAAGGTAAGGAGTGACAGGCAGTTTTCAACGTCGCTGTCGTCGATATTACGCCAGTATTGGTAGAAATCATATGGTGAAGTCTTTTCTGGATCGAGCCACAGGGCTCCTTTTTCTGTTTTGCCCATTTTGCGTCCATCGCTGGTAGTAAGTAATTTACAGGTCATGCAGTATGCTGGTTTCTGTTCTTTGCGGCGAATCAGTTCAACGCCGGCCAGCATATTGGACCATTGGTCATCACCGCCGAGCTGCATGATACAGCCGTGTTTTTTAAACAGCTGCAGGAAGTCATAAGACTGCATGATCATATAGTTGAATTCGAAGAAAGACAGGCCTTTTTCCAAACGTTTTTTAAAGCATTCCGCTGTTAACATACGGTTTACTGAGAAATGTACACCGACATCGCGCAGCAGTTCGATATAATTCAGTTCAAGCAGCCAGTCGGCGTTGTTGACCATAATAGCCTGGCCTTCAGAAAAATCGATAAAGCGTGCCATTTGTTTTTTAAAGCAGGCTATGTTATGAGAGATAAATTCAGGAGTCAGCATTTTACGCATATCGTCTTTGCCGCTGGGGTCGCCAACCATACCGGTCCCGCCTCCTAAAAGACAGATTGGACGATGTCCGGCACGCTGCATATGGCTCATAACCATCAAAGCAATAAAATGACCTACATGCAGGCTGTCGGCTGTGGGGTCGAAACCAATATAAAAAGTGATTTTTTCCTTTTCCAGCAGCTCTTTGATCTCATCTTCGTGGGAGAGTTGCTTTAAAAAACCACGTTCCTTTAATACGTCATAAACGGACATGAAATAACCTCCTAATATTACTGGAAACTTCCTCGTGATAAAGTGAAGAAGCAAATCTTCTAAACATTATACAACGAATGGGCTGGTTTCGCAAATAAGAAAAGACGCTTACTGAAAGAAGCGCCTTTGATGCACAAAAATGAATTGTTTTTATAATTATCATTAAGAAAAATAATGAGGTTACTATGTGGGAAGAACTGAAAACTTTTATTGAAGTTGTAGAACAGCAAAGCTTTACTAAAGCGGCGCAGAAATTAAATATTTCGCAGCCTACGGT
>OGCU01000952.1_pt1 | contig 11114 bp, 15 predicted proteins | sample 1570251 | NCBI WGS metagenome assembly OGCU01 (sample SAMEA2582182, study PRJEB24529) | metagenome | biome: Human gut stool | place: China | collected 2011
TTCCTGCTCCAATTCCTTATACATGGAAAGGACGTCCTCCAGCACCTTTAACTCCGTATCCGCTGCCCTGGCCTCTTCATCTGCCAGGTTCATATCCTTGATAAAATGCTTGATGAAGAATCCAGGCCGATAGTCGTCCTGCAACGCCCTTGAAGCCACATTGTTCATCTGCACACTGCTGGCGGCTCCTGTGGAAATGGACTTTAGCATTGTGTCCACATCCAGCCCCACATTCTTGGCATAGACCATTGCCTCACATGCCCCTGCCAGGGCTCCCGCAACGGCAATCTGGTTACACATCTTGGTGTGCTGTCCGTTTCCTGCCTTACCTTCATAATCGATATTTTTACCCATGGCCTGAAGGATGCTTAGACAGGCGTCAAAATCTTCCCTGTCACCGCCGGCAAGAATGGTCAATGTTCCATCCTTTGCCCCCTTGTCACCTCCTGTCACCGGAGCGTCCAGGGCGTGAAGACCTGCTTTTTTTGCCTCCTCATAAATCCGCACAGCCAGCCTGGGGCTGGTGGTTGTCATATCGATCAAATATGTGCCGGGATCTGCATTGGCAATGATACCGCCTTCACCAAAATAGATGTCCTCCACATCCTTTGGATACCCCACAATACTGATCACAGCCTGTCGCCCCTTGGCGCATTCCCCCGCGCTGCCGCACCAGATTGCTCCTTCACCAATGATATCCTCCACCTTTGATCTTGTTCTGGTATAAATAGCAACCTCATAGCCCGCCTTCATCAAATTGCGCACCATGGATTTGCCCATGATCCCCACGCCAATAAAACCTATTTTTTTCATTTACCATTACCTCCTACAGATATTGGGAAAAGCCCCCGTTTTTTCCAGGTACATCTCCCAATATATCACTTTTTCCCAAAATATCAAGCCATACTCCCAAGGCAGTTCCAGCTCATGGTGGTGGAGACAATCTCTGATGCCAATGACTATAAAACAAAAAATTGACGGCAAAATGGCTGGCCCATTTGTGGTATCATACCATTAGGCCAGCCATTTTTATTGTGAATCGCCATATTTCTTACCCCTTGATCCCATCCATGGCGATCCCATCCACCAGATACCTCTGTAATATGATGAAGAAAATAATGACCGGAAGCAGTGAGATCACCGACATTACAAACAATCCGCCATAGTTGTTGTATGAGTTGGGGTCCAGGTACATGTTGAGAGCCAGGGGGATAGTGAATTTACTGCCACTGTTCATAAAGATCAGGGGCTGGAAAAAGTCCTGCCAGGTCCAGTAAAACGCAAAGAGAGGAGGTGACAATGGCCGGCTTCACGATAGGGATCATGATCCGGAACAGGATCGCCAGCTTGCCGCACCCATCGTTCTCCGCCGCCTCATCCAATTCCCTGGGGATCCCCCGGAAGAACTGGACCATAAGGAAAATAAAGAACGCGCCGCCAAAAAACCAGGGCAGGACCAGGGCGGTCCTGGTGTCAATGAGGTGCAGCTTTTTCAGTATGATATACTGGGGCACCACCATAACCTGTTGTGGGATCATCATGGTCAGCATCACGCATCCGAACCAGAATCCCGAGAATCTGAACTTAATTCTGGAAAGTGCATAGGCTGCAAACAGGGATGTGATCACGCACCCGGCTGTTCCGGCCACGGTGACGATCAGGGAATCTCCGACTCGTAGTAAACCCAATTTTTCCGGGTCTTGAAGATAATGACGGTAAATACCGCGATAATGGCCACCAGGATCCATGCCAGGGCACAGCTGTATCCCATATCAAAATAGATAAATGCCCTACGGTACAGATAAAGCACATAGATTCTTCATGACATCGTCCGTCACCACCAGGGCCTTTTTCCCCATCTTTGCCATGGTATCCGCTGCCATGTCCAGGGTCCGGCTGCCGCTTATGATCTGTCCGGGCGCAATAAACGTATTTGCCATATTCCTTATCTCCTTTATGAAAATGCCTCCAGCAGGTCATCATAGGAAGCGGCGGTCTGCAGTCTCCTCATGGTATTGTCATTTCCCAGTTTCCCGGCCAGCTCCGCAATGAGGCGCAGATGGTCCTTGGCGCCGTCACTGTGGGCTGGGACAGCAAAGAGGAAAAACAAACGGGATGGCTCCCCATCGTAAGATTCCCAGTCGATCATATCCCTGGTGCGGCCCACTGCGATACCCACATGGTCCACATGGTCCGACTTTCCATGGGGAATGGCCACATGTCCGCCGATTCCCGTGTTCCCTTCGCTTTCCCTAACATACACATCCCTCACATACCCCTCCAGATCCTCAATATATCCGGCATTCTTCAGGAGTCCGGCCAAATGCCTGATCACCTCATCCTTATTCTTTGCATCCATGTTCAGGTCGATCACCCGATCATCCAGAATCTCCAGTTCACAAAGTTGCCGATGATGAATGCCATAAGAAGGCCGCCTAAGAATCCTGCTTTCGACTGGGCCGAGCAGTAGCCGATGATCAGACCGGGCACAATTCCTGGCCGTCCTGCCATGGAATAGGCCGCACCGGCTGTCATCACCGCAACCGCAAAGTCCATTGCATAGGAACTTAATTTGTTCACTCCCCACCAGAACCCCACCCATGTAAATGGATTCAGGTTTGAAAATGGTGTTGCGCCCGCTGCAACGGCGCTTCCGATATCCCATCCGCCAAATGCCTTTGCCAGCGCCCCAAGGATACCGCCTGCCACAACGATAGGAATCATATAGGAGATGCCTGTCATAATGTGTTTCATGAATTTTTGCTTCTTTGCCATTTAAAAGTCCCCCATCTTTCAGTATTTACCGATCTGCCGGCCTCACTTGCCAAGCTTTTCGTGGATCTTGTTGATAACGCCCTTTGGAGATTTCATAACCGTGCTGATAGGAATCTCCACCACCGGTTTGCCTTTGAACCGCTCCTTATTCACGCGGATATCAGCGGAGATCAGGATCACATCCGCATCTCTGACCTCCTCCGGTGTAAGTTCATTTTCAACGCCAATGGAACCCTGGGTTTCAACTTTGATCGAATCACCTAATTCCTTTGCTGCGTTTTCCAGCTTTTCCTTTGCTATGTAGGTGTGGGCGATGCCAGCCGTACAGGCAGTGATTGCTAAAATTTTCATATGCAGCCTCCTCTGATTCGATTTACCTAGAATGTATCATTTTTCTTTGAGCTGTGAGAAATTTATTGCGGCATATTAAAACGGTAATTTTTTAACTGCATTCGGTAATTTTGCTGAAATACGGTAATTTTCTAATATTTAGGAGATTTTACCGGGCGTTGTTATATTTTTCTCTTTCAGGTACAGGAGCAGCAAAAGCATGTCCCCGCTCTGTGAAAAATCAAGGCCGGTCAGGTTCATCAGCTTTCAGCTGCCTTAAGAAGCTTTTCCCTGGCCGGGCGCCCCACCATAAGCTTTAACTTAAGATCCGGAAAACAGCTAGGGGCTTTTTTCACAGCCCCCTATCTGTCCCGTTCCCCTCTTTGCACAGCTCCATCAAAGTTCTGGCGCTGCGGGGCAGGAACTTATTCTTGTGGTAAATCACAGAGTACTTCCGGTTCAGAGCCAGGCCCTTTATCCTGAACTCGGCCAGTTCCCCTTCCCGAATGCCCTGGCGCACCAGGAAATAGGGCAGAATGGAAATACCCAGCCCTGCCTTTACACCCTGCAGGATGACCTGGTTGCTGGCGCTCTGCCATATGGGGCGGACATTCAGCTCCTGTGCGGCCAGTATACCGTCAAATATCTCCCTGCCGGCGCTTCCCTTTTCCCGCAAAATAAAATCCTGATTTCTTACCTCTGCCAGCTCCTCCAGGGTCCTTCCGGCAAATTCATGACCGGCCGGACATATGAAGGCCAGCCGGTCCCCTGCAAAGCTCTCGCTCAGGATAAAGGGGCTGTGGGCTACCCCCTCTATGATTCCCACATCGATTTCATTGTCCAGTATCTGCTGTTCAATGGTTCCTGAATTGGCAATGGATGCCTCCACCTTCAGGGCCGGATACTGCTGTTTCAGCCTCTTGATGTATTCGGGCAGCAGATAGGTCCCTATGGTGATGCTGGTCCCCACCTTGAGCCGTCCCATGGCGTCCACGTCCCGCACTCCCTGCTCCATCTCATCCAGCAGTTCTATGATATGCCTGGCATACTGGAGGGCCCTGCGGCCGTTCTCCGTCAGATACAGCTTGCGGGATATGCGGTCAAACAGCTTTACCCCGTAGTATTCTTCCATTTCTGAGATGGCCAGGCTGATGGACGGCTGGGCAATGAACAGCTGGGATGCGGCGGCCGTCATGCTCCCTGTCTCACATACAGTAACAAATATTTTCAGATGGCGAAGTGTCATGTTCCTCTTTTCCTGAACCGCATATGGCAGACTGAGGGTGCATCCCTGTAATCTGACATAGGGTCCATATATAATATATTTATTATAATCATTATTTAATTATAGTATTTTACATATGGATTTTCAAGCTGTATAGTAATAGCAGAAAAAACAAATACATGATTGTAATTAAATGTATTACTGTAATAAGGGGAATACCATCATGGTAGTTAACATAAAATCCAATAAACATGCCTCCTCCGGGGTTTCGGGACACGCGGGCAGCCGCAGCTCCCTTCTGGCAAAGCTCTTTCTTTCAACCTTGTACCTGAGCGCTTTTACCTTCGGAGGCGGATATGTCATCGTCACACTGATGAAGAAAAAATTTGTGGATGAATACCACTGGATTGATGAACAGGAGATGTTAGATCTGGTGGCCATTGCCCAGTCCTCGCCGGGCCCCATCGCTGTCAACGGAGCCATCGTGGCAGGCTATAAGCTGGCCGGCATGGCAGGCGTACTGACCACGGTCATTGCCACTGTCCTCCCGCCATTTACCATCCTGACTCTGATTTCCTTCTGCTACGCCGCCTTCCGTTCCAACCTTTTTGTGGGTTGGATGTTAAACGGAATGCAGGCCGGCGTGGGCGCTGTCATTGCGCAGGTGGTCTGGGAGATGGGCAGCGGCATCGTAAAAGACAGGCAGTGGATATCCGTCCTAATCATGGCCGCTGCCTTTATCGCCAATTATGTATACAATGTCAACGCAGTCCTGATAATCCTTTTGTGCGCCGCCATAGGTGCGGTCCGGACCCTTACTTCTGAGCACAATAAAAAAGGAACGGAAGGAGGCGCGCTATGATTTACTTCCGGCTATTTTTAAGCTTTCTGCAGATCGGCGCATTCAGTTTCGGAGGCGGATATGCCGCCATGCCTCTGATCCAGAACCAGGTGGTAACCCTTCACGGCTGGCTGAACCTGGCTGAGTTTACAGACCTTGTCACCATTTCCCAGATGACCCCCGGTCCCATTGCCATCAATGCCGCCACCTTCGTGGGCACCCGAATCGCAGGAACGCCCGGGGCTCTGGCAGCGACCATTGGATGCGTGCTGCCGTCCTGCATCCTGGTTACCCTTCTTGCGAAAATCTATCTCAAATACAGGAACTTAAGCCTGATTCAGGGCGTCCTCAAATCCCTGCGGCCTGCCGTGGTAGCCATGATTGGGGCAGCAGGCGTCAGCATACTGGTCACTGCCTTCTGGGGACTGGAGGGCTTTTCCCCTGCTCTGAGCGCCATGAACCCGCGTTCCGTATGTATCTTCATCGGTGCCATGATACTGCTCATACGTTTTAAGATGAATCCCATCCTGGTGATGGTGCTGTCAGGACTGGCTGAGACCGCCTGCCAGCTGGCCATGCGCGTGATATAGCGTTTTCTAATCATTGACTTCCCGGTCCTCTCCTGTGAGGTCAGCTGCAACCAGAGCCTGGCCACCTTCAGACGCGCTGTACTCACACTCCCAACAATGATATAATAAGCTTATCGCAGTACAAAAAAAGAATGGGGGAATCAATCATGGAAATCATTCAAGTAAAAAAAGACAAAAAGAAATATCTGGACCTGCTCCTGCTGGCAGACGAGCAGGAGGATATGGTGGACCGCTACCTGGAGCGGGGCGATATGTTTGTGCTGACGGACGGTACTGTCCGGGCGAAATGCGTGGTGACAAAAGAAGGTCCCGGCATATATGAGCTTAAAAATATAGCGACAGCCCCCCCAGTTCCATAGACAGGGATACGGCCGCCGCCTGATTGAATATATCTTTACCTATTATCCGGATTTGAAGACACTTTATGTGGGCACCGGGGACAGTCCCCTCTCCCTGGGCTTTTACCATGCCTGCGGTTTCAAAGATTCCCACCGGGTGGAGCACTTCTTTACCGACAATTACGACCATCCCGTCATTGAGGACGGAATCCAGCTGGTGGACATGGTCTATCTGAAACGGGAACGCGGCATGGACTGACTGCCGCGGCAGGGCCGGAACCAGGCCACTCTGTCTCCCGGCTAAACCTGGGAAACTGGCCATTTATGTCTCCCGGCTAAACCCGGCTTCCAAATTCCTTCAGCCACTTTCTACGGGCCCTGTAATCCGGCAGGATTCGTTCCACCTCAGCCCAGAACCGCTCAGAATGGTTCATCTCTTTTCTGTGGGCCAGCTCATGCACCACCACATAATCCAGTATCTCCGGCGGCATGAGCACCAGCTTCCAGTGAAAATTCAGATTACCCTGGGCGCTGCAGCTGCCCCAGCGGGTCTTGGCGGCCCGCACGGCAATGCGGTTGTAATCCACTGCCATGCGCTCCGCGAAATAGGCGCATCGATTCTCCAGCTGCTTCTTGGCCTTCTTTCGGTAAAGCTTCTCCAGCTCAGGGTCCTTCTCATAGTCTTTGACCGGCCTGGCTTCCTCCTGCCTGCGCCGCTCCACCATCATGAACCATTTCTGCACAATCCATTCCTGGCGCTCCTTTATAAAGTCCATCACGTACTGGTTGGGAATGCCCACAGGCACCCTGGCATACACATGGCCGTCTGCCTTGATTTCCAGTCCTATGGTACGCCGTTTGGAGTAGACCACCTCTACCGGAATGGCTCCCTCCTGGTCCCCATGGCGCCAGCTAATCTCCACTTTCTGTATCATGAAACGCTCCTTGCTATCCTACAGAACATCGGAAAAATGGGGACGGAGACGCTTGAACATCTTAAGTCCCAGCAAAAGCACCACCGCGGTGAAGCCCCAGTAATAAAGGGTCAGCGTAGGCCGTTCCCAGAACCAGTTTCCTGTGAGCATGGTATCCCTGTACCCGGCCACCACATAATAAAAAGGATTCAGCTTGAACAGCACCTCCACCCATTTTCCCGCTCCGGTAAACATGGCTTCGTGGTACATGATGGGGGTCATCCAGATACCGAACTGGAGGCAGATACTCACAATCTGCGCCATATCCTTAAAGAACACATTGACCGCGCTGGTAAAGAATCCGATACCCAGGGCCAGCAGGGACGCAGCCAGGGAATAATACACCAGCTGGAACCATATGACGGAGGGCATCCTGCCTATAATCAGATACATCCCAAACATGATGACCACGAAAAAGGCATGGACCAGCAGACAGGATATGAGCTTGATAATCGGCAGTATTTCCACCTTGAACACCACCTTCTTCACCAGATAGTTATACTCCTGGAGACAGTTGGTAATGCTGTTGACGGATTCACTGAAAAAAAACCAGGGCACAATGCCCGGCACCAGCCACTCCACATAAGTGAACCCTTCAATGGGAGGCGGGGATTTAAAGCCCATTCCGAATACAACTGCATAGATGCTGACTGTCACGATGGGCTGTATGAACATCCACACCACCCCAAAGTAAGAGCCCACAAAACGTTTCCGGAAATCAGCCTTGCCCAAATCCCATATAAGCTTCCGTTTTCCTATAATCTCTTTCATCAGAGAAAGCACATAATTCATATAAGTAAATTCCTTTTCATCAGAACTTGAAGGTATCCTTAAGGCCGCTCCACTTTCTGTCCTTATCCGATATAATCAGCTGCATGTCCGGTTCTATGGGCCAGTCCACCCCGATTTCAGGGTCGCTCCACAGCAGGCCGCCCTCGTCTCCCGGATGGTAGAAGTCCGTGCACTTGTAGGCGAATTCCGCTTCATCGGACAGTACCAGGAATCCATGGGCAAAACCTTCGGGTATATAAAACTGCTTCTTATTCTCTGCGGAAAGGATGACGCCAAACCATTTTCCGTAGGTTTCGGAATCGGAACGCAGGTCCACCGCCACATCGTAGACAGTACCGCGCACCACCCTTACCAGCTTGCCCTGGGGATACTGCTTCTGGAAATGCAGTCCTCTCAGTACGCCCTTGACGGACATGGACTGGTTGTCCTGTACGAACACCATGTCGAGACCTGCTTCCCTAAAATCATTCTGATTGTAGGTCTCCATAAAATATCCTCTCTCATCCTTAAAAACCGCAGGTTCAATCACACACAGCCCCTTGATGTCACAGGGGGTCACTTTAATCTTTCCCATAACTCCATTCGCTCCTTTTTTATTGTCAAACACGCCTGACCGGCGTCAGCCCTCTGGCAGACGTTATCCACATCCATCTGGCAATTCTATCACTTTATCCACTGACTGGCAAGTCCTTATGCACCTGTGAACCGCCTAAATCCATTTCCCATGTCCATATATCCGCAGCGTGATCTACAGGAAAACCAGGCCGTGCCGCGGCTCCGGACAGCTCTGCGCCGCAATTCCAAACAACTCTGTGCCGCAATTCCAAACAGCTCTGTGCCACGGCCCCAGGCAATTCCGTCACACCCTCAGGCATACCAGGCTGAACAAACGCAGCACCACATAGATATCCATGGCGGCCATGGCAAACAGCAGTCCCCTGTCATCCCAGTCCGTCCGCACTACCTTGTCATTTTTGAGGCTGAGAAGGAAAATGGGGAGCAGCGGAAGCAGATATCTTCCCTGGACTCCGTTTATGACATTGGAGCTCACCGGCGTCCAGGCTAACAGCATGGAGAACATCAGCGCTCCCAGACACACCAGGCAGAGAAACCATATCCACAGACGCCCCTTCCATTGGATGAAAATGCTCTCTCCGGGTTTTCTGAGCGCCAGCATCACCAGTATGGCTGTCAGCCCCAGTATAACCGCATAGGGGGTGTTGAGCACTGCATCCATGTTTCCCAGCGCTCCTCCAATCATGCCGGAGTATAGCTGTTCCCCCTGCCAGGCCAGGGTATTGTAACACATCTTAAGCACCAGCATGGGACTGTGAAGCAGCTGTCCGAAGGTGTACCCTGTTTCCCCGGCCCAGGCTACATACCCCTGGTCAGCCTGGGTGTAAAGGGACACGGTCCTGCGGTTTACCACTGCCATGGCAGCCGCAAACGCTCCCAGTACGGAAGCCGCCGAAAGACTCCATTTTCCCCAGCCTCCGAACTTTCTCACCGGTATCAGGAGACAAAAACCGGCTATGACGCCGTACACCATCTTGCAGGGTCCCATGACAGCCATCACAAGAGCCAGGGCAGCTACATCCCTCACCCGTACACGCTCTGCCTTGTAAGCCAAATAAAGGCATACCGCAGTAAAGTATCCGCTGAGGGCTATAATCATCACATCATAGGAAAAGGACGCCGCCAGATGGAGCGTCATGGGAAGCAGGGCCGCTCCTGCCGCCACCTCCCTGCCAAAGGGCATCCTGCGTATGGTAAGACATCCCATGGCAGTGAAAAACATAAGGTTGAACAGCCGTCCCAGGAATAACAGTCCCAGGCCGCCCAGCCCCAGCATCCTTCCCAGGGCAATCCCCATGGCCTGGGGAACATAGGCCAGGGGCGTGGTCGGAACCGGCATCTGGTATGACATGACGGCCCCGTCCTCCCCAGTGCTTCCAAGGCCCCGCTCCTTTATGGTCCGGTATGTGCCCTCCTCCAGCTTCTGTCCCAGTACCACAGCCGTTTTTCCGCCGTCCTCCACAGCTTCATAATCCATGACTCCTGTAAGGTCCTCAATGAATACGTCCTGGGCTCTTATAAACACCCGCTCGTCCTCCGCCCTGGCGGTCCTGCCCATCAGGCGGCTTGAAAGCTGGTAAGCGCTGATATAATGGCTCACCTCGTCCGGGGCAGACAGGGGAGGGAGGACCACCATATACATCAGGCCGATTCCCATGGCGGCTGCGGGAAATATCCGCGCCAGGCCATAGTCCCGCCTTACCAGGAACAGGTATCCCACTGCCGCCAGGACCAGAACCGCAAATACCATCAGCCCGCCGTACCAGCCGTAGAGGAAACGATCCCCTGTTTCCAGGACACCGGCCCTGACATCCGTCAGATGCCACAGTCCAAGGGCAAGAACGCCGCAGGAGCCTCCCAGCCAGACACAGCGGGAATGGCCGCGCGGCATCCTTCCTGCCCCGGCATCATGCCCGATTCCCGGTCTGCTGCTTTCCTGTTTCCTCCCCGCTTTCTTACCTGCCATCTGTTTCCTCCCCGCCCATTTTCTCTGTACTCATGCCCTCCTTGGCGTCCGCTCCGGCTGACTCCTCCTTTTCCAGGAATCTCTGTATCTTAAGCTTCAGTTCCTCCCTGTCCTTCTGGTCCAGCGCAATGCGCTGCACCAGCTCCTTTTGCCTGCTTTCCATCTGGGACATCTGGAGTGTCATCCCAAACACCTTCACAATCAGCAGGAAAATCATGAACAGAAAGAGAAAATTAGGGGTGGAGTAGATTCCCAGCAAATGGGCGCAGGCATCCGCCACAGCCGGGAACAGTGAGAACACCACCAAAATCAGGGCCATGATAACCCAGAACAGCGCTGCCTCAATCTGTACCTTAGCCTGCCGAATCTTCCGCATCATAAAAGCCATAGTCAATATAGAGACTAAAACCAGAATCACTCTGAATATCACTGTCATCATAGGATGAATCCCTGCCTTCTTTTGTTATTTCCAATACTCCTTATTCATGCTGCACGCTGCCGCCAGCTTCACAGGCAGGAAACGGTAACACCTGCCCAGGCGGTAGCCTGCGTATTTGAATCCGCTCTTTACAATCAGTCCGGGCACCAGCCATGGACGGCGGTGGGTCACAAGATAACGGGCTGTCTGCCTGACCAGACGGATTCCCTCGCCCTCCGGGCGGATGCCCCCGAATACCTCCGGATGGTCTGCCTGGGACACAGCCAGG
>OGCU01000954.1_pt1 | contig 11111 bp, 5 predicted proteins | sample 1570251 | NCBI WGS metagenome assembly OGCU01 (sample SAMEA2582182, study PRJEB24529) | metagenome | biome: Human gut stool | place: China | collected 2011
TTTGAACCTAATTCATCTTCATCATACAAGTCAGCCTTCATTTCGATTAAGTCGATAACACCTTCGAAGTTATCTTCAGCACCGATAGGCATTTGAACAGGCAATGGATTTGCTTGTAAACGGTCTTTAATTGTGCTTACAGAGTAATCAAAGTTAGCACCAATCTTATCCATCTTGTTAACAAAAACGATACGAGGAACACCGTATGTTGTAGCTTGGCGCCAAACATTTTCTGTTTGTGGTTCTACACCAGATTGAGCATCTAAAACAACTACCGCACCATCAAGAACACGTAATGAACGTTCTACTTCGATTGTAAAGTCAACGTGTCCTGGGGTATCGATAATGTTAATACGGTTTTCTTTCCATTGAGCTGTTGTAGCAGCAGATGTAATTGTAATACCACGTTCTTGTTCTTGTTCCATCCAGTCCATTTGGGAAGCACCATCGTGTGTTTCACCAATTTTGTGAATCTTACCTGTGTAGTACAAGATACGTTCAGTTGTTGTTGTCTTACCAGCGTCGATATGAGCAACAATACCGATATTACGTGTTTTTTCCAATGGGAATTCACGTTTGTTTGCCATTGAGAATTTCTCTCCTTCCAAAATTAAAAATTATAACTAATCGAATTAATAAGTAAACCTTCAAAAAAATGACTATTATAGGCTTTACTAAACAAACCATATAACAGCCATTTGTGAAAATTACCAGCGATAATGTGCGAATGCACGGTTAGCGTCAGCCATCTTATGTGTATCTTCACGTTTCTTAACAGCTGCACCTGTATTGTTTGCTGCGTCCATGATTTCTTTAGCTAAACGTTCGGACATTGTGTGTTCACCACGAAGACGTGAGTATTGAACTAACCAACGTAAACCTAAAGTTGTACGACGATCTGGACGAACTTCAATAGGAACTTGGTAGTTAGAACCACCAACACGACGTGCCTTAACTTCAAGTACAGGCATGATGTTGTTCATTGCTTCTTCAAAAACATCCAATGGTTCATTTCCTGTTTGTTCCTTAATAATATCAAATGCTTGGTATAAAATCTTTGATGCAGTCCCACGCTTACCATCTAACATCAAACGGTTGATTAAGCGAGTAACCAATTTTGAGTTATAAATTGGATCTGGGAGCACTTCGCGTTTTGCAACGGCACCTTTTCTTGGCATTTAAAATAACCTCCTCAAATACTAGTTACTAAAATTATTTTTTAGGCTTCTTAGCACCGTACTTAGAACGGCTTTGCATACGGCCTTCAACACCTGCTGTATCTAAAGCACCACGAACGATATGGTAACGAACACCAGGTAAGTCTTTTACACGACCACCACGAATAAGAACAACACTATGTTCTTGTAAGTTGTGTCCGATACCCGGAATATAAGCTGTAACTTCAATTAAGTTAGATAAACGAACACGAGCATACTTACGTAAAGCTGAGTTAGGCTTCTTAGGTGTCATTGTACCAACACGAGTTGCAACACCACGTTTTTGTGGAGCTGAGTTGTTTGTTTGTACTTTCTTATAACTATTGTACCCAAAGTTTAAAGCTGGGGAATTAGATTTTGAACCTTTAGATTTACGACCTTTACGAATTAATTGGTTAATTGTAGGCATCTCTAAAGCTTCCTCCTTCCTTATTTTAAGAATATTAATTAAGTACACACATCCAGGAGTTTCTTTTTTGAGTTTAAAAAAATAACGCCTCAATGTACGTCAGAATAAATGTGCTAACCTGCTCACAGCCAGCACGATCTTGAGATAACTCAAGAGAACTGTTCACATAAAGCACCTTTAATAGAATATCACGCTTAATACACTAATGTCAATTTAATTTTTATATTTTTTGTGCTAATTTTATTTATTTTCAGCGTAATTTATGATTAAGAGGTGAAATTATTATGATTTACATATTTTTTCTATTATTTATATTAGGAACTTGCTTAGGTTCATTTATTTCGTGCGTTGCTTACCGATATAAATTAGGAATAAGCATTATATATCCTAGGTCTTTCTGCGATAACTGCTCACAAACTTTGCAGCATTGGCAATTGATACCTATTATTGGTTTTATACTTCAAAAAGGAAAATGTCATTTCTGTAAGCAAAAAATTCCTTTAAGTAGTACCATTATTGAATTAGCCATTGGTGTTATTTTTATTTTTAATGCGATCATAATAGCGAATGCTAATTTAATTTTTACATTATTACTAGTAGTCTGGCTTACTTTAATCTCTTTAGAAGATTATTACACATTAAGTGTCGATTCAATTACTCTTGAATATGGAGGATTAATATTACTCATTTTTAGATTTCATACAGTAATTACTAATCTAAAAACTAATTTCCTCATAATCATTCTTTTCACAATTATTTTAACCAGTTGTAATCTTCTAAATAAATTTGGTACTGCAGATACTATCTTGATTGTTTTTAGTTTTTTATTACTAGGATTTTATAATACTCTAGTAGTAATTCTTTTATCATGTATTTTAGGAATTATTCCATATTTAATAAAAAAGGATTTTTCTGCTTCTCACCCCTTTATCCCATATTTAAGTTTAAGTATTTTAATCATCTTTTATGCAACAAGCATATTTAAAATTCCAATAATATAAAAAAAATCAGGTAGAAAATCTACCTGATTTTTTTACTTCTATATTCTAGTTTGAAGATTCAACATTATTTTGTTGTTCATTAATCTTTTCTTCTAATTCAGAGATTGAATAAACACCATCTGTTACATTGCTATTAACAACTTCTGGCTCGATATCATGATACTTCTTCATACCTGTACCTGCAGGAATTGTCTTACCAATAATAACATTTTCTTTCAAACCAACAAGTGGATCGTTCTTACCGCGAATTGCAGCATCTGTCAATACACGTGTTGTTTCTTGGAATGAAGCAGCAGATAAGAAACTGTTTGTTTCAAGAGCAGCTTTAGTAATACCAAGAAGAACTGGACGTGCAGTAGCAGGAATTCTACCTTCAATGATTGCACTTGTATTGCGATCTTTGAATTGGCTAATATCCAATAGAGTTCCTGGAAGCATATCTGTATCACCTGGATCCATAATACGTACTTTACGTAACATTTGACGAGTCATGATTTCAATATGCTTATCTGAAATATCTACACCTTGCATACGGTATACTTTTTGAACTTCACGTAAAATGTAATTTTCTGTAGATAAAACATCACGAACCTTGATAAGTTCCTTAGGATCAATAGAACCTACAGTCAATGCATCACCACGATGAACTTGATCGCCTTCCTTAACTTTAAGAACGGAAGTAAATGGCAAGCTATATGTTCTAGTATCTGTTTCACCTTTAACAGTAACTTCTTTTGTACGTTCAGCAGGATTTTCTTCAACTGTATCAACAACACCAGTAACTTCTGTAATTACTGCACGACCTTTAGGATTACGTGCTTCAAATAATTCTTGAACACGAGGAAGACCTTGAGTAATATCGTCGCCACCAGCAACCCCACCTTGGTGGAAGTTTCTCATTGTTAACTGTGTACCTGGTTCACCAATTGATTGAGCAGCAACGGTACCTACTGCTTCACCAACTTCAACTTCATCACCAGTAGCTAAGTTACGTCCATAACAACGTTCACAAACACCGTGACGTGTGTTACATGTGAATGCAGAACGAATAGTAACTTTTTGTACACCGGCATCAACAATCTTACGAGCTTCGGATTCTTCGACTAATACATTAGCTGGAACAATAATTTCACCAGTATTAGGATCTTTAACTTCTTTCATAGTATAACGACCCAAAATACGATCATATAATGGTTCAATCATTTCATTACCTTCAGTAATAGCAGTAACATCCAAACCTCTATCTGTATGACAGTCTTCTTCACGAATGATAACATCTTGAGCAACGTCTACTAAACGACGAGTCAAGTAACCAGAGTTAGCAGTCTTCAAAGCTGTATCCGTCATACCTTTACGAGCACCGTGAGAGGACAAGAACATTTCCAAAACAGAAAGACCTTCACGGAAGTTTGAAATAACAGGTAATTCCATTGTCTTACCGTTAGGAGCAGCCATCAAACCACGCATACCAGATAACTGTGTAAAGTTAGAAATATTACCACGAGCACCTGAATCACTCATCATTTGAATTGGGTTAGATGGATCCATGTTTTCAACCAATTTAGCTTGAATATCATCTTTTGCTTTGTTCCAGATAGAGATAACACGGTTATAGCGTTCTTCATCTGTAATCAAACCACGACGGAATTGCTTAGCAACAGTTGCAACATTTTTGTGTGCTTGTTCAATAATTTCTGGCTTTTCTTTCAAAACAGTAACGTCAGCGATACCAACAGTTAAACCTGATTTAGTAGATTCGTAATAACCTAAATCTTTCATGCGGTCAAGTAATTCTGCAGTTGCAGTTACTTTATACTCTTTATAAACTTGAGCGATAATATCTGATAAGAATCCAGATTTAAATGGTCCTACTAAAGGTTGATTCTTAATGAATTCCTTAATATCTGTTCCTGGTTCTACAAAGTACTTATCAGGAGTCATTCCTGTTAAGTTTTCTTGTGTAGGCTCGTTTAAGAATGGGAAATCAGCAGGTAGAATTTCATTAAAGATTGCTTTACCAGCTGTAGTTATTAAAATACGTTCTTTTTGCCAATCAGTAAATGGTGTACCTAACTTAGCTAATGAAGAAGCTTGCAAACCAATTCTTGTATGCAAATGTACATACCCGTTTTGGTAAGCTGTTCTTACTTCGTTAACATCCTTAAATACCATACCTTCGCCTTCACGACCAGCTTCTTCAAGTGTGATGTAGTAATTACCGATTGTCATATCTTGAGATGGTGAAATGATTGGTTTACCATCTTTTGGAGCTAAGATATGATGAGCAGCTAACATCAATAAACGAGCTTCAGCTTGAGCTTCATCTGATAAAGGAACGTGAATAGCCATTTGGTCCCCGTCAAAGTCGGCGTTGTAAGCTTCACAAGCCAATGGATGGAGACGCATAGCTTTACCGTTAACCAATACTGGTTCGAAAGCTTGGATACCTAAACGGTGAAGCGTAGGGGCACGGTTTAGTAGAACTGGGTGTTCCTTGATAACATCATCTAAGACATCCCAAATATCTTCATCGCGGCGTTCAATCTTACGCTTAGCATTCTTAATGTTAGATGCCATTTCACGCTTAACCAATTCTCTCATCATGAATGGTTTGAACAATTCCAAAGCCATTTCATGAGGAATACCCATTTGGTTTAACTTCAACTTAGGACCTACATCAATAACTGAACGACCAGAATAGTCAACACGCTTACCAAGTAAGTTTTGACGGAAACGACCTTGCTTACCTTTCAACATGTGTGACAATGACTTAAGTGGACGGTTACCAGGACCAGTAACTGGGCGACCACGACGACCGTTATCAATTAAAGCATCAACAGCTTCTTGCAACATACGCTTTTCGTTTTGAACAATAATTCCAGGAGCATTCAAATCTAATAAACGCTTCAAACGATTGTTACGGTTGATAACTCGACGATATAAATCATTCAAGTCAGAAGTTGCAAAGCGTCCACCTTCTAATTGAACCATTGGACGAAGATCAGGTGGAATAACTGGAATTGCATCCATAACCATCCAATCAGGACGATTTCCAGAGTTCAAAAATGCTTCTAAAATATCTAAGCGACGAACTGCACGAGTACGTTTTTGACCTGTAGCTTCGCGTAATTCTTCTTTTAGTTCAGCACATTCTTTTTCAAGATCTACATCCCTTAGTAAAGTTCTAATAGCTTCAGCACCCATTGCTGCCTTAAAGCCATCACCATATTCTTCACGTTTTTCACGATATTCGCCTTCAGTTAAGAGTTGTTTCTTTTCAAGTGCTGTATCACCTGCATCTGTAACTACATAAGATGCAAAGTAGATAATTTCTTCCAATGCACGTGGACTCATATCTAAGACAAGACCCATACGACTTGGAATACCTTTAAAGTACCAAATATGTGTAACAGGAGCTGCTAATTCGATATGACCCATACGTTCACGACGTACTTTTGAACGAGTAACTTCAACCCCACAGCGATCACAAACAACACCTTTATAACGGATACGTTTGTACTTACCACAGGCACATTCCCAGTCCTTAGTAGGTCCAAAAATACGTTCATCAAACAAGCCATCTTTTTCTGGTTTCAATGTACGGTAGTTAATAGTTTCAGGTTTCTTTACTTCACCATAAGACCAGCTACGGATCTTATCGGAAGAAGCAAGACCGATCTGCATACTATCGAATTTATTGACATCGATCAAAGGACCGACCTCCCTTTCTTATAATTGTCTATTCTGTCTTAGTTTCTTCTTTTTCAGCAGTTTCTTGTTCTGCTTCTTTAGCTTTCTTTTCTTCTTGTTCCTTTGCGAATTTCTTCAATGCATCAACGTTAACAATATCATCGTCTTCGTCATCCATATCACGTAATTCAATTTCATTCTTATCAGCATCAAGAACTTTCATATCCATACCTAATGCTTGTAATTCTTTAACAAGAACACGGAATGATTCAGGAACACCTGGTTTTGGAATTGGTTCGCCCTTAACGATAGCTTCATAAGTCTTAACACGTCCAACAACATCGTCAGATTTGTAAGTCAAAATTTCTTGCAATGTGTAAGCAGCACCATAAGCTTCTAATGCCCAAACTTCCATTTCACCAAAACGTTGTCCACCAAATTGTGCCTTACCACCAAGTGGTTGTTGTGTAACTAATGAGTAAGGTCCAATTGAACGAGCATGAATCTTATCGTCAACCATATGTGCAAGTTTAAGGTAGTACATAACACCAACTGCTATACGGTTATCGAATGCTTCACCTGTACGTCCATCATATAAAACAGTCTTACCATCGCCAGGTAATCCAGCTTCTTGTAATGCACTCCAAATATCTTCATCACGAGCACCATCGAAAACTGGTGAAGCTACGTGAATACCTAATTTACGAGCAGCCATACCTAAGTGAAGATCCAAAACTTGTCCGATGTTCATACGGGAAGGCACACCCATTGGAGAAAGCATGATATCGATTGGAGTACCATCAGGCATAAATGGCATATCTTCTTCTGGAATAACAACAGAAACAGTACCTTTATTACCGTGACGTCCAGCCATCTTATCCCCAACTTGTAACTTACGTTTTTGAGCAATGTAAACACGAACCATCATATTTACACCTGGGGATAATTCATCTCCACCTTCACGAGTAAAGATTTTAACGTCTTGAACAATACCACCTGCACCGTGAGGAACACGTAATGATGTATCACGAACTTCACGTGCTTTTTCACCGAAGATAGCATGTAACAATCTTTCTTCTGCAGATAATTCTGTTACACCTTTAGGAGTTACTTTACCAACTAAAATATCTCCATCTTTTACTTCAGCACCAATACGGATAATACCAAATTCGTCAAGGTTCTTAAGAGCATCTTCACCAACATTAGGAATTTCACGTGTGATTTCTTCAGGTCCTAATTTAGTATCACGAGCTTCAGATTCATGTTCTTCAATATGAATAGATGTATAAACATCTTCTTTAACTAAACGTTCGTTAATTGCGATAGCATCTTCGAAGTTATAACCATCCCATGTCATAAATGCAATCAATGGATTTTGACCTAAAGCCAATTCTCCATTTTCCATAGCTGGTCCGTCAGCTAATACTTCATCAGCATCTACTCTGTCTCCAACACGTACAATTGGTGTTTGGTTATAGTTCTTACCACCATTAGAACGATGGAATTTCATCAATTTATACTTGTCCAAAGAACCATCGTCACGGCGAACTCTAATTTCACGAGCATCTACATATTCAACTGTACCTTCATGTTCAGAAATCAATGCTACCCCAGAGTCATGTGCAGCTTTGTATTCAATACCTGTACCAACTAATGGTGCATGTGGCTTAATCAAAGGAACAGCCTGACGTTGCATGTTAGCACCCATCAAAGCACGGTTAGAGTCATCGTTTTCCAAGAAAGGAATACATGCTGTAGCAACAGCAACTACTTGTTTAGGTGAAACGTCCATGTAGTCAACTTTTTCAGTTGAAATTTCAACGTCATCATCTTTCTTACGAGCCATAACTACATCATCAACAAAGGAACCATCATCATTTAATGGTGAGTTAGCTTGTGCGATAACGTAATTATCTTCTTCATCGGCTGTTAAGTAGTCAATTTTGTCTGTAACTTCATGTGTTTCCCAAGATACACGACGATATGGTGTTTCAACAAAACCATACTTATTAATACGAGCATAAGAAGATAAACTGTTGATCAAACCGATGTTAGGACCTTCAGGAGTTTCGATAGGACACATACGACCATAGTGTGTATAGTGAACGTCACGAACTTCGTATCCAGCACGATCACGAGTCAAACCACCAGGTCCCAAAGCAGAGAAACGACGCTTATGAGACAATTCACCCAATGGATTAGTTTGGTCCATGAATTGGGACAATTGAGAACTTCCGAAGAATTCTTTAATTGAAGCAACAACTGGACGAATATTAATCAATTGTTGTGGTGTAACAGTTGATGTATCTTGAATTGACATACGTTCACGTACAACACGTTCCATACGTGATAAACCAATTCTAAATTGGTTTTGTAATAATTCACCTACAGAGCGAGTACGACGGTTACCCAAGTGGTCAATATCATCTGTTGAACCCATACCTTCTTGTAAATTGAAGAAGTAGTTCATGGAAGCTACTATATCAGCTGGTGTAATGTGCTTGAATTGGATATCAACATTTGCATTACCAATAACATTTACTACCTTTTCTGGATCCTTTGGTGAATATACTTTCACAATTTGAAGAGTCATTGGTTCTTGAACAACACCTTCTTCAGATGGATGGAAAGTAAATGTCTTGAAGTCATCTCTTGCTAAGTATGGAGCTAATTTATCCATAACTTGCTTATCAATAACTTCATCCTTATTTACAATAATTTCGCCTGTATCAGGATCAGCTAATGTTTCTGCAACAGTTAAATTCAATAAGCGTGTCTTTAAATCTAACTTCTTGTTAATCTTATAACGACCAACAGGTGCTAAATCATAGCGCTTTGGATCAAAGAAACGAGCTGTTAACAAACTACGTGATGAATCAGCAGTCTTTGGTTCACCTGGACGTAGACGTTCATAAATATCTTTCAAAGATTCTTCTACACGAGAATCATCCATATTCTTATGTACATCTTTTTCCAAAGTAAGCATCAAGCTATCGCTATTAGATCCTAAAATTTCTACAATTTCATTATCAGAACCGTATCCCAAAGCACGGATAAGTTCTGTTAATGGAATTTTACGAGTACGATCAATACGTACATATGCTACATTCTTTGCATCTGTTTCATATTCTAACCAAGCCCCACGATTAGGAATTACAGTTGTACCGTAGTTAGTACGACCATTCTTATCTAATTCGGAGTTGAAGTATACACCTGGAGAACGAACTAATTGTGAAACAATAACACGTTCTGCCCCGTTAATAATGAATGTACCTTGCTTAGTCATCAATGGGAAATCACCAAAGAATACATCTTGTGACTTAATTTCTCCAGTTTCATGGTTGATTAAGCGTAAAGTAACATGTAATGGTGCTGAATAATTAGCATCATGTTGACGTGCTTCTTCAACTGTATACTTTGGTTCTAAAAGTTGATAATCTACAAATTCAAGTGATAATTTACCTTGAAAATCTTCAATTGGCATAATGTCATCAAACATTTCACGAAGACCTTCATCTAAAAACCACTTGTAAGAATCAGTTTGAACTTCAATCAAGTTAGGTAGATCAAGAACTTCTTTAATTCGCGAGTAACTTCTACGTACACGGTGTTTACCGTATTTTACTAAGTGTCCTGCCAAGTTGTTCACCTCTCAAAAAATTTGCTGTGACTCGATTAATTTATTACAATTTTATTACAATTTTTATTTTTACCGGTTTTTTGGCAAAAAAAAGCAAAAACAGACAGAGACAAATTAAATTTGCTTCATACTATTTTTGCTTTTATCAAGTCTGCTATGGACAATATATCATAACAAACAATCAATTCACAGTTTTTCGCATTTATATATTTTAAATGGATATTCAGTATTTGTCAATACTAAATATAACTATTAACTATTTATTTTTTCTGCAGCTACTGGATTCTTAACTTTTATCGTTATTTCACCTTTTTTAGCACCTATTGTTACTGTTGCTCCAGTTTCGATATTACCTGCTAATAATTCTTCACTTAGTAAGTCCTCTATCTTATCTTGAAGGACACGTCTAATAGGACGAGCACCATATTCAGCATCAAATCCAGCTTCTGCAACTATATCTATTGCTGCAGGGGTAATTTTCAGATTAATATTTTGTTCTTTAATCCTATCTATAATATTCTTAGCCATCAATTTAACAATTTGATGAATTTCTTCTTTATTAAGCGAATGGAATACAACAGTTTCGTCAAGACGATTCAAGAACTCTGGTCTAAAAGTCTTCTTCAATGTTTCTCTAACTTTTGCTGCCATTGCTTCATAATCATCGCTGACATCTTTTGCACCAAAACCTACTGATTTTTCATCGCGTAAGGCTGTAGCACCTAAGTTAGATGTCATAATGATAATTGTATTTCTGAAGTCTACCTTTCTACCTTTAGAATCAGTTAAAAATCCATCATCTAATACTTGTAACAAGATATTGAAAACATCATTATGAGCTTTTTCAACTTCATCTAATAATACTACTGAATAAGGATTATTTCTAACCTTTTCAGTTAATTGTCCGCCTTCATCATATCCTACGTATCCAGGAGGAGATCCAATTAAACGACTAGTTGTGTATTTCTCCATATATTCACTCATATCAATTCTAATCATTGAATCCTCTGAGCCAAACATAGCTTCTGCTAAAGCTTTAGCTAATTCAGTTTTACCTACACCTGTAGGACCTAAGAACATAAATGAGCCAATTGGTCTTGTAGGATCCTTCAAACCACTTCTTGCTCTTCTTATCGCTTTACTTACTGCTTTAA
>OGCU01000963.1_pt1 | contig 11025 bp, 9 predicted proteins | sample 1570251 | NCBI WGS metagenome assembly OGCU01 (sample SAMEA2582182, study PRJEB24529) | metagenome | biome: Human gut stool | place: China | collected 2011
CTCCGCCGTGCCCGCCTTGCTTCTGGCAATCAGCCGATTCATCACATCAAAGAAGGTTTCTCCCTCCTGTTTTTCTTCCGTATTCAAATAGCGGGGATCATTCATGTTCGTTTTCTCCTTTCCCGGTTTCACCAAGTTTTGTTGTCATAATACTGTAAAGTTCATTGTCCTTCGGGAAGTCATCCACAAAAGGCAGGATCACATTGCCGAAGAAGATCAGTCCCTCGCCGGGGCCGGCGTTGCTGATATGTGCCGCCTGCTGGCTGGAGATGTTCAGACGCTCGCAGAGGATTTTTCTGTCTCCGCTGGCCTGGTTCAGAAGGTACACAAAATCGCTGTTTTCAAAGATATTCTCAATCTCCGGGGAGGAAAGCAGGTCCTTGATGTTCTGCGTGATCCCCGTGGGGATACCGCCCCATTTGCGAAAGCGTTTCCAAATCTCCACGCTCCAGGTACCGACCTCGCCCCGCAGCAGAAGGTGGAACTCGTCCACGAAGTACCAGGTGGATTTGCCCTGATCCCGGTTTTGGGAAACACGGTTCCATACCTGATCCTGGATCACCAGCATACCCAGGCTTTTGAGCTGTTTTCCCAGCTCCTTGATATCGAAGCAGACAATGCGGTTGTTGATGTCCACATTGCTCTGGTGGTTGAACACATTGAGGGAGCCGGTTACATAGATTTCAAGGGCCGTGGCGATATACTGGGCTTCCTTTTCCTCCTGTGAACGGAGCAGGTTATATAGGTCCTCCAGTATGGGCATATTCTCCGGGCGCGGGTCATTGAGGTAGGTCTGATAGACCAGACGCACACAACGGTCGATGATGGTTTTCTGCACCGGCTGCAATCCGTCCTTACCGCCCACGATCAGCTCACACAAGCTGAGGATAAAGTCAGACTTGAGGGACAGCGGGCTTTCATCATCCGAATAGTCCAGGTTCAGATCCATCGGATTGATGTAGTTGGTTGAGGTAGGCGAGATCTTGATGACCTGCCCATGCAGACGATCCACCAGAGGTGCGTACTCCGCTTCCGGGTCACAGATGATGACATCATCATTGGTAAGCAAAAAGCAGTTGGCAATCTCACGCTTGGCGCTGAAAGACTTACCGGAACCCGGCGTACCCAAAATCAAGCCGTTGGGGTTTTTCAGCAGCTTTCTATCCACCATGATGAGGTTGTTGGACAGGGCATTGATGCCGTAGTACAGGGCTTCCTTGCCGTTCTGGAATAATTCCTGTGTGGTGAATGGTACAAAGATAGCCGTAGAACTGGTGGTCAGCCCTCGCTGAATCTCGATCTGATTGAGTCCCAGGGGCAGACAGCTCATCAGCCCTTCTTCCTGCTGGAAGTCCAGTCTGGTCAGCTGGCAGTTATACTTCTGGGCAATAGAGCCTGCCTGAAAGATGTTGTTTCCAAGCTGACGGGGGGTGTCCGCTGTGTTCAGCACCAAAAAGGAGACCAGGAACATTCTCTCGTTTCGGCTCTGCAAATCCTGCAACAGCTTTTTCGCTTCGCTGCCGTAGGTGGCAAGGTCAGAAGGAATGATGTCCATGTCGTATCCGGCGCGGACTGCTTTTTTCTGTTCCTCAATCTTACTGCGGTCCAGATCGGTAATCTTACGCTTTACCGTTTTGATGGCTTTCACCTGATCCACCGACTGAATGTGCATACTCACAATGAGCGAGCTTTCCATATCCAGAAAATCAGCCAGCAGACGGTCATTCAGCTCTGGGGCTAAAATCTGCAAAAAAGAAACAGCCCCGTATTTCTTGCCCATACGGAACTGCTTGCCGGTGCGGAACTCAAAGGAGCTTGGTGCAATAAAATCTTTCGTGGACAGGCCGGAAGGAGCCAGCCAGTCCCATTCAAACTGAAACGGGAGCTGTTCATCCATGTGGAATACCGCATGAAGCTGGGAAAGCCTTTCCTTACCGTCCAATGTTCTGGCGGCTACACCAAGACGCTTGAAGTTATTGAGTATATCGGTCTCAATACGCTCCAGACGGGGCTTGGCGGCTTTGATGCTGTCAGCGTTGATACCAAAGGTCAGGTATTTGGTCTTGATGAGACCGTTGTTGCCTCTGACCAGCTGATTTTGCAGCATCGTGGTATATTCCTCACGGATACTGTCAAAGGCATCCCCCTGGGGCGGAATGGAAATGGAGTTGGCAAAGGTCTCCTCCGATGCCGCAAGGTTCAAAAAAGACAGCTGGAAGTGAATCGAGCTGTCGAAATAATTGAGGAAATCACACCAGCCCTCAAAGATCGCGGTCTTATCTTCATTTTGGGAGAGCTGATAGTTGATGTCCTGAAACTGAATGGTCTTTGTGTAGTGGCTGTCCGATACGCGGCAGATCCCGTCCGGCCACATTCGTTCATAGGGGATACTGTCCTGTGCCGATTTTCCTTTTTTGTCCGTGCGGTTGGCGCGGGCAATGGCCGCTTCGATCTGCTTCTTATCGGCGCGGGACAGCTTTTTCTTTGTCTTTACCGGATGCACGGTCTTTTCTTCCGGTTTTCCCAGCAGACGGCGCAGCCAGCTTTTCATTGCGGTGAACAATGTCATACACCTCCTTATCGAGCATTTCCTGCCGCTTTAATACGGCATAAAAGTTATTGGTCTGGTAGGGACGCTGCTTGGGACGGATCACAGCTACTTTGAGGATGTTGCCCACGATCTTTTCCAGGGGCTGTCCATGCTTTTCATACATTGCCAGCAGGAAGAAGGGCATCATGACCAGCATCATACACATGGCAGCCATGCTGTTTCCCGCAGGCTCACGGAGCCACAAGAACAGCGGTACACCTACAAGCGCCCCGGCGGTAAAGCAGACCAGCTGCCTTCGTGTCAGATTGAACATGACCTTGGTTTCGACTTTGGTTAAATCTTTGGGTACGGGTACATAAGCCATATTATCCACCTCCTTTATGGGAATGAAATAGAGCTGTCCACTTCATTTCCCCACACATCCCAACCGGGTGTGGATTGACGAGCAAACAGTTCTATGCGCGGGAGATCACCCATCAATGAGACAATGCGTTCTCTGGCTTCCTGCGGTTTTTTTGAATGTTCTTCAATGTGAGAGACAATGACCTGATGAACAGCTGCGTTTATACGCTTGGGATGTCCTTTCGTTGCGAGGATACAAAGTTCCACATTGGAGCGCGTCCAATATCCCATTCCCCAGAACAAGCTATCTGCCTTTCGATTTTGCTTTACCCAAACAAAGCCGACGGTTTTATAGGTAAATCCCCATGCCTTCAGAACTGAGAGACCTTCCAGTAAACATGGAATCGTGACCCATAAAAACAAGGCACAGTCTTTATCCGCCAAGTTGCCTACTGGCAGCGCACAAATATCCTCGATACTCATGGTCGGATAGTGACTTTCTGCACTGCGTCCCAATCCTTTCTTGGAATATACTTTGTAGTTCCATGGCGGGTCTGCGTAAATGATTTGATATTTTTTCATACAGAACCCTCCTTTAGTGCGCCTGAAAGACTGATTTTGCGAGACTGCCGGTTTTGAACAGCGTAAAGCACAGCAGTACGGTGTAGCCCACGCAGCTCCAGATTGCCATGATGATGTCATCTTCCAGAGCGATGTTCTGCACCAGCACAGCATAAATTGCCACGCAGACGATAATGAGAAACGCCTGAAAGCCCAGCGCCAGCAGGGATCGGAGGTAATTCTGTCCCATACCGCCCCATTCTTTACCCATCATTGCAGCCATTGGAACGGGAGCCACCGAAGTCACAAGGTAGATTTCGATCATACGGCCATAAATAACGATAAAGATACAGATATATAACGCCCACATAGTAATGCCAATAAAGAGGGATTGGAACCACAGTCCGAACAGCGGTCCCAGATCCATTTCCATCAGCCTCGGTTCCAGATCGGTCATAACTGAGGAAATGTCAATGGACGCATCCGAATTGATAACCCCTGCCGCCTGCGCCACTACGCTCTGCGCCATATCAAAGACGCCCATCACGATATTCCATGTATTTGTGACAATGAGGATGGCAGCGGCTGATTTGAACACCCACTTGAAAATCATCCAGGTGTCCACATCATGCAGGTTGTTCTTGTCTGCGATCATCTGGATCAGGTCTACGGTCATCACGATAGCCAGGATCACGCCTGCAATCGGCACCATGATGGAGTTGGACAGATTCTCAATCATGCTGAAAATACTGCCATTCCATCCCTGTGGGGTCTGGCCTACCTGTACGGATATATCCGCGACCTGCTGGTTTACACTGTCAAACATCCCCGAAAGGTTGCTCATAATGCCGCCCACCAGCATTTCTTTCAGCCAATTTGTCAGGGCTTCAAGTAAGAAATCCATACGGTGTCAACCTCCTTTCCGCCGCCCCCGCAAAACTGCGGGAGCGGCAAGGATTTCATACGGAGACGCTTAGACAGAGAAAAGCCCGGAGAGCAGAGGTACAAGGACCATGCCTACCACGGCTACACCAGCACCGGCCATGAGCTGTTTTATCCCCAATTAGGTGTAAAACTCTGCTCGATGGCGGGCGGCGGCGTACAAAAAATCTATATGGTGTTTTTAAGAGAACCGTCCCGGCGGGACAGGTCAGGCAGTGACCTGTTCCACCTCCGGGATGGGTTTGAGATTAAAATGAATTTCGATAGAAATGTGTCTTGTTTTATCTTCGTCAATGCGCTCATGCACGACGATTTCTTTGATTAAGCGGTTGAGGGTGGCTGCGTCCAGCTCTGTGATGTTGGCGTATTCCTGAATGGCTTCCACCCATTGTTTTGCGTCATTGGCAAGCTGGACTTCATCGGACAGCCGCTTTCTGCCCTCGGACACTTTTGCTTTAAGCTCCGCTTGCTCGGTCTGTGTCTTTTCCAGCATGGTGTTGAAATTCTGCTCACTGATACGCCCTGCAATCATATCCTCATAAAGCCGCATGACCATTTTGTCCAGAACCTCAATCCGTTCCTCGTCCCTTGTAAGGGAGCGTTCCATTGCTTCCCGCTGTTCCCGCTGCTCGGCTTCACAGGTATTAGTCAGGCGGTCGGCAACCGCTTTCCCGTCCATCAGGGCAGCTCTGGCACATTCCCGGATTTTCCGCAGCACATGGCTGTAAAGGGTGTCATAGTCAATCCGGTGCTGGGTGCAGTGGTTCTTTCCAAAGGCATTGTAGGTCTTGCAGGAATAAATCTGCTGGGGATGTTTTGCGTTTGTGTAGCGTATCGTCAGCGACTTCCCACACTCGCCGCATTTTATCAGTCCGGCAAACAGGCTGATTTCATTGGTCTGCCCCGGACGCTGGCGGGATTTCAGCTTGTTCTGCACAATGTCAAAGCTCATGCGGTCAATCAGCGGTTCATGCTGTCCCTCCACCACAATCCAGTCCTCCGGCTTCTTTTCCCCAATCGTGCCGATTTTGAAACGGTAGTCTTTTTTCTGGGAAGCAATCGCCCCGGTGTAGACGGGATTCATCAAGAGGTCTTTGATAACGGAGAAGTCCCACATATACCGTCCGTTTTCTGGGTCTTTCTTTTCCCATTTGGTGCGGGTATTGCGAAGCCCCCGTTCCCGGTTCCACCATGTGGGGCAGGGGATTTTTTCTTCCTCCAGCCGTCTGCGGATATAGTTCGGACCATGACCGTTCAGGGCATATCCGAAAATCAGCCGCACAATCGGGGCGGTTTCCTCGTCAATGAGCAGATGGTTTTTGTCCTCCGGGTCTTTCCGATACCCAAACGGGGCAAGACACCCGGTAAACTGTCCTTTCTGCGCTTTCAGAAGATAAGAGGAATGGACTTTCTTGGAAATATCCTTGCTGTACATCTCGTTCAGGATATTCTTGAACGGGGCAATATCGTTGTTATCCCGCAGGGTGTCGATACCGTCATTCATGGCGATATAGCGGACACCGTTTCTTGGGAAAAAGTCCTCAATCAAATGCCCGGTTTGCAGATAGTTACGCCCCAGTCGGCTGAGGTCTTTCGTGATGACAAGGTTGATTTGCCTGCGCTCAATGGCTCTCAACATTCTCTGTAAATCAGGACGCTCCATATTAAGACCTGTGAAGCCATCGTCCTGATAGACTGCCACAACCTCCCATCCCTGCTTTTCGCAGTATTTTTCCAGCATATCACGCTGGTTTGCGATACTGGCACTTTCGCCTTGCAGGTCATCGTCCTTTGACAGCCTGCAATAGACCGCTGCACGATACCCTCCGGCAAGTGCCGAACCGATTGTTCTGTATTCCATTTCGTTCATCATAGCCATTTACCCACACAATCCAGACGGTATCTGGCTCTTTTGAACCTCATCTTCATTATAGCTCATATCTTTCCTTTTAGCAAGATATTCTTTCGTATTTGTCTTACCGTATTTCTGGGAAATCAGGCTGACGAACACATCGGTTGCGTCCAGTTCCCCGTCAAATACCGTTGTAACATGAATCTCTGTTTTGTTTTTTGCCATAGGCAGTTATCCTCCATACATGAAAATAGCCAGACAGAGGGTGTCGGCAACGAAGTCCGGCAACGGGCTTCAAAAGACCTTGCAAACAATCTCAATCTGGCGATGGTTACTATTTATACTTTTCTTTTATTTTTCTGTTGTTTTGGTTGTCATAGGGGAGAAAAGCCGATAGTTTCGGGATTTTCCCCGGCAACCGGCTCGGCAACGGGATAGCAACAGGGGGTGCAACGGGCTGTCATTTTCAGAATGGAAGCTCCATCTGTTCTGTGACCTCCACAAAACCGTCCATCGTTTTTTCAGACGGGTTGCCGGAGTCCGTTGCCGGGTTTTCACGCTCCCAGCCCTTTTGTCTGCCATATTCGGAAAACATTCTTGGGTTCGGGAAGTACCGCCAGCCAGAAATGCACTGGTTCATAATCTCGTTGATTTCCCGGATTTCCCATTGCTTCGGCTCGTCAAAGGCATGGTTCAAGGCTTCCTTATAGAGCTGCTTGGAGCAGACCATGCTCCCGGTGTACTTATCAAGATACGCCTGTATCATCCCGGCTTTGGTGTCCTCCGGCATAAAATCCCGCTGGTGTTCTTTGAGATACCGCTGCATGGCAGGGCTGAAAGCCAGCTTGAACCTGCCGCTTCTGTAAATTTCCATCGCTTCTGCCCACATCTGCTCGATATAGGCTCTGGAAGCGGCTTCGTCCTCCAAAATGTGAACCTCGGCTTGCTCCGGGTACACCATGACGGGGATAAAGCGGCGGTTGCCGGAACGGTCAAGGGGCAGGAAGTCAAGGGCATTGGAAGTGCCGCCAAACACGCACTGACGGGGGCGGTCTGCTGGGTGGGTTTCATAGGGTATCTTGTAAACCTCTTTCTGCCGGCTTAAAAATGACTTGATTTCCTCAATGCTCTTGGCGTTTGCGGTTGCCATCATTTCCGACATTTCGATAATCCAGTGACCTTGCAGCTTGCGGTACACATTGTCATCGTCCAGCTTCCGCAAATCATCGGAGAACCACTCGTCCCGGACTGCCAGCAGACGGAAGAAGGTGGACTTTCCAGCCCCCTGACCGCCTACCAGACAAAGCATGATTTCAAACTTGCACCCCGGCTGAAAGGCTCGTGAGATTGCACCCAGCAGGAACAGCTTCAACGCTTCATAGGTGTAATCGTCTGCGTCAGCCCCCAGAAAGTGCCGCAGACAGAAACGGATTCGTTCTGTCCCGTCCCACACAAGGGCACTTAGGTAGTCCCGGATGGGATGGTACTTGTTTTCATTCGCCACAATCCCGATGGCATTATCAATCTTTTTCTCATTGGTAAGCCCATAGGTTTCTTCCAGATAGAGAAGCAGATACTTCATATCCGTATCGTTCAGGGCTGTGCTTTCTCTGTGAAAACCGATGGGCTTTATGATGTCCTTGCGGTCGGTCAGGATGTTGTATGCGATAGCCCCGGAAAGCAGAGGGTCACGCTGGAATACGGTCAGGCAGTTCCGTATGCTCTGGCGGACACCGCCTTTCTCGGTGGTTTCCAGCCCCGCCTTGATTTCCTCAATGCTCTGGGGCGGCTGCATGGCGTTCATGGTGTTTTTTAGTTCTTGCTGCGTCTGCGGCTGCAAGCTCTGCCATTCGCTGTTCAAGCTGTATCACATCCTTTCCGTAGTCCGCAATCAAAGCCGCTTTTTCCTCTGTCTCCCCGAACAGCAGCACATCCAGCAGATATTCCACTTGGTCTTGCTTCTGTAAGGCTTCCACAAACCGGGGATGAAAGGCTTCCTCCGGGGAGTGCGGGGCATATTCCGTTCTCCATGCCATAAGCAAGTGGAGATAATCGGCAAGGATACGGAAGCAGCGGTTCTTTGCTTCCTGAAACTGTTCCTCCGGGGATTTCTGCCGGGGCTTGGGCTTTTTTGCCTTTCCCGGCGGTTTCCAGTCCTCATAGGAAAGCCCAAAGTCATTTGCCAGTTGTACGGCGGCTTCTTTCTTTGCCAGCCCATACAGGGCGGCGGCAAAATCAATCACATCCCCATCCGCACCGCAGCCGAAGCAGTGGTAACGCCGATCCAGCTTCATGCTTGGGGTTTTATCGTTATGGAACGGGCAGCAAGCCATCCCGTTCCGACCTACATGGATTCCATAATGCTCCGCAGCCTGTCTTGTTGTGACGGACTGCTTCACAGCTTCAAATACATTCAAATCTATCCCTCCTTGAAAATAAGAAAAGCACCTGACATTCTCTGATTGAAAATGGCAAGTGCCTGTTAAAGTTCCATATCCTGTTGTCTGTGTTTCGCCTGTGCCGGGGCGGTTCTTTGTGCTTTTTTCTCGTCAGCCTTATCCTGCAAGACTTCCTTGATGGGCTGCTTCTTAGGCGGCTCTTTACTTTCCTCTGTGCCGGGTGTGGCTTTCCGTACCCAGTAGCGGATGTCCCGCAGCTTCTTCAAATCCTCCTGTACCTCGGTCAGTGGTACTTTCAACTCTGCGATTTCTTCCAGAAGCGTTTCCTGCTCCTCTTGCAGCTCCTTTTGGGTACTGTCCTTATCATCTGGGTGCTTGGCAAGGTGGGTGGCGGCTTTTTCATACCGGGCAACCTCCGAGTGTTCCTGTTTGAATTTCTCCTTTGTTTTCTTAAAAAATATCTTCTGGTACTTCTCATAGACAGGCTTACATTCCTTGCAGTCTGTCCGGCTGGCAAGAATCCCGTCAATCACTTTGCTTCGGGCTTCCTTTGGCTTCATCTGATTGCGGTAATCTGCGGCTGATTTCCCGGAAGATTCCAGAAATGCTTCTAAGTCCTCCACAGTGGAAAGCCCCTTTTGCCGGAGATAGGACAGGGCTTCGCTGACTGCCTTTAAGTCCTGTGAAGTCCCCCGGTTCTGTCCAGCCCTCGTCCAGTCCTTCCGTTCTTCCTTTCGTATCTCCATGTACTTCATCAGCAGATTGGGAAGAAGTGTCGCTTCCTCCGCCGCTTTTTGTGCAAGCAGCTCTTTCCGTTTTTCTCCCAGCTCGGTAATCCAGCCTTTGAGGTTTTGGATAAGCTGCCGGATGGACTTCATCAGACTGTTGGCGGCTCTGATTTCCCGGTTCAGGTTTCCGATATTCGTCTGGATACCACGCTTTTCCATCTGCCGGACAGCAGCCCCCTCATGGACAGTGGGGACAATATCAAGCCCCTGTCTGGCATAGGAACGCAAGTCCACACGCTCCGGGCGGTCATTGGCTTCCAGATAGCGGTTCTGGATGACCTCCCATTCATGCCGCCAGATTTCACAATACTTCTGGTCGTTCCAGTCAACCGTATCCTCCTTGTGGCTTTTCCATCTGCCGGACGGAAGTTTGATCCGTTCCCCATTCTCGTCAAGGTCATAAACCTTGCGGCTCTTGGGAAGCCATTTTCCATGTTCGTCCATTGCCCTCATAGTGAGCAGGACATGGGCGTGGGGATTGTGTCCCGGCGGATGGGGGTCATGGATTGCAAAATCAGCAATCATGCCTTTGGAAACAAACTGCTGCTCACAAAACTCCCGGACAAGGACAGCATACTGGTCGGGTGGTATCTCTCTTGGAATGGTAAGCACCCACCGCCTTGCAAGCTGGGAGTTCCATTGCTTCTCCACCGCTTCGGCGGCGTTCCATAAGGTATTGCGGTCTGCATATTCCTGTGGGGCATTTGCCGGGAGCAGGATTTCATTGTGGACGATACCACGCTTTTCCGGGTAGTGCTTCACTTGCTGGTCGTATTCACAGAACAGCTTTTCGCCGCTTTGGTAAGCAGCGGCGGCAACCGCAGACTGTCGCTGGCTGCGCTGAACAATCGTGATTTCGTTGTGTGGGCAGGGCATTTCGTGTCCCTCCTTTCGGTAATTGGTGGATGGGGTGGCGTTTTACCACCTCATTTGGGGCAGAAAAAAAGCAGGAGACCTTTTCAGATTTCCTGCTCGGTGTGCCGCTGTGTGGGCGGCGGGTATTTAGTTATAAAAGTTCGGGGCAAGTTGACCCGATGTGAAGTTGACAAACTGAAATTTTGTTATTTCATTTTTTCTTGACACTCGCTACATTCTTTATCGTGAATAGAAATAATGCCACCGCATTTAGGACAAGTATATTTTATTTTCTGCTGTTCCATGAAATGTTCCAAACCATGTCCTTGAACAAAACGGCTATTTTCTATAAGACTTGCTTGATACCGTTTATTATAGCTTTTTTCAAGATTTTTAATCAACTTACATGGATATTCAGCACATTCAAAACAATAGGATAACGATTTTCCTTTGATGCAATCCTTTATTTTGCATTTACGACAATGTTCTGGTTTCCCTTTATCACTATTCAAGCACCCAGAACAAGGTTTTTTATTGTAACAGTGCTTATAACAAACCTTACAATTCATTCCGCATGGGGCAAACATGCTTATATCAATTTTTTCTTTTGACATTTTCATAGTTGTTTACTCCTTTCAACAAATTCATATTTGTTGTCATCTTCATTATACTTCACTGCCTATCGAAAAGATAGCATATTTTATGAAACTTGTCGGCTGGGAACAGCTTGCAGCG
>OGCU01000971.1_pt1 | contig 10965 bp, 9 predicted proteins | sample 1570251 | NCBI WGS metagenome assembly OGCU01 (sample SAMEA2582182, study PRJEB24529) | metagenome | biome: Human gut stool | place: China | collected 2011
GTATCCCCCTCTTCTACTAAGCCCTGTAATAGAGTTTGTTCACCTTCTACATCAAGTGGTGTTAATCCGCCCAACAAATCGAGTAATTCTAAACGTTTAGCTTTAGATGTAAAATCAGCAGAACCAATTACGGTAGCTAATTCAGACAATCCCTTATGAGTTTCAACATAAAGAGATGCATCTACTTTATTTTCTTCTTGATTTACTTCTTTATTTTCTGCATTAATTTCATTAATAAATAATGCAATAGGCACATTATTTTGTTTTAAAAGCCCTAACCAGTGCATATCATCAGCAGTTGGTTCTTCATCAGTACGAAGTACATAAACAGCGAGGTTAATCTTCTTCACAACCTCTTCTGTTTTCTCCATCCGCAATGTACCTAATTCAGTTATATCGTCTATACCAGCTGTATCGGTAATCACTACAGGTCCTAGTGGTAAAATCTCCATGGATTTGCTCACAGGATCTGTCGTTGTCCCAGCCACCTCAGATACGAGGGATACAGGCTGATCTGTTAACATATTGATCAATGTAGACTTACCAGCATTACAACGACCAAAAAAGCCAATATGTACGCGGTTTGCTTTAGGTGTTTGTTCCATAGTCTATCCTTGTTACTTAACATAACAGTAAAAGCGCAGCCCGTAGACTACGCTTTCACCGTGGATTGTAAATTGTATTTACATTATACAGAATTGTTATGGATTTGTCATTACTAAATTTACATAATTCGATATCAAATTTAGTATACCAATTATGTTATTTAATTAAAAATCCACTATATATAGTAATTACGTAGTAATAAAGAGTATATAGTTACGCATTGTAATTGCTATTACTATTACTATTTCTAAAGAATTAAACTCTAAATTCTACAGTTTCCGTATCATCTGTATGCTCTTGACCATCCATATAAGCAATGAGTCGTTCTAATTCTGCTTCAGAGGAAAAGGCAATTTCAATCTTACCTTGTACCTTTTTACCAGCACGGAACTTAATGTTTACAGGGGATCCTAAGCTTAATTTTAAACGGTCCATAAGAGCACGTACCTCAGCAGTACTTTGCGGCTTAGCAGTCTTTGCCTTAGGCGTTTTATTTTGCATAGACTTCACAAGAGCCTCTGCTTGACGTGCACTTAATTCCCCCTCTTTAATGCGTTCAGCAGCTTCCATTTGTTGAGCTGCACTACGCAATGCCAACAATGGACGAGCTTGACCTACCGTTAAGTCACCTTCGATAAGATCTTTTTGTACAGAATCACATAATTTCAACAAACGAACCATGTTTGCAATATAAGAACGGCTGCGACCTAGACGAGCAGAAATCATTTCTTGTGTTTGTTTGTAAGTATCCATTAGACCTTGGTATGCCAAAGCTTCTTCAATTGGATCTAAGCCTTCACGTTGTAGATTTTCAACGAGGGCTACCTCTGTCATTTCTTCTGTATTATATTTCTTTACAACAACTGGTACTGTCTCTAAGCCTACAATAATAGCGGCACGGTAACGACGTTCACCAGCTACAATTTGGTATTTATTCTTTTGTTTACGTACTACAATTGGTTGGAAAATACCAAGATTTTTAATAGACTCAGCTAATGTGGCTAAACTATCTTCATCAAAGCTTTTACGAGGTTGATCTGCATTCGGAACTAATCCAGAAATTGGTAGTTCGTGAATCTCCTTTTCAGGTAATACAGACTCTACAGTATCTACCTTCATTAAGTTTCCAAGGCCCTTACCCAAGCCAGATGATTTACTTTTCTTACTTTTAACTTCTCTAGGCATAACTAACCTCTCTCACCTTACATATAGTGACTATATCAATCTATAACACTCAATTATTTAATAACCAATGCATTAATTCTGCTAATCTCAGATATTTATTTAACTAAACACTTAGCCATTAGCTCTTTCAGATATATATAACCATTTATTTAGCTTTTGAAGCTTTAATTACTTCTTTAGCTAATTTAGTATATACATCAGCACCCTTAGATTTTGGATCATATACGATAATTGGTTCACCATAACTTGGCGCTTCGCTAAGACGTACATTACGAGGGATAATAGTCTTATATACTTTATTGCCAAAGAATTTTTTCACTTCATCAGCTACTTGGATAGATAAATTTGTACGACCATCAAACATAGTTAATAAAACACCTTCGATTTCAAGGTCTTTATTAGATGTTTGTTGCACAATAGTTATGGTTTTTACAAGTTGACTAACCCCTTCTAATGCGTAGAATTCACTTTGAATTGGAATTAAAACGCTATCTGCTGCTGTGAAAGCATTTAATGTTAGCAAACCAAGGGATGGCGGACAATCAATGATAATAAAGTCGTACTCATCGCGTACTGGTGCTAATGCTTTTTTCAACATTGTTTCACGTGAAACAACGGAAACGAGTTCCACTTCTGCACCAGCTAATTGAATCGTTGCAGGCGCTACAAATAGCTTTTTAAGCATTGTAGGCTGAACAATATCAGCAATAGGTTCACCATCGATTAGAACATCATGTACACAGAGTTCTAAATCATCTTTTTCAATGCCTAAACCAGAACTAGCATTACCTTGTGGATCTAAATCAACAAGCAATACTTTCTTACCAGCATCAGCCAAACAAGCGCTCAAATTCACAGATGTTGTTGTTTTACCAACGCCGCCTTTTTGATTAGTAATAGCTATAACTTTGCCCACTTAATTCACCTCACATGTTCGTTCAAAATATTTCTTTTTAATTATAACATAAAACAACGATAATTACGGTAATTACAAATCAAATTCTAGAAAAATATCTATAATTTCATCTATCATACACATTATTTTAAAAATTATATAGTTTACATAGCAAACAATGTGGGTTTAATGCATTTTTTCTTTAAACTTTACAATTAGTTTCCTTGATTGTTTCACGTGAAACAATTTAATTTTTCAGAAATGTGTGAGCTAAAACTCATACATAAATGTTTCACGTGAAACATTTATAGATAATCAAAATTTTGTACTTACTCAAAACGTAAATTTATAGTTATTCAATACATAACTTTTTAACACAAAAATTTTTATAGCAAAAAAATAGACTTGGTATATAAATATATTCCAATCCACAAAATTTACACAAAGATTTTTCGCACAATTTTCTCTTGAAATAACTAAACTAAAAAAATTACAACCTAACTAATCTAAAATATATAACTAACCTAAAAATTCACTTTGATAATTGAAATAGTTAAGCGAATGAAAATAATTCAATTGTTTCACGTGAAACAATTAGAATGAAAATAATAAGATCATCAAGTAAACATAATAGATATAATAGATATAATAGATAAAATGCTTAAAATAACAGCACTAATAACTTTTAGGATTAAAATATATTTTGATATAGCTTTAAGTTATACCAATTTACTACTAAATTATATGAGAATACAGGCCCTATATGCTTTGACAGGCATTGGTGATATCTATATACTATTAAATAGATAGTAATTATATTTATAGGCATGAAAAAGATCATTATAAAGATTGATTTAATCTATAAACAATATACTAATATTAAGTACACGCTCTACGGATACGCAGAGCTTTTTATTTTGAAAAGGAGGCGTTTCCATGCCCATTTATAACGGAATGCTTCCTGCCATCGATAAAGCAGAAGTAAAACGATACGCAGGACTTCGTCATGCAGAGGATTTTCCTCAAAATTATGTAGACGAAGCATGTAAAGAAATCCAGTTATTAGCTACACCTAAAGGTGTATATCAAGAATATGATTATGATGCTGAAACAAAGACAATTTTGAGCAATCCACCACTTAAAATTGAAGGTTCCATCATTGAAAAACATCTAGAAAAATCTACTAAGGTCTATGTATTAGGCGTAACAGTAGGTGAAGATGTAGAAATTCGCAGTGAACAGTTATTCAAACAAGGTAACTACACTGTAGGTTTATTACTTGATGCAGCGGCTACAACAGCAGTAGAACAAGTAGCGGATCAAGTAAACGAAGTTATCAATACAATTGCTAAAAAGCAAGGCTATAAACCAACATGGCGCTTTAGCCCTGGCTATGGTAACTGGCCATTAGAAATTCAACCACAACTAGCTAAAATCATCAAAACAGAGATGATTGGCTTACAAGTAACAGAGAACTATTTATTGTTCCCACGTAAGTCTGTAACAGCTATTATTGGTTTGATGCCAGCTAATGAAGATATCAACACTAAACGTGGTTGCACATCTTGTTCTCAAAAAGATTGTGCATCTCGTAAGTTACCAGAAAAGGCATCTGTAACGTCTAATAACGAAGGCGAAGAGGGCTGTAACAAAACAACAGCCGAAGCCTCTGGTATCGCTATGAAAGGCCAACCAACAGAATAATGTTTCACGTGAAACATTATAAAATTTAGGATGATAAAGGAAGATGTTTATGTATATATTTGACGGTGCTATGGGCACAATGCTTCAAGCTGCAGGCTTAGAAGAGGGCTATTGTCCAGAATTATTTAACGTAGAAAAACCAGAAGTAGTAAAGAATATTCACGCCCAATACTTACAACATGGCAGTGATGTTATCACTACAAATACATTCGGTGCTTGTGGTCTTAAATTAGAAGATTACGACTTACAAGATCGTGTAAGAGAAATTAATATTGCCGCTGTAAAGGTAGCAAAAGATGCTATTTCAGAGTTTAAACCATCTGCTCGTGTAGCTGGTTCTATGGGTCCTACAGGTCGTTTCTTACAACCATTGGGCAACATGAGCTTTGACTCTATTTATGACACATACCGCGAACAAGCTGAAGCATTGATCGAAGGTGGCGTAGATTTCATTATCATTGAAACTATCATCGACGTACAAGAAATGCGCGCCGCTTTATTAGCATCTCTTGATGCTCGTGAAGCAGCCGGAAAGACAAAAGAAGATGTACAAATCATCTGTCAATTTTCTTTCAGTGAAGACGGCCGTACTATTACAGGTACACCACCAGCAGTTGCAACTACTATCGTAGAAGCTATGGGTGCTGATATTATCGGTATTAACTGTTCCCTTGGACCTGAACAAATCACACCTCTTATTGAGGAAATTGCAAGCGTAACAAACTTGCCAATTATCTGCCAACCAAATGCAGGTATGCCTCAATTAATTAATAAACAAACTGTATTCCCACTTACAGCAGAAGAAATGGGTCCATTGATGCTTCCAATCGTAGATGCAGGTGCCAGCTATGTAGGCGGCTGCTGTGGTACGACACCAGCTCATATTCAAGCAATTTCTGACGCTGTAAAAGCACATACACCTAAAGAACGTGCTCACGTAGAACCTAAAACAATCATTACGAGCCGTACTAAATTGTTAGAATTAGGTCACAATACAAAACCTCTTATCATTGGTGAACGTATCAACCCTACAGGCCGTAAAGTTCTTGCTCAAGAGTTACGCGATGGCTCTTTCATCCGCGTAAAACGCGATGCTTTGGACCAAGTAGAAGCAGGTGCAGACATCCTCGACGTAAACATGGGTGTAGCTGGTATGGATCAAACCCCATTGATGGAACGTGCTATCTTCGAATTATCCATGCTCGTTGAAACTCCATTGTCTATCGACACATTGGACCCAGCAGCTATGGAGGTAGCTCTTAAAAACTACCCAGGTCGCGCTCTTATTAACTCTGTAAATGGGGAAGAGGAGTCCATCACTCACGTTATGCCATTGGCTAAACGCTATGGTGCAGCTTTACTTTGCTTGCCAATCTGCAGTGGTGATTTGCCTGAAAAAGCAGAAGACCGCGTTGCTTTAGCTGAAAGCATCGTAAATCGCGCTTACGGTTATGGTCTTCAACCACATGACTTATTACTTGACCCATTGGTATTAACACTTGCCAGCGGTGAAGATAGTGCACGACAAACATTGCGTACATTACAGTTATACAAAGAGAAATTTGGCTTCCCAACAGTAATGGGCTTGTCCAATATCTCCTTTGGTATGCCACAACGTCCTTACTTGAACGGCCAATTCTTAACAATGGCCCTTGCTTGTGGTTTAACAACACCAATTATGAACCCATTAAACTACCCAGCTAAAAAAGCGTTCGTATCTAGTACAACATTATTAGGCTGGGACCCAGGTTCTGCGGAATTCATTAAAGAATACGGCTATGAAGACGAAACAAGTGCTCCTGGTAACGCTGCTCCAAAAGGTCCTGAAAAGAAATCCTTCGACAGCAATGATCCATTAGCGAATATCCGTGCTTGCGTAGAACAAGGCGAAAAAGAAGCTATTGTTGATCTTGTGAAAAAAGCGTTAGCTGATGGCATGGACCCATTAGATATTACGAAAAAAGGCTTATCTGAAGCGATGAACGTAGTAGGGGATAAGTTCGGTTCTGGTAAATTATTCTTACCACAAGTAATGCTCGCTGCTGAAACAATGCAAGCTGCTTTCAACACTATTAAAGAAATTATTCCTGCTAGTGAAAGCTTGGATAAAGGTACAGTCGTTGTGGCAACCGTTAAAGGCGATATCCACGATTTAGGTAAAAATATCGTAGCAGCCTTACTTGAAAACAATGGTTACAAAATTGTCGACCTCGGCAAGGACGTTGACCCAGAAGTTATCGTTCAAGCGATTAAAGACAATAAGGCAGCTCTCGTTGGTATCTGTTCCTTGATGACTACAACAATGCCTCAAATCGACAATACCATCGCTGCTATCCGCGCTGCAGGCCTTAAAACTAAGGTCATGGTTGGTGGTGCCGTAGTATCTCAAGACTACGCAGACCAAGCGGGCGCAGACATCTACGCTAAAGACGGTATTGCTGCTGTTAACCACGCAAACGATTACTTTGAAACATTAGAAAAATAATTTCTAATTTACATGACACAAAACCAGGTGAAAGCTCATCTTAAAAACTTATTTTGATGGTGAAAACCACTTAAAAGAGTAAACATGATTAGCTTTCACCATATGTATAGATCAAGAGGTACATGATGACATTAAGAGAGAAACATCAACAAGGGAAGTTCACCATTACTGTTGAATTAGACCCACCAAAGAGCAGTTCTGCTCAAAAAGTATTCGACCAAGCAGCGCGTTTAAAGGGTAAGGTTGACGCTATCAACATCGCTGATAGCCCTATGTCTAAAATGCGTATGAGCCCAATTTCCTTGTCTTATTTGTTACAACACAATAAAGATATCGAAACTATCTTCCACCTTACATGCCGCGACCGTAATATCATCGGCTTGCAATCCGAATTACTTGGCGCTGCAGCACTTGGAGTAAATAATATCTTAACCCTTACTGGTGACAAACCAGATAATGGGGACCATCCATTTGCACAATCCGTATTTGAAGTAGACTGCATGGGCTTACTCAATATCGCTAAAACTTTGAATTCTGGCAAAGACTTAGCAGGTAATGACTTAGACGAGCCTACAAACTTCTACATCGGTGCTACTGGTAACCCTGGTGCGCCAGATTTAGAAATTGAACGTCAAAAATTGGCTGCTAAAATTAAAAATGGTGCGCATTTCGTACAAACACAACCAATTTACGATTTAGAACAAGCAAAACGCTACATCGACAAAATGTCTGAATTCGATGTACCTATTATGCTTGGTTTAATTCCACTTAAAAGCTTCAAAATGGCCACATATCTACACGAAAAAGTGCCTGGGATCAACCTTACTCAAGAAATCCTAGACCGCGTAGAAAAGGGCGGTAAAGAAGCGGGTACAGAAATCGCCATCGAAACACTTGAACAAATCAAAAAAATCGCTGCAGGCGTACATATTATGCCTTTAAACGATATCGATACAACATTACATATCATTGATCACATATAAGTCATTATAAGATTATCATAGAACACCTTTCCCACGGCCTCCAAAGCGAGCTAAGTCGTCCCTAGGGAAAGGTGTTTATTTTATTTAATAAGCCTAGAGTAAAAGAAAAAGGATGCAAATCATAGATTTGCATCCTTTATTCATACATTAGATTAATGGCTTATCTTTAATTTCTTTTGGTTTACGTGGGTATTGTTTAGGTGTTTTACCTGTTTTCTTAATGTACAGGATAGCTCGTTTATCATCCAAAGTTGGAAGTGTAATAGTGCGTACTTCTTCAATCTTAGCTTTCAATGTGCTAAGGGCTTTATTAGATTCGCCCACTTCTTCTTCGTAGATAGCACCTTTTAAAGCAATAACGTAGCCACCTTCTTTTACATATGGTACAGTCCATTCTAATAGAATAGGTAATCTTGCTACCGCACGGCTCGTAGCGATATCGAAGCTTTCACGGTAATCTTGATGACTAAGATCCTCTGCACGGCCATGTAAAGTAGTACAGTTCGTCAATTGTAGCTCATCCATAATGGATTCAAGGAAGGTAAGACGTTTTTTCAAAGAATCAAACAACGTAACCTTTAGACTACGGTCGTAGATGGCCAATGGAATGCCCGGGAAACCAGCTCCAGTACCAACGTCGATAATGGGCATACCAGATTTAATGATATGTGGGTCATAGCAGGAGAGGGAGTCGATCATGTGTTTAACCACAACCTCTTTCATGTCTGTAATCCCCGTGAGGTTTAGATATTTATTTGTTTCAATCATGCGCGCATAATACACGTAGAAGTCTTTTGCTTGCTCTTCCGTACAAGGCAAACCAAATTCGCTCATTTGCTCCATCATATATGAAACAAATTCAGACTCAGGCGCAATAGGCACATCGTATTTTTCTTTCATAAGTGCTCCTAATGAATTATTCAATATTTATATGATAGTGAAAGTAATCGACATGTAGTTAGAAAATCTCATGTCATATGGTAGATCATACAAACAAATCCAGATAATTAACAATATATAAGTTATAAGAATAGTATTTCTTATTTCAAAGACTATAAAACTCAAAAATTTGCGTTCTACGCCGTTTTTGATCTATTTTATATAAGTTTATATATGAAAACTAATAAAACGACCATATAAGCGAAATATTTAAACCATTTTCCTTTATATTATAGCATATTCTCAATTAATTCTCATTTAAACAGATATATTTCCTAAAACACCATCTAAACATAGGGTAGAAGAGGTATTAACCAGTCATTATCATTTAAACAACAATATTGAGAAATCGGTCCATCTTTTTAACCTATTTTGTAAACCTTTTACAATATCTATTTTCAATTTCATCATTTATCTTTTCAACAACTTCATTTCACAGTTTATTTCTAATTTATCACCATGAACTTTTCTTCACTTATAGATTGTTTTGTCTATTCTGAATGTACACCTAATATATTCTCCTGGTGTACATATTTTAATTATAGAATACTATGTATTTTATAAATATGCACATAAACATACATACTTGCTTTTTAATAATATGTATACAAAATTACATCTTGTTAAAATATATATCAAGGTATATACTTTTTATTAATAAGGAGGTGATATGTATGACCACAGCAAAGCTATTTGAAAATGGCCGTAGCCAGGCTGTACGATTACCAAAGGAATTTCGATTTAATGGTGATGAAGTAATCATCAACAAAATAGGAAATGTAGTCTTACTTATGCCAAAAGATGATGAATGGGCGGGATTTGTAGCTGGTTTATCATTATTTACAGATGATTTTATGTGTAACGGACGGGAAGATATTGATCATCAGGAGCGTGAAGCCTTATGAAGTATATGTTAGATACTAATATATGTATTTATGCTATCAAACAAGAGCCAGAAGTTGTACTACAGAAAATATTGAAACATCATCCTTCAGATATATGTATTTCATCAATTACATATGCTGAACTAATGCATGGTGTAGAAAAAAGCCAATCAAAAGATAAAAATAGATTAGCTTTAACACTTTTATTATCACCTATACAGATTATTGATTTTGATAGTCACGCTGCTGAAGAGTATGGAAAAATAAAAGCTGATTTACAATCACAAGGAAAAATTATTGGTCCTATGGATTTACTCATTGCTAGTCATGCAAAATCAAAGGGTCTTACTATCGTTACTAACAATACAAAAGAGTTTAAAAGGGTTAATCAATTAGAAGTGGAAGATTGGTCTAAACCATTAAGTTAATTAAACCTATTAAGTATTTACTAAAAAAGCTAGTTAATCTTAGGATTAACTAGCTTTTTACATGTTATCACATATTTTATTTGCTTCGATTGTATTGTTCTAGTTGGATCAACAAAACAGATACGTCCGCTGGGGATACGCCAGAGATACGGCTTGCTTGTCCGATGGAGTGAGGGCGGATTTTATTGAGCTTTTGTTGAGCTTCAAGAGAAATGCCCTTAATTTGTGTATAGTCCCATTCTTTTGGAAGAATTTTTTCTTCTAGTTTACGAACCTTGTCGACTTGGTCCATTTGCTTTTTGATATAACCTTCATAAGTAATGGAGATATCAACAGCTTCTTCAACATTAGGCGTATAGCGTTTTAAACCAAATGCATCGGCTACGATGGCATAAGAAAGTTCATTACGTTTTACTAAATCATAAGCATGAATACCTGTTCTAATAGGTGCTGTACCTAAACTTTCAAGTAAAGCTTGTGTTTCCTTGGATGGATTTACTGGTGTATTTCGTAACATATCCATTGCTTCTTCGATAGCAGTTTTCTTAGCTGTAAATTTAGCCCAACGATCGTCTTTTACAAGACCAATAGCACGACCTTTTTCAGTAAGGCGCATATCTGCATTGTCTTGACGAAGTAATAGACGGTATTCGCTGCGACTCGTCATCATACGATACGGTTCATTAGTACCTTTTGTTACGAGATCATCGATGAGAACACCGATATAAGCTTCAGAGCGGGCAAGAATAAACGGTTCTTTACCTTGAAGCCATAAAGCAGCATTAATGCCAGCCATAAGACCTTGTGCAGCGGCTTCTTCATAGCCAGATGTACCATTGGCTTGACCAGCAGAGTA
>OGCU01000978.1_pt1 | contig 10917 bp, 9 predicted proteins | sample 1570251 | NCBI WGS metagenome assembly OGCU01 (sample SAMEA2582182, study PRJEB24529) | metagenome | biome: Human gut stool | place: China | collected 2011
TTACGCCCATGTACCGACTCAAAGAGTTCAGCCCATTCTGCTTTAGTTGACATAAAAATCTCCTTTTATCAAGAAATCTAAACAAGAAACCCCTTCAAATTAGTGAAGTTTTCTATAGTTAGGATTCAGACACCTGTCTCTGATAAGAGCAAGTAGCATGCGTCCTTCCAAAAGTCAGCCCTCACTTTTTAGCCTGAGGCAACCTTTCCCTATATCTAGTCCCATGTTAATTTTCTTGTTGATAGTTCCATTCTACCATATTTAAAGACCTCTGTTAACCGTTTCCCAAAAGGTTTTTTTCTGCTACAATAGTAGGTATAATGCACCAAAGGAGTTATATATGAAAAACATTAAAAAGTACATTCCATTAATTATTGTACTTGTTATCGCAGGCCTAGGTTTTGCCTTTCGTGAGAACATCTCACGCGCCGTTCGTGGAGATGCCTACGTTGATAACAAGATATTCACTAAACAATTAGAAAAGGCTCAAAAGTCCGGAAAAGAGGCTTTTCCACAGTTGACAGACAAGGTCGGCAAGGACGAAGCTGAAGTTATCCTCCAGACTTCAAAAGGTGATATCACTGTTAAACTCTTCCCTACGCTTGCTCCTAAGGCTTCTGAAAACTTCTTGAAGCATGCCAAGGACAAATACTATGATGGGCTTACCTTCCACCGTGTAATCAAGGACTTCATGATTCAAAGTGGTGACCCTAAGGGTGACGGTACTGGTGGAGAATCTATCTGGAAGAAAGGGTTCGCTGTTGAGCCTACACCATTCCTATACAACATCCGTGGCGCACTTGCTATGGCTAATACTGGTGCTAAAGAGTCAAACGGCAGCCAATTCTACATTGTTCAAAACAAGGACGATCAAAGCAAACAGCTAGGAAATGCTGGCTATCCAAAACCTATCATTGACGCCTACAAAAAAGGTGGTTACCCGGCTGGTGATACCAAATATACTGTCTTTGGACAAGTCATCAAAGGCATGGATGTCGTTGATACCATTGGCAACCTTGAAGTCGATGACAACAGCAAACCAAAAGAAAATGTAACGGTTAATTCCGTTGAAGTCGTTAAAGACTACAAATTCAAATAAACAAAAATCCGAGAAGCTGATTCTCGGATTTCTTTTTTATTTAACAGCGGTGAGGAGATAATCACCAGTGTTAACACGAGCTTCTTTAGTTGTTAAGACATCATCAAAGTCAGCTGTATTGGTTACAATGACTGGTGTGATAACTGGTAATTTAGCGTCTCGGATAGTTGCTAGGTCAAATTCTATAAGTTTTTGACCTGCTTCTACATAGGTCTTGAACCCTTTTCCAGCAAGAGAAACAGTATCCATACCAATATGAATGAGAAGCTCTGCACCATTTTCAGTTGTCAAACCAATAGCATGGCCAGTAGGGAAGACTAAATTAACCGTTGCCTTAGTTGGTGCGACCACTACCCCATCAGTAGGATCAATAGCGATACCTTTACCCATAGCTCCTGAAGCAAAGACTTGGTCAGGCACTTGGTCAAGTGGCACAACATTCCCGATAAGTGGGCTAGCAATGATTTCTTGTTGAATTTCTTTAGGAGCAGGTGCAGCTTCCTCAGCTTTTTCTTCAACCTTAGCTGCTCCACCACCGTATAGATTTGGTACTCGTACAAAGAGTTGGATGAGGAAGGCAAGAACACCACCCATAATGGCAATGATAACTTTAGAAAGATTACCGTCAGGCCCAATAAGGCTTGGGAAGACAAAGACACCCAGAGCACCCGTTGAATACGTCTTAATATCTAGGGCCATCATGGCAGCCCCCATAAGTCCTGAAACACCACATGAAATGTAGAATGGCGTTTTCATTGGAAGGCTTACCCCATAGATAGCAGGTTCTGTAACCCCAAAAATAGATGAAATGAAGGCTGGCATAGAGATGGTACGGACTTTTTCTTCTCTCGTTTTAAGCATGATAGCTCCCAACACACCTGTTTGCGTGAAACATGGAAGAATAGCTGCCGAAAGAATAATAGAACTTCCGTTTGTTGCCACATCTAAGATAGCAAGGGGAACAAGTGCCCAGTGCATTCCGAACATAACCAAGACTTGCCACAAAATACCAAGTATAAGACCAAAGACAATCGGATTAAAATTCATGATTGCTTGGAAAAGGCTTGTCAATCCATTAGAGAAAGTATTGGCAACTGGTCCTACCACCAAGAATGTTAATGGGACAGTAATGAGTAATGTAAAGAAAGGCACTACGAAGACTTTAATGACATCTGGAGTAATCTTAGTAAAGAATTTTTGAATGTATGAAGCCACCCAAATTACCAAGATAGAAGGCATTACAGTTGAGAGGTAGCCCCCTGCAGGAAGCGCAAAGGGAATAACTCCTAGAACATGACCTTGACCAGCTTTCTGAAGAGCAGTCACCAGCGTAGCAATATCAGGATAAACAAGTGCTCCTGCAATCGCAATAGCTGTAAACTCATTAACCTTGAAACGACGAGCAGATGTCAAAGCAATTAAGATTGGCAAGAACTGGAAGAAACCATCTCCTGCTGCATTCAAGATGACATAAATAGGACTTGTTGCAGCTGACAGACCACATGCTGCCATGATAGCAACTACACCCTTGATAATCCCGGCCGCAGCCAAAGGTCCAAGGAAAGGTTGGAAAATACTTGAAACCAAAGATACAAAGCGGTCAAAAAGATTCCCTTTAGGCGCATCACCTTCATCAATATCAAGACTACCACCTGCTGGAAGACCACCAACTTGGAGAACCTCCGCATAAACATCAGGGACATGGTTACCGATAACCACCTGATATTGACCACCTGCCTTAACAACAGTAACAACACCGTCACGGTTCTTAAGGTAGTCATCATCTGCTTTAGACTCATCTTTCAAATCAAAGCGCAAACGTGTTACACAATGTTTTAAGCTATTGACATTTTGCTTACCACCAACGTGTTTGAGAATGTCTTCAGCTAATTCAGTATATTTAGCCATAAGGGCTCCTTTCTTTTCTAGGATTCCAGTTCTTTCGAGGCTTTTTCAACGAAAAAAACCTAAATAAATACCAAGAACCAATTAGGGTGAGTATACACTACTCCCATTAGTTTTTCGTATTTATCTAGGTTTTGCCTGCTGACCAGTAACAATCCTTTTGCTATGGTTATATAATATCAGAGTTCAAATATTTTTGCAAGCCCTTACAAAAATATTTTTTGTTTTTTGAGGTAAAATCTTGACCAAGATTATAAGTCATGATAAACTATCGTTAGTTTATAAACTAACAGAAAGAGAATTACACGATGAAAACAAGAGCAATTATTGAATTTAAAGACACATACGCTAGCATGGAATGCCACGAGCTTGGTTACCAAACCAAGGAAACTGCCTTAGCTATTATTTCTCCTACTGGACATATTCTATCAAGTACACCGCTTTTCAGAAAGGTATATGGTTCAAATACTGCTCACATCGACCAACTTCCTTTCAATATAGATAACCTCAGTATCACAGCAAGAGGTCTTAGTAAAAAGGCTAAAGCCAACTTGGAAGATTGGATTACCCATACTATAATTCTTCCAATGGACTATGATAAGTCCTTTACTAAGCATCAAGAACTTTTGCACCTCTTAGCAGATTCACCTATCGTTGAGTCTGTCCAATCTTTAACTTATAAGACAGTAAAGATTCATTTTTCCGAAGCACTCAATGATGAACATATTCGCCAACTGCAAGGTTTTATTCTCGCTCAGGCAGGCATCTACAGCTATATTGGGACATCTACAGTCTCAGACCGAAATGCCCACCAGGCTCTTGAATGGGCTAAACTTGATGTTAATGGTCGTTCGCACAACGATCACAAGCCTGCTATTTTCCATCGTAGTAAGGGGCTCTTAAGTGGTTTCTTTCACCATGGAAGTCAAGAAAGTATTGCATAGATAATAATTGGGACACCTTGTGTCCTTTTTTTGACAACAAAAAACTCACCATAAAGGTGAGCTAAATTGATTTATTTACTGTGTTTCCAGTTACTATAGATACTAAATACGACAATCCAGATGGCTGCCCCAATAGCTCCGACAACTGTTGACTTTTGCAAGAAGAGACAAACAAAGACGAAGATGAAGAAAAGGATAGTCAATGGATTAAGAATCTTATAGGCTGGCATAAGGAAGCCATCTGCCATAAACTCTTGAGACTTACGGTACTTGAGATGAGCAAGCATGGTCAAAATATAGATGGCAATGTAGACACCTGATGATGATGCCGTAATCAAAGCGAAGGCATCAGATACACCAGGCAAGACATTGATGAAGGCTGAAACACATACTACAATGGCTGAAACAATGATAGCACGTGAAGGAATACCATTACGGGCCAAGGTATCAAGTTTCAAAGCTTTCATAACCTTACTGTTTGGTGTTTCCCTAGCGATTTGGAAAAGGTGACGGCCAGTTGAATAAAGTGTTGAATTCAAAGAAGAGGCTGCTGCTGTCAAAACAACAAAGTTAATGAAAGCCGCTGCCCACTTGATACCAGCCATTTGGAAGACCGTTACGAAGGGTGATTCATTAACTGGAAGTTTTTGCCATGGGAAGATAGCCATGAGGGCAATGAGGGCACCCACATAGAAAATGACAATACGAATCGGAATCTCCTTGATTGCCTTTGGTAAAACCTTACGTGGATTTGCTGTCTCAGATGTTGTAATCCCTACAAATTCGATGGCTTGGTAGGCAAAGAAGACCATTTGGAAGGTCATGACAAAGCTCACCCAACCTTTAGGGAACATCTGGAAACCTTGTGTGATGTTAATAAGGCTCGCATGTCCAGCTGGCGTTTCAAAGTTAGTTGCTACCATAAATATCCCTGTAGCTATCAAGGCAAGAATGGTGACAATCTTGATCATCCCAAACCAAAACTCAACTTCCCCGAAAATCTTAACCGCAATCAAGTTAACCGAACTCAGGATAATCAAGAAGACAATCTGAATCTGCCAGGCAGGCCAACTTGGAAACCAAAACTGCACATAGTTCGATACAGCCGTAATTTCTGCCATACCAAGAAATACCAGTGATACCCAGTAAGACCAACCTGAGAAGAATCCCCAGCCTTTACCAAGGTATTTCGTAATAAAATTAATAAAGGTATGTTGGTCCGGGTCCATGTAGAGCATCTCACCGATAGCTCGCATCATGAGGTACATGAAGACACCTGTCAGCATATAAACAAGTATGATTGAAGGTCCTGTTAGGGAAAGGGAACGCCCCGCCCCAAGGAAGAGACCTGTACCGATTGTACCAGCGATGGCAATCAGCTGGACGTGACGGTTTTGAAGACCACGCACCATCCCATTCTCAGTCTGGTTGTCGTCGTCTTTATGATGTTGCTTTTGCGACATTTTTTTCACTCCAATTCTATTAAGCAAGACTCATTGAGTCCTGCAATTTTTAACATAACTTATATTGTACCATTTTTGAAATAATTGGTCAATATTATACAGAATATTCAGAATTTTATACTTCAAAACAAGGGCTTGGAAAACTTCCAAACCCTTGTTACTAGTTATTATGATTCAGGATCATCAAGGCTACGACCATGCAAGCCTTTTTCACGTTGGACTTGACGTAGTTTTTCAGGTGTCACATCGTTACCTTCTTCGTCAACCACTTTAATTCCTTCGATATGGTGACGAACTGAGCGACGATAGCCCTCAATGTATTCTTCACGAAGTTTTGCTTGTTCCACTGCTTCTTCAGGAGTCAAACCTTCTGTTTTTTTCTTTTTAGCAAGCTCATTGATACGAGCGATTTTTTCAGGTGTCATAATAAAACCTACTTTCTACCTGTCATCAGATCATTATTTTGTGTTCAATTGATTAAAGGCTGCGACAGCATTAGCTTTCGCTACAAGACCTGCAAGAAGGGCCAAACGGTTGTTTTTAACAGCCTCATCTTCTGCCATAACCATGGTATTGTCAAAGAAGGCATCGATGACTGGGCTAAGAGCAAAGAGTTGAGCCAATTTGTCACTAGCTGAACCAGTCAATTCAAGCTCTTCAATCGCTTTAGAAAGGGCTTTTTCTTGATCATTTTCAAAGAGACTGGCATCGACTGCTACTGAAGCATCTGCTTTTTCTGCCAAGTTGAAGGCACGTGAGAGTGATTCAACAGCTGCCTTGTAACCATCAGCCTTAGCAGCTTCTGAGAGGGCGTCAGCTGCTTCAAGCATATCCGCAACCACGAAGTTTGAACCAGCAAGAACGGCTTCTTTGATATCTTTTGGTGTGCGTCCCATCATCTTGTCCACACGCGCCTTGATGAAGTTGAGCACTTCTGCTTGATTGTCATAAGAAAGGCTATCAAATGAAAGTCCATAAAGGCTATCAATCAACTCATCCATAGGAATATTCCACCCAAAGGCATCCAAGATACGAACAATCCCTTGCGTTGCACGACGAAGCGCATAAGGGTCATTAGAACCTGATGGAATCAAGCCAACTGAGAAGAAGGAAAGGAGGGTATCCAATTTATCTGCAAGCGCAAGTATGGCACCAACCTTAGTCTCTGGAAGAGCTCCGTCTGCTGAATCAGGAAGGTAGTGCTCACGGATAGCTGTCGCAACCGCAGCATCTTCACCAGCAAGGAGGGCGTATTTTTCACCCATGATTCCTTGCAATTCATCGAACTCTCCGACCATACCAGTCAAGAGATCAAATTTATAGATTTCAGCTGCACGCGCTACGGCTGTTCTTTCTTCGGCAGTCAAACCAGCTTGCTCAGCCAAGGAAGCTGCAATGACACCAGCACGGGCCATGTGTTCTGAGAGAGAACCGATTTTTTCATGGAAAGTCACGTTAGCCAATTTAGCAACGAGGTCTTCAATCTTAAGTTTTTGGTCTTCACGCCAGAAGAATTCACCATCTTCAAGACGGGCCACCAATACTTTTTCATTTCCTCGGATAACATTTTCCAAGTGCTCAGCGTTACCATTACGGACTGAGATGAAGTTTGGTTTAAGCTTACCGTCAAGGTCACGTACAACAAAGTAACGTTGGTGCGTTTCCATTGATGTCACCAAGACTTCTTCTGGAACGTCCAAATACTTAGTATCGAAACTTCCCATAAATGCAGTTGGGTATTCGACCAAGTTCAAGACTTCATTCAAAAGTCCTTCTTCGATTTGGACTTGAACACCTTGTTCTGCTTCGATAGCTTTGATTTGCTCACGAATCATGTTTTCACGTTCTTTGCTATCCGCAATCACGTAAACGGTACGAAGGTCTTCTTCATAAGAATCCGCATTAGTAATTTCCACTTCATGTCCAAGGAAACGGTGTCCACGACTCACACGACCTGACTTGATATCCAAGAAATCAAGGTCAAGCGCTTCGTCGCCCAAAAGAACTGTCAAGGTGTGAACTGGGCGAATGTATTCAAAGGTGTTGTTAGCCCAGTGCATGCTGACAGGGAAGGTCAATGAAGCAAGCACTTCTGGAACGCCAGCCAAAACTTCTTTAGCTGGTTTTCCAGCTTCGTGTTTAGTGACATAAACGTACTCTTCACCTTTAACTTCACGGAATTCGATATCGTCAACAGTCAAACCTTTCCCACGGATGAATCCTTGAGCCGCTTTTGAGAAGTTACCTTCTGCATCCAAGGCGATTTTCTTAGAAGGTCCTTTAAAATCTTCGGTCAAATCAGATTGTTGATCAGCCAAACCAATCACACGGACTGCCAAACGGCGTGGTGTTGAGAAGGTTTGAATGCTTTCGTATGAAAGTCGGTTGTCATCCAAGAAGGCTGCCATTTTCTCACCGAGTTGTTTTTCACTTGGTGTGACAACGTAGGCTGGCAACTCTTCAAGTCCAAGTTCTACTAATAAGTTTTTTGTCATGTTTTTTCCTTTACAAAATTCTTCTTGTTGATAGGCACCTTAGGTACTGGGGACGTTGCTAACTAACTTTGTGAGGCTGTATGGAAATCTGGTGTCTCCTTGACATAGATTTCCAACAGTCTCATCAAAGTGGATTTAGCTAACTGATTTTTGAACCTAACGTTTCAAAAATCCCCATATACCAGTACGGCGGTGCCTATCCTTTTAAGCAAGTCTTCGACTTGCCTCTGGGTAGCCATGTGGGCTCACTTTGTTTGCCCATTTTCCATTCTTGTAACGCTTTTTTATTCTTCCTCTTCTGCTAGAAGTTTTGCGCGTGTGGCTTCGTCAAGAAGTGGGTAACCAAGTTTCTTACGTTCTGCGACGAAGGTTTTGGCTACGATACGGGCCAAGTTACGGATGCGGGCAATGTAACCGGCACGTTCTGTAACAGAAACAGCGCCACGAGCATCTAGCAAGTTAAAAGTATGTGAACATTTCAATACGTAGTCGTAGGCTGGGTGAACAAGACCCAATTCCAAAGCACGTCCTGCTTCTTTTTCAAATTTTTCGAAGTTTTCAAGAAGCATATCTTGGTCAGAAACTTCAAAGCTGTATTTTGAGTGTTCATATTCTGGTTGAAGGAAGATTTCTCCGTATTTAACGCCTGGAGCCCACTCAATATCGTAAACAGAATCTACTTCTTGGATGTAAGAAGCCAAACGTTCCAAACCGTAAGTGACCTCAGAAGTTACCGGACCAGTTGCCAATCCACCAACTTGTTGGAAGTAGGTGAACTGAGTGATTTCCATACCGTCAAGCCAAACTTCCCAACCAAGACCAGCTGAACCAGTTGATGGGTTTTCCCAGTTATCTTCAACGAAACGAATATCGTGTTCCAAAGGATTGATCCCCAATTTTTCCAATGACTCAAGGTAGAGCTCTTGGATGTTTGATGGTGATGGTTTCATAACCACTTGGAATTGGTGGTGTTGATAGAGACGATTTGGGTTTTCCCCGTAACGACCATCTGCTGGACGACGAGATGGCTCTACATAAGCCGCATTCCATGGCTCAGGACCAATGGCACGGAGGAAAGTATATGGACTCATTGTTCCCGCACCTTTTTCATTATCATAAGCCTGCATGAGCATACAACCCTGGTCATTCCAGTATTGTTGCAAAGTAAGGATAATTTCCTGGAAAGTTAGTTTTTTAGACATTATTTACTCCTTTAATTTATATTATCTTTTTAGGTTTATTTATCAAGCAACCAAGAAAAAGCTGGATCCTGAAAAATATGACGTTTGGGAACAGTTTGTAAATTCTGATCGCATTCATCTATTATACCTAATTTCAAAGCACAGACTTCTGGTATATTTTCTTGAACAGTGAAAATTTGACTATGACAGTTCTGGCAGTAATAACGCTGTTTTCCTGGAGAAGAACTATACGTAACAAACTTTTCTTTTCCATGCAATACTAGATTTTTACTGCTAACTTTAGCATTAACTGTATAGGCAGACGCAGTTGCTTTCCGACAGAATGAACAGTGGCAAAAAACTAATTCAGATAATTCCTCATCTAGAGTGTAAGTCACTGCTTTACATAAACAAGATCCTTTAAGCATTGTACTCCTTTCTACTTAGGTATTAGACGAATTCAAAAAGAACCGAATTTCAACACCCAAGCCTTGCGACTAGGGGCGTCAGAAACGCGGTTCCACCCTAATTTATTACTTCATTTTATCTGTTTGTCTTCAGCTCTTTGCTGAGAGAAAGCGCCACTTGCCTACTTTGCTCTACTTGGCTTCCACTGTCCCAAGCTCGCTAGAAAAACGCCATAAGCCCTTCTTTCTTGTCAGTATTATAGCAGAAAATCGATTAATAGTCACGTAAACTTTTGATTTCTTGATAAATATCTTTCTTAAATTTTCCAAGTGATATATTTTTTATATCTTCTTCAAATACAGAATCTCCAAAGATCATTCGATCGATCTCATCATCAGCTAATGATGATTGGAATACATTATTGCCTACTTCTCCATTAGACCTAAATAAATCACGAAGTTCCTCGCGATATGATTTTGAATAATGTTCTTCCCGAATCAACATATTTTTAACATCTAAATGATGGATTGCATAGGCTTCCCCCAATTTTATTGTATTCATATCTACTTCTCGTTCATCACTCGTTTCAAAATAAAGTTCAATCTCATCCAGATTACTATATCTATAATTAAACCTGACTTCATGTTTTTTTTCTTCGTCTTCAAGAAATGGAAATACTTTAAAATCAGTCGTTCGTTTAATACGATTACAAACACCACAGACAGGAATAAAATTATATAAACAAACTGAAAAAATAGGATATTTATCTTTGCTATAGAAGTGGTCCATTTGAGCACCAAAACTACTTTTACTAGGATTCTCTATATCAACACGTGTGTTTATGTAATTACGATTACAATACGGACAGACATTAATATTTAATTGATCAATCATCAAAGTATTGATTTTCTGATTATTGATTTCCTTACTCATGATACTTCCATCTGTATAGACAGCCTTTAAACGTTGAATATTCTTTCTTTCAAATATTTTTTTAGTAACTTTCTTACATTCTATTCGTTTATTTATAATTTCTGAAAGTTCTTTTAGTTTATCGGGTGGCAACAAAACCAATTGTCGAAATTTTTCAAGAGGTTTGTCACCTGAAAAAATCTCACTATATTTCTTACTACCAATTATTGTTTGTATATTATTAAGTAAGTCTCTAACATTTCCTTCTCTCCATCGAATACCTCCTTTCTTTTTTTTTATAATTCTCCTAAATTCAGTCTTTACCTTCTCAAAGTATAACTCTTTGAATTCCTCAGAATATGAATCATCAATTTGAATCATCTTTGATCACCTCTTTGGTATTTCAATTTATCTAGCTCCATTTCCAAATTTTTTATTCTCTGATCAATATCAACCTCTTCCAGAAAAACTTCTTCATATAGTGCCATTATCTTCTTCGAAATCAAAGTT
>OGCU01000979.1_pt1 | contig 10907 bp, 8 predicted proteins | sample 1570251 | NCBI WGS metagenome assembly OGCU01 (sample SAMEA2582182, study PRJEB24529) | metagenome | biome: Human gut stool | place: China | collected 2011
GCTGGATGACGCATCGAATCGCTGCTGATATGGATATGCATATTTTTCTTTCAGCTGTTCCAATTTTTCATCAGACACAATCACGAACTGCTGGTTGGTTTCACTGTCGATGAAAAATGAATATCCGGCTTCCTCAAGTCCTTTTTTCAGGATCATTGCCATTCGGATTGCATGCCCTGCGATTTCAAAATACAAGCCATCTTTTAAAAGTTCTAAAAACTGGATTCCCAGCAATCTTCCCTTTGCAAGCATACCACCCTTCTGCTTGATCAGATATCTAAAATCTTCCTGAAGCGCTTTATTGCAGATAACAACCGCTTCTCCGAACAATGCTCCCACTTTCGTTCCGCCGATGTAAAACACATCACAATTCTCTGCCAATACTTCCAATGTCAGATCATTTCCTTCTGCCATCAGCCCATATCCAAGTCTTGCACCGTCTAAAAACAAATACAGTCCACATTCATTGCATGCATTTCGTATTGCTTCCAGTTCCGCCTTGCTGTACATCGTTCCAAGTTCTGTCGGGTTGGAAATATACACAAGCTTTGGCTGTGTCATATGTTCATGTGAACTGTCGGACCAGTGCTGTGTATATACTTCTTTAATCTGTTCTGCATCAATCTTTCCATCTTTCCCCGAAACTGTCATTACCTTGTGCCCACATGCCTCAATAGCTCCTGTCTCATGCACATTGATATGACCTTCTTCCACACAAAGCACTGCCTGATACGGGCGAAGAATTGATGAAATTACCGTCAGATTTGCCTGTGTGCCTCCCACAAGAAAATGCACTGCTGCATCTTCCTTTTTACACAAATCCTTGATTACTTTTGCTGCCTTTTCGCAATATGGATCTTCACCATATCCCGGTGTCTGCTCCATATTAGTTTTTACAAGTGCCTCTAAAACACGAGGGTGTGCTCCCTCATTATAATCACAATTAAAACGAATCATCTTTTTCATCCTCCTGTTTTTATAGTATAACACACTTAAAGACGGGAGAAAACTTTTTTCCCCCGTCTTTAAGTGTGTTTTTTTACTTTTATTGCCGCAAACGTCAAGAGCTTTATCTCAAATGATAATACAAACCATTCCCCCATTGCTGTCGTTTACAATTTTCTGCATTGTATCCTGCAATTTCGACTGGCTCTCATCGTTGATTGCGATAAGCTTATTACGCATGCCATCCGTCACAAGCTCTTCAATGGATTTTCCGAAAATGTTAGTGCCCCACACACCTTCTTCTGTTGCACTTGCATCTTTGATATAATTGACTAAATCATTTGCCTGCTGCTCACTGCCCACAATCGGTGCAATCTCCGTCTCTATATTTGCCCGGATCATATGAATCGACGGTGCTTCGGAATGAATTTTCACACCATATTTATTCCCCTGCTTGATAATAACCGGTTCCTCCAATTGGATTTCTTCTTTTCTCGGGCTCACCACGCCATAACCCTTCATTTTTACCGATTCCATCGCATCTTTTACGCCTTCATATTCTTTGCGAAGAGCCGCCATCTCCTTCATCGTACGGATCAGTTCGTATTCTCCTTCAATAGACGTTCCAGTCAACTCACTTAACATCTCGTAGTAATAATTATCCGCCACCTGAATCCGTACTTTTACACATCCGGTATCCAACGCCACATCATCTACCTTCATCTCTTTTATGTACATGCTGTCTGGTCTTGCTATTCCTCTTACCGCATCTTTGATTTCCGAAAAATCTTTCATCATCTCTTTTATATGCCAAAGCAGATCCGCTTTGATCTTATGTTCCCGAGACAACATCTCCACCCACTTTGGAATATAAAACTCCACTTCCGAAATAGGAAATTCAAACAGTACATTTTCCATGATCCGGTGAATATCCTCCTCCCGCAGTTGTTCACAGTTAAGCGCCATCGCCGTAACCCCATGCTTTTGCCTTATACTTTCCGCCGCCTGCTTTGCCTCTTCCCCATATGGTCTTTTTGAATTTACAAGTACGACAAACGGTTTCCCGATAGATTGCAGTTCCCGGATTGTCTTATCTTCTGCCTCGATATAATTCTCTCTCTTAAGATCACAGATTGTTCCGTCTGTTGTGATTATGATTCCAATCGTGGCATGATCATGAATCACTTTCTGTGTTCCAATGCTTGCTGCTTTTGTAAATGGAATCTCATAGTCAAACCACGGTGTCTTTACCTGGCGTTCTTCCTCATTCTCTGTGTGTCCCGCCGCACCTTTCACCATATAGCCGACACAGTCTATCAGGCGTACTTTTACTGTCACATCATCCATGAGTGAAATTTCCGCTGCCTCTTTCGGTACAAATTTCGGTTCCGTCGTCATGATTGTTTTCCCGGATGCAGACTGAGGCAACTCATCTTTTGTCCGCTGTCTACTATGTTCATCCTCTATCTTTGGCAAAACTAACAAGTCCATAAATCGTTTGATAAAAGTAGATTTTCCGGTTCTTACCGGTCCCACCACCCCAAGATAAATTTCTCCGTTGGTTCTCGCCTGTATATCTTTATAAACATCGAATACTTCCATATGATCCCTCCTGCTATTCACTTGTACAGTGTATGCAGCCAATTGGTTTGATATGTACTATATTCTCTTGTTTTTAATTCCTTTTACTCCCACGGCAAGTCACTATGTTCAATTTTTCCATCTCTTAACATCAATTCGTTAACTGCCTTTGCGGCATCTTTTCCTTTAAAGAGCACTTGATTTACCTGCTCAATGATAGGCATGGACACCTCATATTTTTCTGCAAGTTTCATTGCTGCCTTCGCAGAATAAACACCTTCCACGACCATCTTTACTTCGTCCATTGCTTCCTGCATCGTCTTTCCCTGTCCAATCAGGTATCCGGCTTTTCGGTTTCGACTGTGTACACTTGCACAGGTCACGATCAAATCTCCAATTCCGGTAAGTCCGGTAAAGCTTTCCATCTTACCGCCCATCTGGATACCAAGTCTTCCAATCTCCGCAATTCCACGAGTGATAAGCGCCGCCTTTGTATTATCACCGTATCCGAGACCATCCGCAATTCCAGCCGCGAGTGCAATGACATTTTTCAGTGCTCCACCTACCTCTATTCCGAGAATATCCGGGCTTGTATACACACGGAATGTTTCGTTCATAAACATCTTCTGAAGATATTCAGCTGTCTCTTTTGTCTTCGCGCCTACAACACATGTTGTCGGAAGTCCTCTGCCCACTTCCTCTGCATGACTCGGTCCTGATAACACAGCTACATCCGCCATCGGAAGTTCTTCCTCAATCTGTTCCGAAAGGGTCTTAAGCGTCGTCTCCTCAATTCCTTTTGCCACATTGATAAGCTTTTGATGTTTAACCACATACGGCTTCATATTTCTCGCTGTGCTTCGGATAAATGGTGAAGGTACTGCAAGGACAACAAAATCCTTCTCTGCAACGGCTTCTTCCATACTGTTTGTAATCCTCAAATCTTCTGGAATCTTCACCCCCGGCAATTTGCTCTTGTGTTCCCTTTCTTTTTTTAATTCCTCTACCTCGTCATTGTTGATTGACCACAAAGTAACCTCATGCCCATTTTTATACAGTAATAACGCCAACGCTGTTCCCCAGCTTCCGGCTCCCATGATGCCTGCTTTTGCCATGCCATATCCTCCTGCCTCTATTTCGTTTTCCTGTCTGCTCCAAATTTATTTTCCGTCCCGTTCAAAAGACGCTTGATGTTTGCACGATGTCTGTAAAATGCCATCAGCATCAAAACAAACGCAATCATATACATTTCATATAATTCTGGCTGTGTCAGAGAAAATCCTCCCATCTGACCATACACAATCACTTCAGCCAAAAACAATACCACTAGAATAAGTGACCCCAACGAAACGTATCGGGTCACTGCCACAACCAAAATAAATACAATAGCCGCAATCAGCATCATAATCGGATTCGTAGCAAGAATCAATCCTGCTGTCGCCGCAATTCCTTTTCCTCCTTTGAATTTTAAATAAAAGGGGAAATTGTGTCCAAGTACTGCGCCCATCCCGGCATACATTGCAAGCAGACTGATATTATCATGTGTAGAGCCGTACAGCCAGTACACAACTGCAACTGCTGCAACACATTTCAGGCAATCGCCCAAAAAGGTGATTGCCCCCGCGGTCCACCCTAACGTTCTGAGAGCGTTTGTCGTCCCGGCATTGCCGCTTCCATGTTGTCTGATGTCAATGTGTTTTAATTTTCCATAAAAGTACCCTGTCTGAAACAAGCCAAACAGATATCCGATTACAACACAAATCAAACGTTCCATACTACTAACGCTCCTTTTCCTTTCGCTCGCGGATGAAAAATTTCAGTGAAGTTCCCTTAAAGCCAAACGCTTCTCTAATCTTATTCTCCAAATATCTTGTATATGAAAAGTGCATCAATTCCTTATCATTCACAAAGATAACAAATGTCGGCGGTTTTACCGCTACCTGTGTAATATAGTACAATTTCAAACGCTTTCCTTTATCCGACGGCGGCTGCTGCATCGCAACTGCCTCTGCCATGATCTCATTGAGAACACCTGTAGCCACACGAAGCGTCTGATTCTCCATCACGACATCAATCATCTCATAAAGCTTGTTCAGGCGCTGTCCTGTCGCTGCAGACACATACATAATCTCTGCATATGGCATATACGCCAATGTCTGACGAATCTTTTTCTCATACTCGTACATTGTCTTATCATGTTTCTCAATCGCATCCCATTTATTGACAACAATGATAATTCCTTTTCCTCTTTCATGGGCAATTCCGGCGATCTTTGCATCCTGCTCTGTGATTCCTTCTACCGCATCGATCACCATTAAGACAACGTCGGCACGTTCCACCGCTGTCACAGTACGAATGATACTATATCGCTCCAGCTCTTCTTTAATCTTATTCTTTCTTCGCAGACCTGCTGTATCAATAAACACATATTCTTTTCCATGATATTTGATTGCAGTATCAATTGCATCACGTGTCGTGCCTGCAACATCGGATACAATCACACGGTTCTCACCAAGCAATTTATTGACAATAGAAGATTTTCCAAAATTTGGTTTACCCACAATTGCAATTCTTGGTCTTTCATCCTCTTCTTCCGTCGCATTTCTCTCCGGGAAGAATTTCACTACTTCATCAAGCATATCACCGATACCAAGTCTGGATGCTGCCGAAATCGGGATTGGGTCACCGATTCCTAAATTATAAAATTCGTACACATCCGGCATAAGCTTCTGGAAGCTGTCCACTTTATTGACAACAAGCACAACCGGCTTTCCGGAGCGTCTTAGCATATCTGCAACCTTGGAATCTGCATCTACAAGTCCCTGTCTCACATCTGTAATAAAAACAATGACATCAGCTGTATCAATGGCAATCTGAGCCTGTTCTCTCATCTCCGATAAAATAATATCTTTGCTGTCCGGTTCGATTCCTCCGGTATCAATCATTGTAAATTCTTTATCCAGCCATGTTACTTCTGCATAGATTCTATCTCTTGTCACACCCGGCGTATCTTTTACGATGGAAATCATCTCTCCCGCCAGTGCATTAAATAATGTCGACTTCCCTACATTCGGTCTTCCGACGATTGCTACAATTGGTTTACTCATATTTTTTCTCCTATTAATTACTATTTATACTAATTCTAATCTCTATCATACTAAATTTTTCGAAAAAAAGCAATTTCCACATGAAATTCTTGAAGCAAATGATTTTTTTTGCTAATATGGGTATGTTAAAAGAATTTATTTTTATGGAGGCCCCTATGGCAAATATCACATTATTAGAAAAAGCACTTCCAATTGCTCCTCTTAAAATGGCCGCATTGGATAGTTGCAAAGAACTTGGTCAAAAAGTAAATGACTACATCGTTTCCTTTCGCCAGAATGCAGTTGAAAAATGGCCGGATTCCGCTTCAATTGCAAATTACCGTCTGGAGAACTATTTAGTCGACAGCGCGTGCCCTCGTTTTGGTTCAGGTGAAGCAAAAGGTATGCTTCGCGAATCCATCCGCGGCACAGACTTATTCATCATGGTAGATGTATGTAACTACAGCCTTACATACTCTGTAAACGGACATAAAAACCACATGTCACCAGATGACCATTATCAGGATTTAAAACGTATTATCTCGGCTGCTACCGGAAAAGCACGCCGCATCAACGTTATTATGCCATTCTTGTATGAAAGTCGTCAACACAAACGGACAAAGAGAGAGTCTCTTGACTGTGCATTTGCATTAGAAGAACTTACAGCAATGGGTGTATCGAATATCATCACATTTGATGCGCACGACCCACGTGTACAAAATGCAATTCCGCTCAAAGGATTCGATAACTTTACACCGCCATATCAGTTTATGAAAGCTTTGCTCCGCGCAGAGCCGGATTTGAAAGTGGACAAGGATCACCTGATGATCATCAGTCCGGATGAAGGCGCTATGCACCGTGCCGTTTATTTTTCAAACGTTTTAGGCGTAGATATGGGTATGTTCTACAAACGTCGCGACTACTCTACAATTGTAAATGGAAAAAATCCAATCGTGGCACATGAATTTTTAGGTGATGATCTTGCCGGAAAGAATGCAATCATTATCGATGATATGATTTCTTCCGGAGAAAGTATGTTAGATGTTGCAAAACAGATTAAAGAACGCGGCGCTAACCGTGTATTTGTCTGCACAACCTTTGGATTATTTACAGATGGCTTTGCAAAATTTGACGATTATTACGAAAAAGGCTACATCGATCGTGTCATTACAACGAACTTGACATACCTTCCATCCGAATTATATGAAAAACCATATTTTGTTATGGCAGATATGAGCAAATTCCTTGCACTTATCATTGATTCTTTGAATCATGACATTACCATCGGTTCTGTCATGAATCCAACCGATAAGATTCATAAATTGCTTGAAAAACATCAGAAAGATCAACAATAATTAAGCAAAAGCTTGTAAGTACCTCAAACATACTTACAAGCTTTTTCTATTGTTTATAAAACTGTGAATAACGCACTCCATTTTCCAGCGAGATTCCTCTTGCTTCTGCAAGCTCACTCACTGTCACCAGCTGATATCCTTGTTCAATCAGTTTTGGGATTAACTCAAATGCCGCATTTACGGAAAAGTCATGTATATCATGAAGCAAAATCACATCTCCATCACTGACCGTCTCAAGGACGTAATCTCTAATCAATGCCGCATCCTTTTTCTTCCAGTCAAGCGTATCTAAAGACCACATGATGACCGGCTTTCCTGCCAAACTCTTCACCTTGTCGTTATAAGAGCCAAACGGCGGACGCAACAGACTTGCTCCATGTCCCACTGCTGCCGCAATCGCTGCATCTGTAGACTGAATCTCTTCTTTGACACTTGCATCATCTAGTTTGACGAGATTTTTATGATTCGTCGTATGATTACCAATTTCGCATCCAATCTCTTCCATTCGCTTAATGGTATCCGGATACTTCGCCGCATTCGTTCCAACCATAAAGAAGGTAGCCCTTGCACCATACTCCTCCAATTTATCCAAAAGAGAATCCGTGTATTTTCCCGGTCCATCATCAAATGTCAACGCAACCATCGGTTTCTCCGGATCCACCTTGCTCGCCTTTGACTGTAATTTCCCATCTTTGCCAAATACGCAGTCCAACTGAAATACTCTCTGCTTTCCTGTCAGCATCTTTCCCTCTTTGTCAAAGTAATAAGTATCTTCCCCTATCTTTTGCCAGCCAACACTCATCTTCCCATCTTCCTGAAAATAGTAAGTACCTTCCTTTGTCTCTTTCCAACCAATACTCATCTCTCCATTCTCATCGAAAAAATAGCGGAAATTATCGATATCTTTCCATCCTGTTACCATCTCTCCATTCTCATCTATGTAATATGTCTTCTCTTTTGAAAGAACAAATTCTGATGCCGCATAGGTACCGTCCCACTTTTTAAATTTTTTATCTTCCCAAGTCCCGTATTTATTCTTAACTTGGCAAGTGCCGTTTTTCACCTGAACCTTTAGCTTTTTTCTCCATTTCTTATCTATTTTTTTCTTCAAATCTTTTTCAAAAGAAATGGTAATTGGATACTCTCCTTCTTTTGTCTGATCAATCTCATATGTTAGCCGATATCCTTTCCCCGCATTCAAATCCTTCACAAAATCTTTCACAGTATATCCTTTTTCCAGTTCTTTCTCACTGTATTTTTCGTCCTTACAAGAAGCGGCAGCCTGAATCTGCGGAATCTCCTCATCTTGAAGAATTGACACATTTTTCACTTTTAAAATCACTTCCGGAATCGTTCTCTTTGCGATTCTAAAAATCAGTCCCCCTAACAAGATAAGCAATATTGTAACCAATACAATCCCAACTGCAATCTTTTTTCTTCTTCTGTACCTTATTCCTTTTCTCACCCTAAACATATCACTCGTACTCCTACTTTTGTTTGCAAAATTTATTATAGTCCACTTCTGTTTGTATTGCAATGTTTCTGCCCTTAAGAACCCCTTAAAAAAATGTTACGTATTTGCTACGTTTTGCTACAATTTTGTTGTAAAAAAAGAAGACTGCAAATCCATCTCTGAACTTGCAGCCTTTTTCCTATTCAATCACACGAACTCTTAAAACATCCTTTATCGTGCCCAATTTTTCTTTAATCTCTTCGTTCAATCCGCCTTCAATATCAATCATCGTATAAGCGTATTCCTTCTTACTCTTATTTGTCATGTCAGAAATATTCACTCCTGCCTCTGCAAGCAAGGTTGTGAACTGACCAATCATATTCGGTACATTGTGATGGAGAATCGTGATTCTTGTCTTTCCATCACGGTATCCCATATCGCAGTTCGGATAGTTGACAGAATTTCTAATATTCCCGTTTTCCAGGAAATCCATCACTTCTTTTACTGCCATCTTTGCACAATTATCCTCCGATTCCTCTGTAGATGCCCCTAAATGCGGAATCACAATCGTTCCTTTCACGCCTGCTACCAATGGATTCGGGAAATCTGTGACATACCGTTTCACCTTTCCGCTTTCCAGTGCGTCGATCATATCTTCTTCGTTCACAAGCACATCTCGTGCGAAGTTCAATACAACCACATCTTTTTTCATCAAACTGATCGCATCTTTATTGATCATTCCTTTTGTGCTCTCCAGTGCCGGAACATGAATTGTAATGTAATCACATTCTTTATACAATTCATCCACTGTTTTTGCATGATAAATATTTCTTGATAATTTCCAGGCTGCATCTACCGAAATATAAGGGTCATAACCGTATACATCCATGCCAAGATGAGCTGCTGCGTTTGCAACGAGAACACCAATTGCGCCAAGACCGATCACTCCAAGTTTCTTTCCTTCCAATTCACAGCCCGCAAATGCCTTTTTTTGTTTCTCCGCATGTTTTGCCACATCACCGTCTTCCTCGTGCTCCTGCACCCAGTTGATTCCCCCGATAATATCTCTGGATGCGAGCAGCATACCTGCAATCACAAGTTCCTTTACACCATTTGCATTTGCTCCCGGTGTATTAAATACAACAATTCCTTCTTCTGCACATCTGTCAAGTGGAATGTTATTCACGCCTGCTCCTGCACGTGCGATTACTTTTAACTCTTTATCAAATTCCAACTCATGCATTGCAGCGCTTCTCACAAGCACTGCGTCTACACCTTCTAACTTTCCTTCAGCTTCATACTCGCCTGTAAACTGGTTTAAGCCTACTTCTGCAATTGGATTTAAACAATGAAATTTATACATATCTACAGATTCTCCTCCTCAAATTTTTTCATAAAGTCCACCAGTGCCTGAACGCCTTCTTCCGGCATCGCATTATAGATACTTGCTCTCATACCTCCAACACTTCTGTGACCTTTTAAATTCTCAAGTCCTGCCGCCTTTGCTTCTTTTACAAATTTTGCATCTAACTCGTCACTTCCTGTAACAAACGGCACATTCATAAGAGAGCGATCTTTCTTTTCCACTGTTCCTTTGAACAATTTACTTTGATCAAGAAAATCGTAAAGAATCTTTGCTTTTCTTTCATTTCTCTCTTTCATCGCTTCCAGACCACCCATCTCTTTCAGCCACTGAAATACTTTTCCACAGATATAAATTCCATAAGCAGGCGGAGTGTTGTAAAGAGAATCTGCATCAGCATGTGTCTTATATGTGAGCATCGTAGGTGTTCCCGGGAGCACATCTTCTGTAATCAAATCTTCGCGGATAATCACAATAACTACACCTGCAGGTCCGATATTCTTTTGTACACCACCATAAATAATTCCATATTTGCTGACATCTACCGGCTCTGATAAAAAGCAGGATGATACATCGGCTACAAGTGTCTTTCCTTTTGTATTTGGCAGTTCCTTAAATTTGGTTCCATAAATCGTATTATTTTCACAAATATACACATAGTCTGCATCTTCTGAGATTGGAAGATCTGAACAATCTGGTATGTAAGAAAATGTTTTATCTTCTGAAGAAGCAATTTTATTGACCTTACCATATTTTGCTGCTTCCTGGTATGCTTTTTTTGCCCATTGTCCAGTCACAATGTAGTCCGCCACCTTGTTTTTCATCAAGTTCATCGGAATCATCGCAAACTGCTGTGACGCTCCTCCCTGCAAAAACAGCACTTTATAGTTATCCGGAATATGCATGAGCTCTCTTAAATCCGACTCCGCCGTTTTGATAATCTCCTCAAATGCTTTCGATCTATGACTCATCTCCATAACCGACATTCCGCATCCCTTGTAATCTAACATCTCTTCTGCTGCTGATTTTAGAACACTTTCTGGCAATACTGCCGGTCCTGCTGAAAAATTATACACTCTGCTCATTTTTTATTCCTCCACTTCATTTTTATTTTTCTAAATCTT
>OGCU01000981.1_pt1 | contig 10902 bp, 8 predicted proteins | sample 1570251 | NCBI WGS metagenome assembly OGCU01 (sample SAMEA2582182, study PRJEB24529) | metagenome | biome: Human gut stool | place: China | collected 2011
TGAATGAGTATGTTTCAGTAGAACGTTCCGTGTCCGGGTCTGCTGAACAAAAGATGAATTTTATATCACATATATTGGAGGTGTTCAGATTGGCTAACATTAAATCTGCAAAAAAAAGAATTTTAGTAAACGAAACAAAAACTGCTAGAAATAAAGCAATTAAATCAAGAGTAAAAACTTCTATTAAAAAAGTAGATGCTGCTGTTGAAGCAAAAGATCAGGCTGTTGCTGTTGAAGCATTAAAAGCTGCTATCAAAGAAATCAACATGGCTGGAAGCAAAGGTGTTTACCACAAAAATACTTGTGCTAGAAAAGTTTCTCGTTTAACAAAAGCTGTTAACGGAATTGCTTAATTTTTATTAGGAAATATATTATAAGACAACCATACCGTCATGTGGTTGTCTTTTTGATTGCACTTTAAAAATAAAGGAGTTTTTTATGGACACTGTTTTTCACGAAATCGAACCGATTTTTAATAGGGACTCAAAAATATTGATTCTCGGCTCTTTCCCATCTGTAAAGTCACGGGAAGGACACTTCTTCTACAACCACCCACAAAATCGTTTTTGGAAGGTGCTCGCAAAAATTTTCAACTGCGAAGTACCTCAAACAATCGAAGAAAAGAAACAATTTTTGCTGAATAATCAGATTGCGGTCTGGGATGTGATTGCTTCCTGCGAAATCAAAGGCTCCAGCGACAGCAGCATCAAACACGTCGTTCCCAATGATCTGAATCGAATCTTGTCTGTCTCCCATATCGAGCAGATTTATACAAACGGCAACGCCGCATTCCAGCTTTATGAAAAATACTGCAAAAGCCAGACACATATGGACGCAATAAAACTGCCATCCACAAGTCCCGCAAACGCAGTCTATTCACTGGAGAAACTTGTAGAGATTTGGAAAAGCATCACCCAATATACTGCACACAAAAAGTAGGTAGCGCATTTAATGCATCTACCTACTTTTCATTATAACGACTAGTTATTGATCAATTTATCCTCGTCGCTCCAGCTGTATAATTTACGGATTTCTTCTCCGACAATTTCTGATGGATGTTCTGCCGCAAGTTTTCTCATTGCTTTGAAGTGTACCTGGCTTCCTGCTGATGACATATCTAATAAGAAGTCTTTTGCAAATGTACCATCTTGAATATCTGATAAGATTTTCTTCATTGCTTTCTTTGTATCTTCTGTGATGATCTTTGGTCCTGTAATGTAATCACCGTATTCTGCTGTGTTTGAGATAGAGTATCTCATTCCGGCAAATCCGCTCTGGTAAATCAAGTCTACGATTAATTTCATCTCGTGGATACATTCGAAGTAAGCATTTCTTGGATCATATCCTGCTTCTACCAATGTCTCATACCCTGCCTGCATCAATGCGCAAACACCACCACAAAGTACTGCCTGCTCACCGAAAAGGTCTGTCTCTGTCTCTGTACGGAATGTTGTCTCAAGCACACCTGCTCTTGCTCCACCGATTGCAAGCGCATATGCAAGTGCGATATCCTGTGCTTTTCCTGTCGCATCCTGTTCTACTGCCACAAGACAAGGAACACCTTTTCCTACTTGATATTCGCTTCTTACTGTGTGACCAGGTCCCTTTGGCGCTACCATTGTAACATCTACATTCTTTGGAGGTACGATACATCCAAAATGAATGTTAAATCCGTGTGCGAACATTAACATATTTCCTTCTTCAAGGTTTGGTTCAATATCGTTTTTGTATAATGCAGCCTGCTTTTCATCATTGATCAAAATCATAATAATATCGGCTTTTTTTGCCGCCTCTGCCGCTGTGTATACCTCAAATCCTTGTTCTTCTGCTTTTTTCCATGATTTGCTGCCTTCGTAAAGACCGATAATGACATTGCATCCGGATTCTTTTGCGTTCAATGCATGCGCATGTCCCTGACTTCCGTAACCGATTACCGCAATTGTCTTTCCTTCTAATAATGATAAGTTACAATCTTCCTGATAATAAATTTTTGCCATAGCTGTTACCTCCTAAACCCTTCTCATGAATATATAGTTAAGGACCTTTGCCCCTAGCTTTCTACATTAATCATCAATTACTTTGATACCTTTTGTCCCTCTTGACAAGGCCGTGATTCCTGTTCTTGCAAGCTCTAAAATCTTATATCCCTGCAGGAGATTCAAAAAAGCTTCTACTTTCGACTGATTTCCTGTCATCTCAAGCATCAGCGACTCTCTCTCCACATCGACAATCTTCGCTCTGAAAATATCAGCAACAGAAATAATCTCTGCTCTCTCAGATGCATCTGCCATCACTTTGACCATAATAAGCTCCCTGCAAACCGACTCTCCATCCGCCAAAATCTTAATATCAACGACATCTTCCAATTTGCGAAGCTGCTTCTCAATCTGAGACAAGATCAACTCATCCCCGCTTGCAACAACCGTAAGTCTTGTAAACCGTTCATCCGTTGTAATTCCCGCTGTGATACTGTCAATACTGTATCCTCTTCTGCTGAATAATCCGGCAACGCGACTTAACAACCCCGCATTGTTATTTACCAATAATGAAAATACTTGTTTCCTCATAACATCCCTCTACTTTCTTATTTTTAAAAAACAGAGTGCGTTCTGTTTTTATATATTATCAACTAGAAACCTATTTGTCAATACTTTTTCTAAATGTCACTTTAACTTTTTACTGCGCTGCAATGCGCTCTGCCAGATCATTCAGATAAACCCACCGTTCCATCTTTTCTTCCAACTGTTTTTCTGCGAACTCTTTTTCTAAAGTAAGTTCCGAAAGTTTCGCAGAGTTCGTTGCATTCGCCATCATATCCGCATCCAGCTTTTCGAGTTTTTCCTCCAGCTTGGCAATGTCTTCATCAATTGTCTCAAACTCCTTCTGCTCCATATATGAAAATTTCAACTTTGTCGGACGATTCTGTTTCCAATCATTTTTTCCGGTACTCTTTTTCGCCTTCACTTCCTCTTTTGGCACTTCCCGCTTCTGCTTCGCCTCTATGTAATCCGTGTATCCGCCCTCGTACTGCTGCAAATGTCCATTTCCATCAAATTCAAAAATGCGGTCCACCACGTTGTCCAGAAAATAGCGGTCATGCGATACCGTGATCACAATTCCCTGAAACGAGTTCAGATAGTCCTCTAAAATTGTCATTGTCGGAATATCAATATCATTGTTCGCTTCATCAAATATGAGCACGTTAGGCGCAGCCTGCAGGACACTTAACAGATAAAGTCTCTTCTTTTCACCGCCCGATAATTTTTCAATCGGCGCATACTGCATATCCGGTGTAAATAAAAACCGCTCCAACATCTGCGAAGCCGTAATTCTTCCATCCTTCGTCGGAATATACTCGGCGATGTCTTTCACAAAATCGATTACCCTCTGGCTCGTATTCATTTCCGGAAGTTCCTGTGCAAAATAGCCGATTCGAATCGTCTCACCAATCTCAATCGTTCCCTCATCCGGCTCAACAAGTCCCGCAATCATTTTTAGCAGTGTCGACTTTCCGCAGCCATTCGGACCCACGATTCCAAGATTCTGATTTTTCAATACAATATAATCAAAATCGTCAATCAGCTTTCGCTCCCCGTAGCTCTTGCTGACATGGTGGAGCTCAATCGTCTTCTTGCCCATTCTCGTTTCCACAGAATCAATCTCTGCCAAACGATCCGTCTCCGGAGCTTTTCCGTTTTTCAAAAGCTCTAATCGCTCCAATCTTGCCTTTTGCTTTGTTGTTCTTGCTCGGCAGCCGCGCTTTGCCCATTCTAATTCCATTCTCAACACACTTTGGCGTTTTCGCTCTGAAGCAAGCTCCATCTCTTCCCGTTCTGCCTTCATTTCCAAAAATTTCGAATAATTCGCCTCATACCCATATAATTTTCCACGGCTGATTTCCAAAATTCGATTTGTCACTTTATCTAAAAAATAACGGTCATGCGTTACCATAATCACAACACCTTTATAACGTTTCAAATAATCTTCCAGCCAGGAAATCATCTCTCCATCTAAATGGTTCGTCGGCTCGTCCAAAAGCAAAATTTCAAACGAAGATGTCAGCGTTTTCGCAAGCGCTACTTTTTTCTTCTGCCCGCCGGAAAGATGCTCCATTTTCATATCATGATCCGTAATTCCAAGTTTATTGAGTGCACTTTTCACTTCACTTTTCAGCGCCCAGTCATTCTCCGCAATTCCGTCAAATGCATACGAAAGAACAGTCGCTCCCTCAGGAAACGAAGGATGCTGCGAAAGATACGCCAATCGAATCCCATTCTGTTTTATAATCTGTCCGCTGTCAGGCTCTTCCACTCCCGCAATCATACGCAACAGCGTTGTTTTCCCTGTACCATTAATTCCTATAATGCCAATTTTGTCTCCTTCTTGAATCCCGAATGAAACATCATCGAAAATTGTCTTCTCGCCAAATACTTTACTGCCGTGTTCTATATTCAATATATTCATTTTCAACACTCCTATTTTTCGTAACAGTTCAGCCGTGCACAAAGTCACAAAAAACTGAGTTCAAACTAATTTGAAAACGAAGATTTTTTGTGGACTTTGTATATAGCGTTCTTCCATAAGCAGGATTTCAGCTTCGTTAGCATCGAAAAAGGCTGTGTAACAGCCAATTTGAGCTGTTATGGCTGAACTGTTACTATTTTTCTTCTTCCAAAATATCATAAAGGATTTTTCATTTCCCGTCAATTTTGAAAATCAATCTATAAGGACAACAGATAACAAAACAGTCCCTCCAACCGGAACTTTTATTCCGCTTTGGAGAGACTGAAAAATCGTCCTTACAAATCATGTTGTTTAATATAAACGAGCAGCGCTTCACAGCCTTCTTTCACATCCCGATAGGTAACATCAAAATTTCCGGTATACCATGGATCTGCAATCGCTCTTGGAGCTTTTCCAAAATCAAGAAGCATGTGGATCTTTCCATCCGGATCACCACCTGCGATTCTTGTCATATTGCGAATGTTCGCTTCGTCCATTCCTATGAGATAATCATATTTCTCATAGTCTTTTTTTGTCATCTGTACAGCGCGATGCGGAAGTACCGGAATCCCTACTTCCCGCATCTTGTTTACCGTTCCGTAATGTGGACCGTTGCCGATTTCCTCGCGGCTTGTTGCCGCGGAATCAATATAAAATTGGTCGGTGAGACCTTGCTTGTTAATCATGTCTTGGAATACAAATTGGGACATGGTGCTGCGGCAGATGTTGCCGTGGCAAACAAATAGTACTTTTATCATACTCTTCAAATCCCTTCATAACCCTGTAAAGCCCTATGTTTTCAAGACTTTACAGAGTTTATATTTTTGTTTGGTCCTTATACAAGTCTTTATAATCCTATGTAAATCTACATATTTTTTTCGCCAAATGATGTAAAATGTGATGTAAATCAATTTCTATTTTTGCATTTTACATCATCGCTTTTTGAACTTTTTTCTATACATATTTACTCAAATTTCTCATATTTATGGGCTTCTTGATAATTATACCATACATTTAATATTAATCCTCAAAAAATCTGATGCAAATTCAAATGATGTAAATTGTTCAAAATACATCAATTGAGCTTCGTAATTCTTTTTACTTCTGCTCTCGCATCCTCAAATTTTAAGTGAGTATATGTATTCAGAGTTACGGATATATCAGAATGTCCCATCAAATACTGTAACGTTTTTGGGTTCATTCCACTCTTAGCCATATTAGAGCAGTAAGTATGACGGCAAACATGCGGTGTAATAATAGGCATCTGTTCCTTATAAATGCGATTGTATTTTTCTCGGATATGTTGAAAATATTTCTCCCAGTGTAATGCAACCATCGGTTTATTATTTTTGTCTAAATATAAAAATCCAAGTTTACCATCTATAACGGGTTCTACCTTTACTTTTTTCCGCATTTCTACTATTTTTTTAAAGCATTCATATACATCGCCAGTCATAGGTATCGTTCTTTCACCCGCTGTAGTCTTTGTATTGATAACCTTATATACCATCTGGCTATTTCTTTGCAACTGATGATCTATAGTAATGGTTCTGTCTCTCAAGTTGATATCTGACAGCGTCAATCCTACAAATTCGCTGATTCTCATTCCTGTATGGAATAAAATATATATCCCTTCATAATAACGCGAAAAATGTTTATCATTCTTGATGAATTCTAAGAATTTTTTTTGCTGCTTTCTTGTTATGGCATCTCGGGTAACGCTATCATTAACTACTACCGTCGCCAACTGAAATTCAAAAGGGTTTTTTAATAAAATATCATCGTCTACTGCCATTTGAAAAGCAGGTCGAACAACTCCACGCACTGAATGTATCGTACTATATCCTCTTCCATCTACCTGCTGAAGCTTGATTAACCACGCTTTTGCATCTGACTTTTTTACCTCATTTATTTTCAGTTGTCCAAAAGGCTCCTTTTTTATGATATTTATTACAAAATTATAGTTATTTCTGGTATTATCTTTAACACCTGTTTTCTGTCCTATATATTTTTGTACTAGCTGTAGAACCGTCATATTCTGCCCTGTAATAATGAGCTCTTGTTCTAATTTTCGCTCAATTTCTTTTATTTTTTCTCTAAGTGAAACATCCTCTCTCTTTCCCGCTGGAACTTTATCTGTTGTTACCAATTTCCAGCTATAGATTACCTTTCTCTCCCCAAATGAATTCGTATACTGGTAAATGTATTGCCCATTTTTCTTTTGGCTTTCTCCTGTTTTCAGGATTCTTCCTTTATTATCTCTTCTCTTTTCGGACATATATTCTCCTTTCATAATCCAAAAAGAGCCTTGAAATGATATTCAAATATTATCATATCAAAGCCCCTTGTTTCAATGACTCTTATAAACTTTCTGCATGTTCTAAAAATTCTTCTAGCTTCTTACGTTTTATTAATCTTTTAGAACCTATCCAAAGAACATATTCACATCCATCTTCGTCTGTTAACTGCCTCAATTTGTTTATTCCTATATTAGTAAAAGCTGCCGCTTCTTCCAAAGTAAGGTTTGCTTTTTCCCAAATTGGAACATTTTGATGTTTCTGGTTCATACATCCTCCTTTCCTATAAATCTCTACTGACAAATCCTCAAAATACAAGAACCAGAAAAACAAGTATTTTTTATATCTGTCATTGCCACGCTAGGGAGACTTTGCGTACTATTGTGCTAAGTTCTACACTAAATATAAACAGACTTTTAAGCCTATTCTGTATTTTCTAATAAACTTTTCAATACTTTCTCAAAATATATATTGTTCTGCTATAAGCAGAGTAAAAGTATCGTAGTTTGAATTTCTTTGAGTAAAAATTCTGCCATAAATTATCATTACGTATGTTTCTTTTTCAAACACTCTAACTAATTTTTTGTTCGCCCCATTGAATCTGAAGTTTTCCTTCCTGATCCACACTGGTTGTCATCAAAAGGGAAAATATCTGGGGATTGATGCCGAATCTTTCATATAGTTCTCCGTTTTCTAGCAATTGATTTTTCATAAACAGGTTAAGTTTCTCCTTCGCCAGTATCATCTTTAGCAGGTTCACTTCAATGGAATTTTCATAAATTAAAAATACCACCTGCTTAAAATTTCTGGACGTATACCGGATAAACCGAAAATAATACTGTTCCATAGCCGCATGATTGTAATGAAGCTCTGGTAGGATAATTTTATCCACATCATCTATATTCATAGATTCTGACAAGCTTTGCTGCGTAGAAAGTAATATCCCATTTTCTGTCTTTCTTAGTTTTTCTACAATCCTCTGCCGCTGCTTGCATGGAACTTTATCCCCTGTGATATAAAAGATCTGCCTTTCTGGAAATGCCTGCTTTAAATATCGGTAATAGGAATCTGCCACTTCTATTCTGCGTACTCCAATCGCAACCTTCTCATACTTCCACATCTGCAAAAGACGGATTGCTTTTTTTACCTTCGTAGGTACTTCATTGCTATCGTATTCGTATGCAAGAGAAGGATCTGCACATATCTTCAGAAGGAGCAGCAGTTGCTGCAAAATCCGAAACATGGAATCCTTTCGTGCATTGCCGTAAGCTGCAAAATACTTCCTGCGGATTTTATCAAACTCTTTTACTGCTATTCGATACACTTCTTTTTCCCTTTCGCTAAAAGAACAGGTTCCCTGGTAAATCTTATAAATTTTCCTTCCTACCACTTCTTCAAAATTTTTTGTTATGACTGTTTTTTCTAATAATTCATCTAAAAATGATGCATTATAAATATCCTGATTTGCCTTCTCCAGACCAAACACTGTAATCTTCTTTGGTAAATAGGAATAAGAAAACAGTTCATACCCTCTTTTATAAGCTGGAAATGGCTGATTCAAAAAGAAGTTCCTATTTTTTCCCATCTGTCCGTTTTTGAATCGGTAGATCCATTCATTCTTTGCCAGATAATGAATAGAGTTGTTATAAAGCAGTTCTAATTGAGGTGCTGCTTCTACCACGTTATTTCTTGTCAGTGTTCCTGTTGCCAGCACTTTATATCTGCATTTTCGAAAAACAGAAAGCATTGCTTTTGTACGTTTTGAACTTCCGTTGGTAATTGCATCACTTTCATCAAAAATCAACATGACTTTCTGACAGCGGATACGTAACAGTTTTTTCATCTCCCTTTTTAATTCCGTAAGCAGATTGATAGTCAAGAGCACAATCTGTCCTCTCTGTACCCTTTTTATGTCCTCCCTCTTCCGAATACGGTAAAAATCAATCTGATAGTCTTCCAATATTTCTTCCCATGTATTATTGATTGCCAGGGCTGTGCCGACAATGAATATATTCCGGACAGGATTATATTTCATTCTGTACTGCGCCATTGCCAGTGTACAAAGGCTTTTTCCAGTTCCCATAGAAAACTGTAGGGCAACGTATCGTTTCTGCAGCAGTTTATTCACTTCTTTTTTCTGTACAGCATTCAGATATTTGACCTCCCCTGTCATTTGACTTGTTACATGCCAATTTTCCAGATATTCTGCAATTTTGTCATCCTGCTTCATTTTCTCAAAAGATGTTTCCTGCAATGCAAATTCTCGCCGTTTCTTCTTTAAGAACTGCTCAAATCCAGGAACTTCTCTTTTGGATAATACAAAAGAATTGATAGAACCCAAATTCATATCGGTCCCATTTTCCCGATAATCCTTTTCTTTAAATCCATAAGTTGTCTTTACAACCCGGATTTCATTCCTGTATGTCTTATTCGCAGAAGATAAAATCCCCTTTAATTTCCGTAAAACATCTTCCGGCTGTATTTTAATTTTTTCCCACTCCTGCCAGGAAAGTTCCTCCGGTTTCGTCTGCTTCAGGTATTTCTGCAAAATCGCTTCTGCCAGTCCAGCTTTATGAGCGATATTTCGATTTCTTTTGATATCAAACAAAAGTTTCACCGTTTTTTCCTGAAATACCTGTTTCTGCTTTGCCTCTAAATCTGTATTCTGACATTCAAAATAGATCTTGGCAGTATGCTTTTTCCGTTCCTGAAGAACCGGTAACACATAAGTTTGATAAATTTCCTGTGGCCGCTTCAGAACTTCCAACTCTGTAGTGTATGGTCTTTCTGTTACATACTGACTCTTTTTCTGCAAAATCATTGCTTTTGTCCGAAAAGATGTCACACCATACTCTTTGAATGCATCTGCCGGCAAAGAAAATTGTACAATCAAATTAAACATGTGATTGATTTCTTCAATATCCCCTTTATTTGAAAAATCATCTGAAAGGAAACTTTCCGGGACCAGCAAAACCAAAAGACCCCCGTTTTTCAGTACCTGATATGCTTTTTTGCAGTAATACATCTGGGAAGATACCGGTGCTTCTTTTGTTCCCCATTCCAGATGAAAGGGCGGATTTCCAAACACAATATCTCCGCTTAAAACAGGGGAATACTGCCGGATATCGCCATATTGCAGGTTTGCCTTCGGGTAGAGGTACTGGGCAATCTTCACCGCTTTCATATCAATTTCTGTTCCATAGATATTACTTTCTGTAGGAAGATAATTAAAAAAATCTCCTTTACCATAAGTCAAATCATAAATTACATCCTCCGTTTCCGGTTTGACACAGGCAACAAGAAATTCACATATTTCCGCTGGTGTAAAAAACTGTCCCTGCTCTACTTCTTTTTTCGCTTCTGTATAAGCATGAAAATTTTGAAAGTCTTTCCTGTCCAGTCCATGCAGCCCACCATTTCCCATATATACATTAAAAATATCCTCTGGTGTGATCCCATATAGTTCTGCTTCATGGTTTTCCACTAGATACAGAATTTTCGCATTCAATTTTTGCCTTTGCTCCATTGGTATTTGAAGTCCCTTATCTCTTTTGTATTTTCCCATTAGGCCGCCTCCTTATAGCCGAGATACTCTTTGGCAAAAGACAATGCATGTACACCACTGACAAAAACAATATCCCATCTGCCATTTTTAAAATACTTAAATTTAACAACTTTCTTTCCAAGCGCAGGGTGTTCATCAAAAATCCCTTCTTTCTCCTTTTTCCCGCTATATGAAAAACTTACAAATCTTTCCAGCCAGCCATCATAAATAGAAACCTGTTCTTTACTGGAGTCAAAAAAAGTCAATGCCCGTAAAAGTGCTTTATATTTTTCACTATCCAGACAGATTTCGTATTCTCCCCAAAGATCTGTTTTGCTGCATAACAGGTTTTGAATGGACAGTTTTTTACTTTGCAATTTATATTTTGCATAGGTCACTCCTGCTTTTGCATCTGTTTTAATCTCCTGCTCCACTTTCTCCTGAAAACTAAAACCGCCCAGATAAGAAAAAATATCATCCAAAATCAACGGATACTCAATTCTGGCAAACAAAACTTCATGAAGATTTTCTTCTTTCTGTTTACAGCATTTCTTCCTT
>OGCU01000983.1_pt1 | contig 10883 bp, 9 predicted proteins | sample 1570251 | NCBI WGS metagenome assembly OGCU01 (sample SAMEA2582182, study PRJEB24529) | metagenome | biome: Human gut stool | place: China | collected 2011
TAATCAGTGTTAGTAAAATGAGGTGAGATTGTGGCAGACCAACAATGGTCCCACGGGAATATTCATCCCGTTCAGATTGATAAAGAAATGAAGAACGCCTATATCGATTATGCGATGTCCGTAATCGTAATGCGTGCTCTTCCAGATGTGCGTGATGGCTTGAAACCAGTTCATCGTCGTATTTTGTACGCGATGCACGAAACAGGCATGACGCCAAATAAACCGTACAAGAAATCCGCTCGTATCGTCGGTGACGTACTCGGTAAATATCATCCACATGGTGATATTTCCGTTTATGATGCGACTGTACGTTTGGCGCAAGATTTCAATACGCGCTACCTCTTGGTAGACGGCCACGGTAACTTTGGTTCCATCGACGGCGATAGTGCCGCTGCGATGCGTTATACCGAAGTACGTATGGCAAAAATTACTCAAGAAATGCTTGCTGATATCGACAAGGAAACTGTTGATTTCATGCCGAACTATGATGAAAGCTTGCAAGAACCAACCGTATTGCCAGCGAAGATCCCAAATCTTCTCATCAATGGTTCCAGCGGTATCGCCGTAGGGATGGCGACAAATATTCCACCGCACAATCTTAATGAGGTATGTAATGGCCTTACCATGCTCATCGATAATCCAGATGTAACTGTGGACGAATTGATGACGCAAATCAAAGGTCCAGACTTCCCGACTGGGGCGCTCATTTTGGGCCGGGAAGGCATTAAAAAAGCGTACTCCACAGGTCGTGGCAGCGTAAAAATGCGCGCTCGTGCAACCATTGAAGAAATGGCGAAGGGCAAGCATAAAATCGTAGTGACTGAGATCCCATACCAAGTTAACAAGGCTCGCGTTATCGAAACGATTGCAAATTTGAGCCGCGACAAGGTTATTGATGGCATCACAGCACTTCGCGACGAATCTGACCGTCAAGGTATGCGCATAGTTATCGAATTGCGCGCTGACGTACAACCAGATATCGTTCTTAACAAATTATATAAACACACTCAACTTCAAGAATCTTTCGGCGTGATTATGTTGGCCCTCGTAGACGGTCATCCTCGCGTATTGAATTTGAAAGAAGTATTGGGTTACTACTTAGATCATCGTCTCAATGTAATCGTACGTCGCACTCAATTCGAGCTTAACAAAGCTGAAGCGCGTGCACACATCTTGGAAGGCTTGTTGATCGCCCTCGACCACATCGATGAAGTTATCGCTACAATCCGCAGTTCTCAAACTGACGAAATCGCACGTAACGCATTGATGCAAAAATTCGGGCTTTCAGAAAAACAAGCAGTAGCCATCCTCGACATGCGTTTGCGCCGTTTAACAGGTTTGGAACGCGAGAAAATCGAAGACGAATACAAGGAATTGTTGGCATTGATCGAAGACTTGAAAGCTATCTTGGCCAGCGAAGCGCGTCAACGTCAAATCATTAAAGACGAACTCGATGATATGAAGAAGAAATACGGCGACCCTCGTCGTTCTGAAATCACAATCGATACGTCCGACCTTGATGTAGAGGACCTCATCGCTGATGAAGAGATGGTTATTACCTTGACTAAACAAGGTTATATCAAACGGATGAACGCGAACGTATATCGCAACCAACATAAAGGTGGCGCTGGCGTTATCGGCATGAAGACGAAGGAAGACGATTATGTAACACAAATTATGCATGTACGTACGCATAACACATTGCTATTCTTCACGTCCACAGGCCGTACATACCGCCTCAAAGCATATGAAGTGCCAGAAGCAGGTTCCCGTAATTCTCGCGGTACTGCCATGGTTAATGTATTGCCACTGGCTGTAGGTGAATCCGTTACGACTATGATCGACCTTGAACGTATTCATGAAGATGTAAACTTATTCATGGTTACTGAGTTCGGCGTTGTAAAACGTACAGCTATCGAAGAATATCGCAACATCCGTCGTTCTGGTCTCAATGCTATCAACCTCGACGAAGGGGATCGCTTGATTTCCGTTAGCGTAACGACTGGCAACCAAGATATCTTGATTGGTACTAAATTGGGTATCGCTATTCGTTTCAGTGAAAGCGATGTTCGTCTCATGAAACGTGCGGCTCACGGTGTACGCGGTATTAAACTCAATACTGGCGACGTAGTGGTAGGTGCAGGTGTTCTTAATGCTGATGAAAGCGAAGCTCAAGTGTTTACGATCTCCGAAGAAGGTTTCGGTAAACGCAATGATGCGGAAGCTTATACATTGCAAAAACGCGGTGGTAAAGGTTCTAAGAACTTCAAGATTACGAACAAAACAGGCGACGTAGTTGCTGTAGAAGTAGTTCATAACGATGATGAAGTTATGCTTATCTCTGAACAAGGCAAAATCATCCGCTTCAATATGAACGATATTGCTGTGAAGAAAGGCAAAGCTATTTCTGGTGTGAAAACACAAAACCTCGACGAAGGTGATAAAGTAGCTAGTATTGCTGTTATTCCAGGTGCTGAAATCGAAGATGAAGAAGCAGAATAATTTGTATTAATAGTATATGTAAGAAACTATGGGCGGCCATCTTAGATGGTCGTCTCTAGCGTTAAGGAGTTTAGATATGAAAAAATGGTTAGCTGCTATGTTTGCAGCAGGGGTTTTATTCTTAGGCGGCTTTGGTCAAGCTAGTGCTGCTGATTGGTACTATATCGATGCTGATGCTGACGATGCAGCATGGTTCATCGATAATGCATCTGTATACAAAACAGATGATGCGGCTACAGTACTAGTTAAAATTAACAATGTAGAAGGTTTCACATACATCTACACAGTACGCATTGACCGTAAAGAAAAAACATGGACAGAACTTGATACAACAGTATACAGCGCTGCAGGCGTAGCGTTATTGTCCAGCAAAGAAGCACAAAAACCTACAAAAATTGAAGACGATACCATGGGTGCGGAAGTTATGCAAGCCCTATGGGGTAAATAATCCTTTGGTGTAGGGATGCCCATTCTAGACTGTGTGTTTAGATAGTAGACCCAACACTGCTATGAAAGCCTCCAAAGCGAGCTAAGTCGTTTTCATAGCAGTGTTGGGTCTTTTCTTTTCTAAATTACCTTAGCATTAGCCTGGGCATCCCCTAACCATTTATATTCTTTTATCCCATAGAGCTCTGCACACTGTCCTTAGAAAAAGTGACCTAAGTCGTTTTCAGAACAGTTCGGGGCTTTCTATGTTTTTGTTAACCTTACAGCGCGAATATCAGTCATCAAATACGTTATATTATCAAAGCCCATAGGACTCAGCACATCGTCCTTAATAGATTTATATTAATTATGCAGTTTATAGAGTTTTTATTAGTAATATGCAATTATGGTGTTATAATGAAGGCGTAGGGAATTTATGGTATGCAGATTGCATAGTTATTTGAATTTTATAGTCAGGAGAGAATGGTTATGAAAAAATGGTTTGCTTGTTTAGCGGTAGCCGGTTTGTTATTCAGTGCTGGTGTGGGCGTGTCTCATGCTGAAAGTTGGTATGCTCTTGATACGGATCAATATGGTCGTACTGGTTATATCGACAATGACTCCGTTGATAAAAACGATGCGCGTGCTACATTGCGCCTGAAGATTGTAGATCCAAATGGAGATCACTCCATTTATACAATGACATTCAACCGTGCTGATAAAACAATACAGCTCATTGATGTTACTACATATAACCAACAAGGCTATATGATTGGCTCTGAAACATTGGCAAATACAAAAGTACAAATACAAGAAGGAAGTAACCTAGATCACGTGTATCACTTGATTTGGTAAATTTCCTCTTCGGTTATGAACGGGTGGATATATCTCTTCGGTCTCCATAGTGACCTAAGTCGCCCTTAGAGATATATCCACCCGTTCTCTCATTTCCTAATGAGGAAATCTTTCCAACCTGCGTTTGGGAGTAGTGACCTAAGTCGGTCTCAAAGGGATAGAATCCCTTCTGCATGTATAATTAAATGTATCTAAATTATTTATTCCCTTATTTTGTGGTATAATTTAAGGGAATAATTTTATTTATAAGGGATTAGAGTAGAAAGGAGGTGTGTGTATGCGTCGTTTTGAGTATGGTCGGATTCAGTCTTTGTCGTGGGATATGGATATTTTAAGTCTTATCGCAGGGATTTACCGGGTGAATGGCAAGGAGGAGGTTTTGCTTTCACAGAGTCCTGCCATATTAGATTCTCTTGTAGAGTTGGCAAAGGTACAGAGTACAGAGGCTTCGAATGAGATTGAAGGGATTGTGACGACGAGTACGCGCCTTCGGCAGTTGGTAGCTGATAAGACTACGCCTCGAAATCGGGATGAGCAGGAAATCATGGGATATCGTGATGCTTTAAATGTTATCCATGAAAGTTATGATTCCATATCCTTGTCTCGCAATCATATTTTGCAGTTACACAAGATTTTGTATAATTACCAATTTAATACTCGTGGAGGGCAGTTAAAGAGTGTACAGAATTATATTAGTGCTACCTATCCCGATGGACGTACAGAGGTGTTGTTCACTCCCCTAGCGCCTTATGAAACGGCGGAGGCTCTCGACCAGATTTGTGCTGAATATAATCGTGTTGTAGGTAATGGAGGGGTGGAGCCACTTCTAGCTATTCCTATTTTTATACATGATTTCTTATGTATTCACCCATTTAATGATGGGAATGGACGTATGAGCCGTTTGTTAACGACATTATTGCTGTATCGTAGCGGCTTTATGGTAGGTAAATATGTATCGTTAGAGGCCAAGATTGCAAGACATAAGGATATGTATTACGCTGCTTTACGCGAATCTAGTGATACTTGGTATGATGAAAGTTCCTGCCCGATATCGTTTATTCGCTATTGGTTACAAATGCTGTTAGCCGCGTATCATGACTTTGAGGACCGCAGTTCTATACTGGCAAATAGTGGTTCAGCAATGGATCAGGTGAAAGCAGCTATCGATAGTCATCTAGGAGCTTTCACAAAGCAAGATATTAGAGAATGGTGTCCAAATCTCAGTGATAGTTCCATTGAAGGCGTCATACGTACCCTTGTGAAGGATGGCCATATTCAACGTAAAGGAGGGGGACGGTCAACCTATTATGTGAAGTCTTAATGTTTGGAATAGATATTCTAATAATTGAGCACGTTTGTCTTTCATAAAATATTTAGTTTTATCGAATATACTAGATTTCATATTCTTGTATTTAATTCGAGAGGTAAAAATATGAAAAAAACATTGGCAGCTGTTTTGGCAGCAGGCGCTTTATTCATTGGTGGTATTGGTAGTGTTGATGCGGCAAATTGGTATACAGTTGGTACAGATAGCAATGGTATCACTTGGTCTATTGATAACGATTCTGTTAAAAAAGATGACAAAAAAGCAACTTTGGACATCAAAGCTATGGACTATGAAGGTTACCACTACATCGTAACTGAAGAGTTCAACCACAAAAAACGCGAAGTAAAAGACGTTAAGGTAACTCTTTATAACCCACAAGGTTATGTTGTGAAAGAAGAACAACCTAACAAATCTACTCGTAAGGTTGAACAAGGCACTCCTGCATACGCTGTGTACACACTTATCTGGGGTGACAAATAATCTGATCCTTCGAGGGTTATGATTCTTTGTGAAAGCTTCACACACGCACGTTCTCATTAGAGGGCGTGCGTTTTTTCTTTTATTTAAATTGATGTACGTTTTTATTTAAATTGACGTGCGGTTTTCTTTTGTTTTAATTCCCGAAAAGTTGGTGAATTATTTACTCATTCGTGGTACAATGGGAATATTATTACGCATTTATGTAATTTCTATCTTATTGAAATATACTGACGTACAATGTCATATAGAATGTCACTCACAATGTTATGGGCAATAGTATGGTATCTAGAGAGGGATGATTGACCATAATTTTGCACAAAAGTGTAACATTTCTACATAGTATAAACTTTCACCATAGCGTATACTAGAGGTAAGATGTGGAAGTACGCCTTGAGCACAGTGCTCCGTAGTTTTGCCGATGTTTCCCAAAAGGTTTGATAGTTTTAGTTTGTTAGAGGAGGTCCTCATGTCTCAATACGAATTTATCGATAAACGTGTGCCGATTGCGCTCGACAATCCATCCATTTATCACGACATTTCCAAGTGTAAAAACTGTACGTTATGCCGTCGCGCTTGTGCGGACGTAATGAGCGTACTCGACTACTATGATCTCGATGCAAACGGCGATGTGCCTGTATGTATCCACTGTGGTCAATGTGCGGCTGCATGTCCATTCGACTCCATGCATGCTAAATCCGAGCTTGAAAAGGTGAAAGCAGCTCTTGCAGATCCTGAAAAAATCGTAGTTATTCAAACAGCTCCAGCTGTTCGCGTAGCTATCGGTGAAGGCTTTGGCTACGAACCAGGTACATTCCTTGAAGGTAAAATGGTTGGTGCTTTGCGCGCACTTGGTGCAGACTATGTAGTAGACACTAACTTCGGTGCTGACTTAACCATCATGGAAGAAGCATCTGAGCTTGTAGAACGTCTTAAAACTGGCGGTCAAATTCCTCAGTTCACAAGCTGTTGCCCAGCGTGGGTACGCTTTGCGGAAATCTACTTCCCTGAATTGATTCCTAACTTATCTTCCACACGTTCTTGTATCGCTATGGAAGCAGCTATGATTAAAACATACTTTGCTGAGAAAAAAGGCATTAATCCTAGCAACATCGTATCTGTATCTGTAAACCCTTGTACTGCTAAAAAAGCAGAAACTAAGCGTGAAGAAGAAAATGCAGCAGCTCGTTATCATAATGACGAATCCCTTGGTATGGATACAGATATTTCCATTACTACACGTGAGTTTATCCGTTGGATCCAAGAGGAAAACCTCGACTTCAATGCTATTGAAGAATCCCAATTCGATGACTTAATCGGTATGGAAACTGGTGCATCCATCATCTTCGGTAACACTGGTGGTGTTATGGAAGCAGCTATGCGTACAGCGTACAAGCTCATCACTGACAAAGAGCCACCTCCATATGCTTTGACTCACCTCGAAGACGTTCGTGGTATGGAAGGCGTTAAAGAGGCCACTGTTCAATTAGGTGATGACGTTACATTGTCCGTTGCGGTAGTGCATGGCGGTAAAAACACACGTGATTTCCTTAATGCGTTGAAAGACAGCGACAAACACTATGACTTCATCGAAGTTATGGCGTGCCCAGGTGGCTGTATTGGTGGCGGTGGTCAACCGCGCACTAAATTGCCACAAGCTGTGAAAACTAAGGAAGCTCGTATCGGCGGCCTTTATGAAGCTGATGCTAACTACAAATGGGTTGCTTCTTATGAAAACCCAGAAATCCAAGCATTGTACAAAGATTTCTTAGGCGAACCATTGGGCCACAAAGCACACGAATTATTGCATACACACTACACAGACCGCAGCGCGGTGCTTGGTGATCGCAAAGACGTAACACCTGAAACCTGCCCAACATCCCCTAAATATAAGGGCTAATAGCATTACAAATTAGCTAATTTACTCAGTACGAGTTGTTTCGAATGTATTCTGGCGATGAATACATCGATACATTAGTATAGTTAGACTGGTATATGAGTAACTAACTGAAGAGAAATAAATCCTACGGGTCATGAGTGACTTGATACTTGTGTAGATATTGACTACTGAGTGTCACCTTACATGCGATTCGTAGGATTTTTATGTATAACCTTCTTATAGTTTTATATATGTTATATGTATGAATTACCTTTTATATTAATTGTTACTATTACTTTATAACTTTATTATGATAAATTGATATAGAAAATTAGCTTTCACATGAGGAAAAGATGAATTACATAGTGTATAATATATAGAAAGGTAACATGTAAGAGAGTATTACAAGGAGTTTTGTGGAGAGATGAACTTGTTTTTACGGCGTGCCCTATGTGGCATGGCCTTGATTGTCGCCGCCATCGGTACTGCGGGATGCCAGCATGAGAGTCAGGCAGAGCAGGAAGAGGTACGCACTGTGTCGTATCGGGCCGTCATGCAATCAGATAAGCCTGTCCCTGAGAAGGTAAATACCTGGCTTGGGGCTATGTCTCAAGAGGACAAGATAGGCCAGCTGATGATGATTAGCCTTCATGGCAGCACGGTAGGACAGTCTCAAAAGGACGTCATCAGGAAATACCGTGTGAGCGGCGTTATGCTAACCAATGAAAATCTAAATAATAAAAACCAAGTGAAAGCTTTCACAAACGACATCATGCAAACGGCCACAACGGCAAGCATGGTGACGCCTTATATAGCGATCAATCGGGATAAGGTGTTGCGTTCTAATGAAAGTTTCTTGCGCTTGCCAGAGCCCAATCGTTGGGGTCAATTACCGATGGAACGGATCATTAATTTAGCGACCCGATCGGCTATCGAAATGCGCGATATGGGATTCAACCTCATCATGGGGCCGAATGCGAACCTTGGGGTGCCGAATGTGTCCTATACATCTGATCCTACGTGGGCAGGCCATATGGACCTTGCTATGGCGGAGCGGTACCAAATCAACAAAATGTGGTTTGGTTACAATTACTTCCCAACGGTGAGCCTTGGCGATGCATCCTTTGAGACTGCTAATGATGCGAAAGCATACCTCAATACTACGGATGTAGCTGTATTCAAACGACTCATTACACAGACGACAGCGAATACATATATGCTCGTTATGAGCCATGTGCAAATTCCAGCTATCGACAATGCACACTTGGCCAGCACTTCTAAGGCGATTATCACGGATTGGCTACGGCATGAGCTTGGCTATAATGGAGTGGTCATGACAGACCGTGTCGATGTAGGCGCCTTGCAAGCAAACCAAAAAATAGGGGACTTTGCGGTAGACTCCATCGTGGCGGGCAGTGATCTCGTTCTCCTTGATGCCGACACCGTTCACATCGATGAAGTTCATCGCGCATTAACTCAAGCCGTGGTAAACGGAACGATTACCAATGAGCGCCTCAATGATGCGGTTAAGCATATTCTACTCATGAAGATGCAAACGCAAATGCAACAATAATGTTAAGAACGCCTTCGCAGGTATCGTCCATAAACAAAACTATTACATATACATATAAACATATACACATGACGTGCTTATCCTAGATAGGCACGTCTTTTTTTATACTTTCCTCTGTATAGTCATATTGGCCTAATAACTGTATAAAATGTAGTAAATATGGGGGCTTTCACCAACGTATGGGTAAAAAGTAAACCATTAAATAAGTATATTTTATGAGTAAAAAATTTAACATAATCAAAAGTCATGTTAATAATATGAAAATAAGTTTAAATTTGTTTTAAATTTATGATATAATAGTCTCCATAGAATGTTGGAGGTGAGAGTATATGAATTTTGTGGGACGTGCTGAGATTATTGAGAGTATCCAGTCCCGTATTGCGATGAATCAAATGAGTTTGTGTGTTGTGTATGGTCCGCATCGCAGTGGCAAATCCTATGTGGCTTCCCAGCTCGTGCGCCGTCATAAGGCGTTATACTTGGCGGGTCGCATGGCTAATGAAGCAATCCATGTAGCCGATATGAATCGAGCTCTTGAGGCACGTTTTGTTCCTGCTGATGGGCAGGATAAATTCGAACCGATCACTAGCTTGCAAGAGGCCTTTGAGGGTCTATTTGAAAGCAGTGTAAAAACGCCTCAGACTGTGGTGATTGATGATTACCCTTCCTTGGTGGAGGCTGTACCTCAGTTCCCTATACACTTGCGCGATTTGTTAGATGCTTATAAAGAAACGAGCCATTTGAACATCATCTTGATGGCAAATGGATTAGAACAACTCGATGGCCGCATCATTGGTGATCGCAGCTTGATTGGCCCCTATGTGTCGGAATATTTCGAGGTGAAACCGTTCTCCTTGGTGGACATGAAATCTTTGGGTCTTCACTATGCGAAGGATGACTTGCGTACCGTGTTCGCCGTAACAGGTGGTTTGCCTGCTTATGTGCAGTACTTTGATAATGGTGAAAGCATCGATACGAATATCATTAATTTGTTCTTCTCTGTATCGGGCGCACTCTTTGAAGAAACGCAGCATATCTTACATCGAGATATGAAAAATATAACAGGTGCTAATGCGATCCTATCTGGCCTTGCTACACTAGAGAGACCATACTATGTGGAGCTGTTGCAAGCGAGCCAAATTAAAAGCGGCACCTTTACATCTCGCTTAAACGACTTGATGGCCATGGGCCTCGTAGGTCGTATCCAAGCGAATAGCCGTGGACCAGCGAAATACGCTGACTACCACTTCACAAATAGCATGTTCCATTTCTGGTATCGCTATGTGTATAAATACTGGGGCGACATCGTCCGTGGCAACGGTGCAGACGTGTACCAAACCTACGTAAAACCGCAACTCAAAGACTTTGTGGAAGCCTCCTGTATTGCAATGTAATCAGACAATTTAAAATATGATTACCTGTATAATTACTTGTAACATCAGAATACGTTACTCCTAACGTGTATATCAGTAATCGTAACTTACGTACTATTACCCAATGGTAGTACTAATTCCTCTAAAAAAGACACCATATTCCTCTGTGGTGTCTTTTTTGTATTATTTTCAGCAATTACCTATCTAGGTGTATAGTTATGTCTTTTAATGGATAGAAATTAATGTTAGCTTGTAACAGAATATGTGGGAATTCTAAGGAATTGCCAATTTGTCAAAATCCCCGTTCCGCGCTATTGTGTAGATAAGCGCTATGCCATGGCAGGAAAGGGGATTTATGTTATACATAAACGAAGAACCGTTAGTACAACGAACCTGTATTAAAACTGCAAGCTTACAATCTGAGGAAATATCTTCAAAGGGAACATCTTCCAAAGAAGTACTATCTAAGAG
>OGCU01000984.1_pt1 | contig 10875 bp, 11 predicted proteins | sample 1570251 | NCBI WGS metagenome assembly OGCU01 (sample SAMEA2582182, study PRJEB24529) | metagenome | biome: Human gut stool | place: China | collected 2011
TGCAACCTGGAAACAGGGCGGCGGTATTCCCGGCGATGGTACTTCACCGCTGGCCGTTTCGCCCGACTTCCTTCTCTGCCTTTCCTCTGTGCTCCGACCGCCTTATGGCGTGTATGGCATTTTGATCTGCATTGGCTTGTTAGCAGTGCTGCTCATCATGGTCATGCGCATGGGATATGGTGATGCCGGCGAGTATGATGAAGACCGTAATTTCTCCTACTCCGCCAAAGGCACTTATGGCACCTCCGGCTGGATGTCCCGCAAAGAAATGTCCGGCGTACTGGATCTGGTGCCCGATCTGCGCAAACACAAGGGTATTGTACTGGGTATGCTGGATGGCAAAGCAGTCTGCATACCGGAAGATACCAGAATCAACAGTAATCTGGCAGTCTACGGCGCCAGTGGTTCCATGAAAACCCGTTCGTTTTGTATGAACCGTATCCTTCAGGCCACTGTCCGAGGCGAAAATGGCGCCGGAGAATCGCTGATTATCTGCGATCCCAAATCGGAATTGTACGAGAAGTCAAGCGAATTTCTCCGCAGCCGGGGCTATTGTGTCAAGGTATTCAACCTCGTTTCGCCTGAAAACTCAGATTCCTGGTGTTGCCTTGCCGAAGTTGAGGGACAGGAACTAATGGCCCAGCTTTTTGTAGATGTCATCATCAAGAACACCACGAACAACGGCAAGAGCGACCATTTCTGGGATGCCTGCGAGATGAATCTGCTCAAGGCCTTGGTGCTGTATGTGGATCAAGGCTATGCGGAAGAAAACCGCAACATTGGCGAAGTCTACCGGCTGCTGACCCTCAATGGGGAATCCCAACTTGACACATTGTTCGAAGCGCTTCCTTCCACTCATCCTGCCAAAGCACCCTACAGCCTGTTCAAACAGGCCAGTGACACAGTGCGAAGCGGCGTGATTATCGGTCTGGGCAGCCGCCTGCAGGTATTCCAGTCTGAGCTGATCAAAAAAATTACCGCTAAGAATGAGATCGATCTGGAGCTTCCGGGTCAGCAGCCCTGTGCCTACTTCCTCGTTACCAGCGACCAGGACAGCACCTTTGATTTTCTGGCCTCGCTGTTTCTATCTTTCTGCTTCATCAAACTGGTGCGATATGCAGACCACAACTGCGAGGGCGGCAAACTGCCTGTGCCTGTCCATATCCTTGGGGAGGAACTGACAGCGTGCGGCACGATCCCCGACCTCTCCCGCCGGCTCAGCGTAATACGCTCCCGGAATATCTCCATGTCCTGTGTGTTCCAAAATCTCGCAGGATTGCAGAACAGATACCCGCAGAATTTGTGGCAGGAGATCATTGGAAACTGTGACGCGCAGTTGTTTTTGGGCTGTACCGACCAGCTTACTGCCGAATTTATTTCTGCCAGGACAGGGCTTGCCTCCGTAGCAGTATCCAGTAAGTCCAAACAGCTGGGCACCTGGCGTATCTCCAACTATACACCGGAGTTTCGTGAGACCTCCGGCGTTGGAAAACGCCCTGTACTTACTCCTGATGAGGTCCTGCGGCTCCCGCTGGATCAGGCACTCATCATCATCCGCGGCAAGAAGGTTCTGCAGGTAGACAAAATGGATTACTCCAAACACCCGGAAGCTAAGTATCTGCGTTCCTGCAAGGCATCTGCCCATGTGCCGGAATGGCGCCGCTTGGAAGAAGAAGCCGCCAAAACACCGCAGCCCACGCCGAAACCGGCTCCTGCAGCAAAGAAACCGGCAAAGCGCAAAGTCACCAAGCCGGCATCCCCCACGGATAAATCACCCAAAGAGGCTCCGGCCCCCAAATCTGCCGGTACGCCGGAAGGCATTATCACCACAGACAAGGATTCCATCCTGTCTTAAACAAAACTATCAAATTCATAGGAGGTTTAATCTATGGCAACCAAGAAAAAAGAACTTCTGGAACAGGAGGCTCCTGTTACCGAAACCGTTATGTCGGAAGGCGAAACTCTGTCGGCCGATACTGCTCAACCTGAATCCCTTCCTGCTGACGCTGGCGATGGTCTGGATTTGAACGAACTGCTGGGCCAGATGGATCAGCCCCTGGAGGACACCTCTGCCGAAGATATGGCTGAAGATCCCCTTCCTGAACTCACCGAGGAAGAAATGTTCGGGGATACGCCTGCTGAAACAGACGATCAAAGCGCTGCTCCCACTGATATGCCGGAAGACTCTGATGTGCAGCCGCCTGATGTTTACGAAGATAGCGCCGACGCTGTGCAGGAACCCCCTGCATCTCCCAAGCCCAAGCGTACCAGCCGGAAGAAGAAAGAAGCTGCTGCTCCTGAAGAACCTGTCACAGAGGAAGTTCCTGCCGAAACAACAGTGTCGGCGGATACAGCCGAAACCATTTCTATTGCGGAGGAACCTGCTGTGGAGCCTGACGTTCCTGCCGTGGAGGAAGCTGCCGCTCCTGCACCCATTCCTTCTCCTCCCCAGCGCCAGCCCCGCCCCCAGCGCGGCGAGGCCCCCGTCCTTACCATCCGCAGCCGGGATGATGTCGAGACTGCCGAAGACCGTGATGATGTAATCTGGCATGAGATCCATAATGCCTACCGCACCCGCAAGATCATCACCGGCAAGCTGGGCGGCATTGAACAGCTGGACAACCGCAAGACGGTGGCAGTTGTGGATTACAAGGGGTTCCGTGTCATTATCCCTATCAAGGAAATGATGATCAATCTGGGCCGCAGCCCTTCCGGTCGGGAATACGCCGACCTTATGCTGCGCCAAAATAAGATCCTTGGCAACATGCTCGGTGCTGACATTGACTTCATCGTGCGTGGTATCGACTCCAAGACCCGCAGCGTAGTTGCCAGCCGCAAGGAGGCCATGCTGCGCAAACGCCAGATTTTCTATCTGGATACGGATGCTGCCGGTATGTACCGTGTCTATGAGGGCCGCATCGTCCAGGCGCGTGTGATTGCAGTGGCTGAAAAGGTTGTGCGCGTGGAAGTTTTCGGCGTTGAAACCTCCATCCTTGCCCGTGACCTTGCCTGGGACTGGATCGGTGACGCCCATGAGCGTTTTTCCGTAGGCGATGAGGTGCTGGTCCGGATTCTCAGTGTGCGGCGCAACAGTCTGGAAGACTTGGGTATCAAGGCTGACATCAAGAGTATTTCCGAGAACACCGACAGAGACAACCTGCAGAAGTGCCGTATCCAAGGCAAGTATGCTGGCCGTGTCACAGATGTCCACAAGGGTGTTGTCTATGTGCGCCTCTCCAACGGTGTCAATGCGGTAGCCCACTCCTGCTATGACTACCGGATGCCCGGCAAAAAGGACGATGTATCTTTTGCCGTCACCCGTCTGGATATGGAGCGGGGTGTGGCCGTAGGTATTATCACCCGGATCATCCGCCAGAACCTTTGAGCAAAAGAGCCTGGGGAGCAGTTTATTTGGCTACTCCCCAGGCTCGCTTTTTGCTAACTTCTATTTTTCATATTGTAGACGCCCACGACAGCGACACATTATTTACAAAGACTTTGATGTGTCATTGTCATTATTACCTTCTTAAAAGAACCCATTCTTTTTTCTTATTGCTTCCCTGACGTGTAAGGATACCTTTCTGTTTCAGCGGTTTAATTGCCCTATCTATTGTAGATGTACCGACCTCCAGCAATTCTGCCAATTCCTTAACTGTGATGTTAGGATTTTTCTTAACGCACTCTATAATCCGTTCTTCATTCGGCTTGAGATTTATCGCACCATTTATCACACCATTTATCACACCATCATTTTGGTGCTTTCCAAAATCAGGATGAATATAAAGAGTGGTCGCAAAATAAGTCCGGTCTTCATCTGTTTCAAACAACGGTTCCGGGGAACCATTGTTTAAAAGTGCATTCCGTATCTTTCTAAACCCTGTATTTCGCCCCTCAGTCAAATGCATTTCTTTCAAGAATTCACCGATACGGCGGTTGCGGTATCTGCGGTTATATACTCGAAACTCTTTTAATCCCTGGGCACTAATTGAACGATCCGCACCAGGATGACTGACAATGATAATCCTGCACGTTTAAAAGCGTGTCAATGCGAATGGTGTGGCGCAGAAAACGTAGAGCTCGAAATTCACCATGTCAAAAAACTAAAAGATTTACAAGGTAAAAAGACGTGGGAAAAGCGCATGATAGCAAGAAAGCGTAAGACAATGGCTCTGTGCAAAGCCTGTCATACGAAGTTACACGCAGGAAAATTAGACTGATAAGTAAATGGAGAGCCGTATACATCGAGAGGTGTAAGTACGGTTCGGAGGGGAGCGTTTGGAAAACTGCCGTAGCGATACGGTAAGTCGCCGGGCGCTTACCCTACTTCCCCGATGCCACCGACTACACCATCTATACACAAGTGTGGGATACCTGGACTCCTGACGGCATGTTATCCATCAACCTAAATGACTATGTTTCGATCCAAGGGAGCCTTTATGATGACTGGGTGCGCCCATATAGCTTCACATATATGCGTGAAGCGTGGGATAGATAAAAATCTGCCTTGAGAAGAAGTTTCAAAAATACGAGTATTAAAGGAGGAATTGTAATGCTTATCAATGCAATTCGGGCGGAAAATCTGAAAAGCCGCCATTCTAATATGTGGGTAGCAGTTCTCATTCTGCCACTTTTGACCGCCGCCATTGGTGCAATCATTTATGGCATCAACGCTTCGGCCAATTTGTACGACGGCGCAGTATGGCAGCAGCTTTGGCTTCAAACAGGGCTGTTCTATGGGTATTTTTTCTTTCCAATCCTGATTGCCATTTGTGCGTCCTATTTGTGGCGGCTGGAACACACAAATCACAACTGGAACAGCCTTATGACAACGCCTGTTTCCCGGTCAACCATTTTCATTGCGAAGCTGGTTGTGCTGACAAAATCTATTCTGGCCGCGCAGGTTCTTTTGATGGTGTTTATCATTATCGTGGGAAAGGTTGTGTTTCGGTTTGAACAGCCCATCCCTATCAATATGCTATGGTGGCTGTTTATGGGCTGGTTTTCAGCTTTGAGCGTTGGTGCTGTTCAGCTTTACTTGTCCATGCGGATCAGGAGCTTTGCGGTGCCGGTAGGTTTGGCGGTTTGCCTTAGTATCGGCGGTCTGGCTTTCCATATTGCGGGTTTAAGCGAGATATTCCCTTATTCGCAAATCATTCTCGGCCTATCGTCACAGGACGAAGCATTGCCCATTGACAGCATAACGACTTTGGTTCCTATGGTTCTTGTCTATACGATATTATTTGCGGTTTTGGCTACCCATCATCTGAAAAAAGCAGATGTTGTAGCCGGATAAAGGAGGTGAGCGATATGGGAAAACTTCTGGTACTGTCGGTTTCCGACTGCGAAGAACACATCTTTAATAGAATCATGGCAACAATCATAGACGAACCAGAGCTTGACCGTATTGCTCTCCCGCTCTCTGATGCCAGTCTCTCCTTCCCCGATCTTGAGATTCGACTGAAGGAACAGACAGTATCCTGCAGAGGTCAACTTGTTACTCTGACTCACCATGAATTTGCAGTTCTTGCATATCTGGCTCGTCACCCTGGCTGGGTATTCTCAGCCAGCCAGATTTACGAGGCCGTATGGGATAGGGACGGCGAACACTGCGGTACTGCCGTTGCCAGCGTCATCGGTCAGATCCGGCGCAAGCTGACGCCGGACACGCCAAAAGGTGGCTATATTCGCACTGTACTGGGTAGTGGATATAAATTTGAATCCATTGCTTCCTGAAATAGCTCTTTGGTTGCAACCATGCAGGTGTTGTCCAATGTCAGAGGACCATGACCATTTTGAAGCCCATCGTTTATGAACAGACCGGAAACAGTGACAGGAATCTCTTGATCCCCTATGGTAAGTTTTATAACTGATCCCACATCTACACCGATCATATCTTCTGCATATTCCATATCGAGTGCAATACTATGGGAATCTTGAGGTAAAGTTCCAGACACAAGAGCCGCTTCCATCTTATCCCTGTTTCGGTCACTCAACAGATCGCACATTCCGCCGGAAGAACTTTCCTCATTCTCAAACCGCACATGAACCGCCTGACGATTCTCTATCACATCTGTCACGCCGTCCACAGCCAGCACCTCCTGCCGAAGTGCTTCATTCAAAGGATTTCCTTTGGACATCACCTCATATTCTGTTTTTTCAGAATGGATATAGATTTTATAATCCCCATCCGGGAAATACTGTCTTGCGATCCGCTCCGGCGAACGAACCAAAAGAATAGAGGCTCCATATCATCAGCACCGGTATAACGAAGTCGAAATTCAAACAGCGGCTCTCCCTGTGCCATCTCCTCCACAAATGCTTCGGATACATAAAGCTGGAACATACGGGAGTCATTCTCCACATCCATAATACCGCTGACGGTATAGGTCTGCTTTCCGTTTCCAAGATTCACTTCTATGGTCTGCCCGACTTCTGCAGGGATTTCAAAATAATCAAGAAATGCCCGTTCTACCAGAATTTCATTGGCAGCCTGCGGAAGTGTCCCAGTAAAGGAAGGCTTCTTCCCCAATTCCATCCAGTTGGCATTCGCATACTCCACAGTCAGAACGCTGTCACCATAGCGGGCGGAACCATAATTCTGAGAGAGACCCCAGCGTTCCACTTCCGGGCAGTCTTTCAGTTTTTCAATCGTATCACGGTCACAATTCACCACAACCGCCTGATACTGTCCCCGGAGGTCCGCCTCCAGTTTTCTGTCATTTCCCGCTCCTGCGCAGAAAATCGCTGCCATCAAAGCAGCCGCCAGAGCGATCGTTACGATCACAAACAGGTTGCGCCGCTTGTCCGTCTGAATACTCCTTGCCGCCAATCTTTTAATAACCGGTCCCGTGTCATTTTCAAAAGGCAATGTCATATCTGCCACCTCCTTTATCCAACGATTTTGCCATCCTCAATCCGCACAATGCGGTCTGCAAGCTGGGCAATGGCATCATTATGTGTAATCATCACCAGCGTTTGGTTAAATTCACGGCTTGTTCTCTGCAAAAGCCCCAGCACATCGGCGCTGGTCCTGCTGTCCAGGTTTCCAGTGGGTTCATCGGCCAGGACGATAGCGGGCTTTGACACCAGAGCGCGGGCGATAGCCACACGCTGTTGCTGGCCGCCGGAAAGATTGTTTGGTATATTCTTCAGCTTATCCTCCAGCCCCAGCATGGACACCACATCCGCCATGAATTTCTGATCCACCGTATCCCCATCCAGTTCCACGGGCAAAACGATGTTTTCATACACATTCAGGATTGGCACCAGATTGTAGTTCTGGAAAATAAAGCCGATATTGCGGCGACGGAATATGGTAAGCTGCTCGTCGTTCATCTTCGCCAGCTCCTTATCCCGCACCATCACGCTGCCGGAGGCGGGGGTGTCCAGGCCGCCCATCATGTGAAGCAGGGTGGACTTACCGGAGCCGGAAGTGCCGACCACCGCCACAAATTCGCCCTCCTCCACAGAGAAGTTCACGCCATCCAGGGCGCGGGTAATGTTCGGCTCTGTGCCGTAGTATTTTTTAAGATCAGTTGTCTGCAAAATTTTCATAACAGTTACCTGCCTTTCTTGATTTGTTGAGTATAGGGTAAAGGGCAAATGTTTCCTGCGTTTTATTGCCAAGTCCCCTACATACAGCCATTGGCTCCCCATCATGACTGTGCTCCTTGGAACAGGAATGCGTGTAGCAGAATGTACCGGCATTACCAAAAGCGATATTAACTTGAGCGAAAACACAATCTCGGTCAACCACAACTTAATCTACCGGGTCATTGACGGAAAAGCCGGATTTCACATTACCACTCCCAAAACTGAGAGCGGTACACGAATTATCCCTATCCTCTATCCAGAGGTGGCCGAGCAGCTTCGCCTCCAGATTGAAACCATCGACGCATTGTATCCAGACGATCAACTGGTGTTAGGAGGAGTTCACGGTTTTGTTTTCCGCAACCGAACCGGCTCATTCATGAGCGCCCACAATATCAATCGGGCGATTGAGAGAATCAGCGTAACTTACAACATGGAGGAAATGGATCAGGCTGAACTGGAAGACCGTGAACCGGATCTGCTCCCTCATTTTAGTGTTCACAACTTGCGGCACACCTTCTGTACCCGGCTCTGCGAAAGCACCAACGATGTTAAATTCATTCAGCAAGTCATGGGGCATGCCGATTTCTCTACTACAATGGACATCTACACCCATATCACACAAGAGAATATGCAGGAGAAGGCAAAAAGCATTAGTGTGAACATGAAGCTGATGTAAAAAGAAAGGCGAATCTGCATTTTATAAGCAGATCCGCCTTTCATATTGCTTCATCCGGTTTCGTAGGGTCTCGCGCAAAAGTTGTAGAAAAGTTGTAGTAACGCGATTTTTTGTAGTAAATGACCTCTTTAGTACAGCTTTGCTCCTGCCGGAATACTGTCATCCAGCATCAAAAGATTTAAGCCTTCCCGTCCGTCATACTCGTACACTGCGGAAATCAGCATACCCTCGGAATCAATACCCATCATCTTTCTCGGCGGCAGGTTTGTGATTGCCACACAGGTCTTACCAACCAGCTCTTCTGGCTCGGAATACTCGTGAATACCGCTTAAAATGGTGCGTTTCCGGTCTGTTCCGTCATTCAGTGTGAATTTCAGGAGCTTCTTGGACTTCGGCACTGCCTCACAGGCTTCGATCTTAACCACTCTGAAATCAGACTTGCTGAATGTCTCAAAGTCTACATCATCTGCAAACAAAGGCTCGATTTTCACCTTGGAAAGATCAATCTGTACGCTTGGCGCGGACACGGTTGCATCCTCTGCAGAACCATTTACCGCTGCTTTTTCGGCTTTGTTTTCAGCCCGCTTTGGTTCCAGGGTCTTCATTGTCGGGAACAGCAGCACATCCCTGATGGCCGGTGAATCCGTCAGCAGCATGACCATACGGTCAATGCCGAATCCGATTCCTCCCGTCGGAGGCATACCTACCTCCAGCGCATTCAAGAAGTCCTCGTCCGTATGGTTGGCTTCCTCATCGCCCTGGGCCAGAAGCTCTTCCTGGGCTCTAAACCGCTCCCTCTGGTCAATGGGGTCATTGATTTCAGAGTAGGCGTTGGCCATCTCCCAGCCGTTCATGAAGAACTCAAAGCGCTCCACGTAGTCCGGGTTGCCCGGCTTTTTCTTGGTCAGAGGAGAAATCTCCACCGGATGGTCCAGAACAAAGGTGGGCTGGACCAGGTGCTCCTCCGCAAACTCCCGCGCGATCTCCAGCGCCAACTCCGGGGTGACCTCTCCGGGCTGAAAGGACTGAATGAGGTGGTAATACTGTACGCCGCCCTCCTTGCCCACGGCCCGCTTGGTCTCCAGCATCTGCCGGCACTCATGGCCAGGGTCACAGTTGAGACGGGCTGTAAGGATCTGCTCCTGGGTCTTATCCCCGTTGAGCACATAGCGGATGCCCACGTCCAGGCGGCCCTTCCGGGCCAGGATCTTGGTGATGGCCATTACTTTTTTGCTACCTCATACATGAGCTCATAGACCTGTTCCAGCAGGTACAGCCCCCGCCTGGCGTCCTCCGCCTTGGCAATTCCGGCGTTGACGCTGCGGGCAATCTGGTTGATGTTGACGCCGATTTTATGCACCTCGGTGCGCAGGGCCTTGATCTCCTGTGAGGGGAGCGCCTTGACCTCCTTCCCCAAAATAAGGCGGCGGAGATAGGCTGTCTTGGAGAGACCGCAGGTGCGGGCACTGTGCTCCAGCCGTTCCTTTTCTTCCGCGGACAATCTCAGGCATATCTCGTAGCTCTTTGGCATCGTCACTCCTTCTCCGGCCTGTGGCCGCTGATTTTCCGCCCGAAGGCGGCATGGGGGACAGGGGTTCAACCCCTGCAAGCGCGCAAAAGATATCTTTGCGCTATGCTTGCGGCCTCACCGCCAGAGGCGGCGAGGCTCCCAGCCCCGCCAGGGCGGGGCTGCCCCTTCAGCGGTATGATTGATTGAAATTCCGAGGGACGGACCGCTTTTCCACAAAAAAGGGCGGGAGGCGTGATTCCCATCCGGTCGCAGCTTGGCTGTTTCCCGTCCGTTCCTGCCCTATTTCCTGACGCAGACAAAAGGCCCAGGGTGCGCTGTTGCACACCCTGGGCCCAAATCTTACGATAAATTGTGGCGATTCGGGTGCTACAGGTAACACCCAGCTCCAGCCATGTTAACGTTCAGTATCTCTGGACGGTTTCTTTGTATGGCCTGGAAGCATACTCCGCTCACGCTCTTGAAGCCTCTGCAGCGAGTAGTCGATGATCCGTTCCTTTCGGAGCGCCAGAATCTCTTTGTAGAACCTCCTCTGGAGTCCTGAAAGGCAGGGCGTCTCATCAATCAGACGGCAGATTTGCTCCATATGCAGCCTTGGTCCGATTCGCTTCAACGCCGCGTTGCAGCCCTCGTATTCCAGAGAGGACAGAAAATCAAAATACCGGATTTTTTTGTCCTGCTGCTTGATTACAGACAGGGGGATCCCATATACCCGGAAGTCCATTTCCCGTGGATCACTGAGTACGGCCTGCATCATAGAGGACACCCCAGTTTCCATTGTGTCGATCCCAATTGCCGATCAGGGCGTCTACAATGAACATATCCCAAAACCGTTCTTCCAGCTCCTTGGGATCTATGGCCGGCTGCTCATGGATGGAGAACAGAATATCGTCCAGCTCTGTCCCGTATCCGTTCCGCTCCGAATCAATCACCTGGTTTTTCATTGAGGCAAAGTCCTGCAGGACAACACCCGGAGATGTAAAGTCTTTACATGCCACTACAATCTTTTCTTTTCCGTGATAGGTATAGGTCCCCGGCAGAGTTTCCTGTACTGGAATGCCCGCCAGGGCAAAGATGT